>SMVB01415701.1_pt1 | contig 30173 bp, 30 predicted proteins | sample 2456461 | NCBI WGS metagenome assembly SMVB01 (sample SAMN11095934, study PRJNA526329) | marine sediment metagenome | biome: Marine sediment; feature: Surficial sediment; material: Deep marine sediment; isolation source: Hadal surficial sediment | place: Pacific Ocean | collected 2014-05 | depth... | reverse complement strand
GGTTCCGGCCAGCACGAGGTTGCTACAGACGCCGCGGATCTGATCGTCACGGAGGCGGTCGGGACCGACTTCACTTTGGAGCGCCTGGATGATTCCAGATCGAGTCGAAGGAGGGTCCAGACACTCGAGTTGGCGCGTCACGGATTCGAGTTCCTGCATGCCGCGAGACAGCGCCGCGGAATCCTGGGCGCCGCCAATCGCGAGGGCTGCGAGACGCAGGGGATCGTCGAGCTCCGGGGGAATGCCGAGGATCCGATGAATCACCCGGCTCGGAAAGAGCGCCGAGAATTCGTCGACCAGCTCCACGCGATCCTTCTCGCGCAGCGGAGCGAGCAGGCTTCGACATGTCTCGCGAATCATCGGCTCGAGCGTCGCGATCTGGGCCGGTGAGAACCAGCGAGCGACACGCGATCGGAGTCGGTCGTGTCCGGGCGGATCCATCGAAGCCATGTGCAGGAGCCTCGAGACCGGACTCTTCGACGAGAAGGTCTTCCAGTCGAGCGTCGCCTCGAGGACGTCCTGGTAGCGTGATAGAAGAATCGAGCCGGACGCCTCGTGATGGTGGACGGGTTGCTCGTCGCGGAGCCAGCGGTAGTAGTCGGCCGGATCGGACACGAATTGCGGGTCGCTTGGGTCGTAGGCGAGTCCCGTGATGGATTCGCTCGGTGTCTGTGTGGCCTTCGTCAGGGTGTGGCCTCGTCGTCCGCGGCGAGCGCGGGCGCGATGTCTCGGGCGATTCGGTCCATCTGGTCGAGGTAGGCTTCGAGGTTGGATTCGCGCGGCCAGAGGGCGATATGACGAACACCGAGATCGCGGTATTCGCGCAAAGCGGCGATCACCTCGTCCGATGAGCCCATCAGCGGAGCGATGCGCCGATCCGGCGGATCGGATTGGTCTGAGAGGGCGATCTGAGCTCGCATCGAAACGGGCACGTCTCGAGGCGAGCGGCCAACGCTGCGACATATTTCAGCCAGATCAGCGATTCCTTCTCGCAACTCGGGGATCGGCACATCGATCACATGCCAGCCGTCGCCGAGCTGCGCGGCGCGTCGTCGGGCGGGCCGACTGTTGCCGCCGATCCAAATCGGCACACGTCTGCGAACCGGCTTCGGGTCGAAGCCGATATTATCGAAGTGGAAATACTCCCCCGCGAAGCGGGGATGATCCTCGCTCCAGAGCGCCAGCATGGCTCGAATATGTTCGTCGAGAATCCTGCCGCGCTCCGAAAATTTGATTCCGAGCGTTTCGTACTCTTCCGGAACCCAGCCTGAGCCGACACCGAGCAAGACCCGTCCACCCGAGAGCTGATCGAGCGAGGCCACGAGTTTGGCGGCGACGATCGGATGCCGCAGGGCCGCCAGGTAGACGCTTACGCCGAGACGAATTCGGCTCGTGCGCGCCGCGACGCCCGCGAGTGCGACCATCGGATCGATGAAGGCATGGCGTGCATCCGGACGGATCTCCATCCCGGGCATGTAGGGGTAGAAGGTGGAGGACTCGATCGGCAGCACCAGATGATCGGCCGTCCAGAGCGCGTCGAAACCGAGGGCTTCCGCGGACTCGGCGATCCGGTACATCGCATCGGCATGCCCGAGAGATCCCGAGTTGGGTAGAACGATTCCAAGCTCCACGAAGGCTCCGATCTGTTGGGGTGTTGAGGCCGGGCCGTGACGGCTGGCCAGCGTTGCCGCCCAGGATACGGATCGGTCGATCGCTTTCGCAAGCGCTGCGAACCCGGTGACATCCGACCCGCGAAGGCCGCCCCGTCAATCCGGAATCCCGAAGTAGAAAAAACTTGAAGATATTCCTGAAAATCACTCAAATTGAAGTGTTTTTTTCCTCTTGAGCCGGCTCGGAATTTCGAATTCACACTCGGTTCTCTCATGAAGAGACTCGCGGCGGTTTCCGGTAAATAGCCTTGTCTGAATCGAGAGCCTGCCAGATGATTCAGGGCGGGAGCCGGCCGATCAGCGGCCTTCGAAGGAGACCGACGAATGATCGAGAGACGCACCTACGCCCTGGGAATTTTTCTGATCGGGATTCTCTCGTGGGGCGTCTTGTCGTGTACGGAAACGGTACGGGAGAGTCCGGTTGATCCTCTCGAGGACTCTCCGCGTCAGCGCGCCATGGTGGATTCGATCGGCGCGGCACTCGCCGGCCCGATGAAGGCTCGAAGTGCAGAGGAGGCGCTGCTCGTCGAGCTCGACGAGCTCTACCAGCCGCTGACGCCCGAGCAGCGTGAGTTCATGGAGGCGATCCGGAATCTCGACGGGGCCGATCCCTCGCGCGGAGTCGCGTCGGGAATCGATTGGATTCGCGTCGAGGATCAACAGGTGATGGGGCCTGCAGGCGAACAGACCATGAGTTTGCAACTGCTACCGGAAAATGTCTGGTTGGCTTTTGGTCAGCTGAACGAGGCGATGAAGAAGGATCTGGGTCACGGTCTCGTCATCGGATCCGGTTATCGGACTCCTGCGAACCAGCTCTCCATCTTCGTGACCTATATGCCCTACTACGAATACTCAGCGATGAAGACGCTTCCGCATGTCAGCTTGCCGGGGGCGAGCGATCATAATCGGATCGAACGTCAGGGACTCGACTTCGTCAGTGAATCGGGAGTGGACCTTCGCTACAGCGATTCGGCCGCATTCCGCGCGCTCGCGGAGCATCAATGGCTCCTCGCAAATGCCGAGCGATTCGGATTCGTGGGGGAGGGCGTCGGCAGCGCCTCTCCCTGGCATTGGCATTTCGTATCCGAGCTGTGATCTGAATCACAGAAGAATTGCGGCAACTCGAGGCCGATCGCCCGAGCCGTCGAAGATAACTTCATCAAGATCGTGCTTTCTGCCGCTATCAAGCATGATCCATGCGCCTCGCCCCCTCCATGGGCCAGTCCCATTCCCGGTCATGAAAAAGGTGCGGTCCGACCTCGATGAAACGTGCATTCGCCATAGACCTGAAGCTCCTTCGGACGACGGCCGGAGGCTACGCGCTGAAAAATCTGCGCATCGCCCGTGTGAAGGGCTTTCTCCAGGTGAGCCGGGTCTCGAGGGCGATCGGCGGCGAACTCGGCAAGATTCACGAGCGACAAAATCACACGAAGCTGGCTCGAGATACTTTTCTCTCCAATGCCGTTGGATTGCTGATGGGGATGTTGTCGGCGCAATTCGTCAGCCGCTTCTTCGAGGTCAGGAGTGTGCACAACTTGTGGGGCATCTTCTCGAAGCAGACGATCGTCAGTGACAGTACCTACGGGGTACTTTGTTTTGGGGTGGAGTTCTGCGTTGCGCTGATCGCGTTTACCCTGACCGATCATTTCGTCCACGAATATCGGTCCCGGTGCGCCGCGCGCGAATGCGCGGAATCAGAATCGATCGCGCAGCCCTGAGAGCATCTCCAGCTCGATGAAGCGCGGATCGCTTCGGATGAAATCGTAGCCGGGATTGATCTTCATGCTGAGTACGCTGCGAGAGCCCGCGCGCTGTTCGTATCCATCTTCGAGGGCGGCCAGGGTCCGCTCGCGATCGCCAACGAAGGCATAGACCTGGGCCAGATCTTCGAGGCCGAATTCCATTCGGGATAGGGTCGCAGAATCGAGATCTTGCCTTTGCCCCGTCGTGGCGTATTGAACGAAAGCCGCACTGATCTCTCGAGCATCCTCGGCACTTCGACCTGTCGCTCTGGCCCACGTGACGATCGAGTTCACCGCGTCGAGGGGGCGCCCTGCTCGCATATTAAGTGAGCCAAAGGTTGCCCGGGTAGCTCGGGATAGTTCGGGTCCTTCTTGCCAGCCGCACAGTACCGGCAATGGACTCATCGAAGAGCCCGGCGTCCGTGCGGATGTAGCTGAGGTTCATCGCCATCAACGTCGAATTGGGATCGACCTCGAGCGCGCGCTCGGCAGCTTCTTCGGATCGCTCGATGGCCTCGCGTATGTCGATGGTTGGCGGATATTCTGGGAGAAGCATATACGCGTCGGCGAGTCCGGAGTGCGCCAGGGCATACTCGGGATCGAGTTCGATGACCTTTTGAAAGTAGGCCAACGCAGCCAGTAGCGAATCCCGATTGCGCTCTTCAAGCAGTTGCTTCCCCAGGAAATAGCTGTCCATGGCGGCCAGGCTCTGGGTCGGTGCGTAGTCGATTCTGCGCTCTTCATCGCTGGACAGTGTCGCGCGCAGGGCACTTGCGATCGCTTTTGCGATCTCAGTCTGAATCGAGAATACGTTCGCCGCCGTCAACTTTTGGTCATAGCTGTTGGCCTAGAGGTGCTGGTCGGTCGTGGCGTCGATCAGCTGCACGTTGATTCTTAGCCGATCCCCCGAACGCTGAACGCCGCCTTCCAAAACCGAGGTGACTCCGAGCTCTTTGGTTATTTCCGGAATGGTCTTGGTCGTGTTGCGATACTGCAGGACCGACGTGCGTGAAATGGTCTTGATCGAAGCGATGCGTGAAATGTGCGTGAGGAGGTCGTCGTGTATTCCGTTCGTGAACGGGTCATTTCGAGCATCTCCGGTCAAGTTCTCGAAGGGTAGGACCGCGATCGATCCTCGGTTCGCACTTGATATCTCCTTCGGGAGGATTCGCTCGATCGCGAGACTTCCGGCAATGGCCAGGGGATCATGCTCGCGATGGCATAACGGCCTGGGCTCGGGCGCCGCATGAGCTTCTCTGTTCGGTCGACAGCTTCGTCTCGTTTTAGCCCCTCCGCAGTGAGCTCGAAGGCCCAGGCACCCGCGAGTGCGATGGGAAGGCCGAGCAACGCGAGGACGATGACGAGTCGCAATAGCCAGTCGGGCGCCTCGAAGGCGGGCAGTACGACCGAGGACACTTCGACGATCAACCAGGCCCCGATCGCATAGGCCGCACCGACGCGCGGGACGTTTCGGCGCATTAGCTCGGTCCACAGAGATGCTATGTGCGCTCTTGCCTCCGATCGCTCGGATACTAGCAAGGTCGCTCATGAGCAAGGCAGCCGCGCGGCGCAGATCGACGGGGGCGGCCGCGAGCAGATTCGGATCAGCCCTTCGAGTTATCGGGCCGACGTCCCGATCGGTTATCCGGGATTAGAACCGGTATTGTGCGCCGAGCGTAAAGATGCCGGTTCCATCGATGTCGCTGTCGTCGGCCACGTGGTAGCCACCCTCGACGAAGGTACCGATGTGGTCGGTGAACCAGACGTCGAAGCCGAAGATAAAGCGGGCGATGAAAGTGCTTTGGGCGTTGAAGCCTTCGACGTCGTACTCGCCGCCACCGATTGCGATCAATCCATAGGGCTGAACGTACTCGGGCATCGGCTGCTCATCGAGGAATCCGAGGGGGTAGATCTTGGGTCCGAACGTGAAGGAGAAAAAGTCGGCTTCGCGGTTCGTATTTTCAACGTCGCCTCCACCGAGATAGGTCACGTTCCCCTCGGCGGAGAGCCACGGCAGGAGGCGATAGCCCCCGGTGATCGTGAAACCGCCGCCGGTGTCGACATCGGCACCGTCGAAGTTGATCTCACCGATGGCAACGCCGAACTGGCCATAGGGGCCGGTGTACGCGTCGTAGCCCTGAAAGGATGATTCGTCGAATATTTTCGTTCGCGTCTTGGACCGAGATTCGGACTGCTTCTCCGCCCCGGCCGTGGTCGCAAAGATCACGAGCAAGGCGCCGCAAAGCAATCCAGCGATTCGGTCGACGATATTTCGATGCATTCCGTTCTCTCCAATCGGCTCGCTCCGATGCCGATTCGGTTAGGAGGCTCAGCCAGTCGTCTCTTTCTCGGACTGACGGTTGAGGTCCTTGAGCAAGTCTGGCGACAATTGGGCCAAGCGTTTCCGCAGGTCCTTCTTGCAGCGCGCAAGGCTAGGATCAGTGAGTTGCCATGAGTTGCTGTGAGCCGAATCACCCAACGGTTAGGTCGAGCGTGAGCTCGGTGTACGCGGTCGTCTTCGGCGGCGCCGCGGCGGGCCCGCTGCCGCCTTGTTCGAGGTCGGCTTGTCGCGGCTCGCTGCAGGTCCGCCGGTCGCTGGCTTGGCGGGCCGTCTGGGGCGAGTCGCCGACCCCATCGGTTTTTCATCGTTTTTCGCGCGCGGTGTTACGCGCCCTCGGCGTCGCTGCTTTGGGGCTGGGTCGCGGTCGCCCGAGGCGGGCTGATTCCTCCCGCGCGGCCTATTCGCGTCGAGGGACTTTGCCGGTCCGGCAGGTCCACGTCGCGCGGCAGACGCGTCGGTCGTGCGTCGAGTCTCGGGATCACTCGGCCGCCGCCGACTTCGTCGCTTCTGCGGTTCCGCGCTGCCCTCCGCCGAGGTCGGTTTGGCGGCGGCGGGTCCCCGGGGAGGTTGGCGTCGAGAACGCTCAGGGCGCGCGGCGCGTTCTGTGTCCCTGGGTCTTCTCCCCTTTGATCGGGGCTTTGATTCCCGGGTGAAGTCGACGACTCGCCGGCGGGGTGGGGGCGCGACGAGGGGCCGATCGTCCCCGCGAGCGTCGCGGCGCATCAGCTCATCCTGGTTCGCGTCCTCGATCAGGGCCAGAACCTCGTCCAGGTTCGTGTCGCCTGCCGGAGGGACATAGTCCCCGAGGAGTTCGGTTTTGGGATCGAGGCGATTCTTTTCGTAGAGCGACCAGATTTCCTCACCCAATGGTTTTCGGGTCTGGTTCGGGGAGTGGCGGGCGAGGAAGCGATGCAGGTTTTCCACATCCCTCAACAAGAGCTTGCGCGCGCTCTGATTCTTGGACGGGTCGACGGATTGCGGGAAGTCGATGACCACGGGGCCATCCGCAGCCATCAAGACGTTGAATTCCGAAAGGTCACCATGTATCACGCCGGCGCAGAGCATGCGGACGACTTCTCGAATCAACTTCTTGAAGATCCCGTAGGCCTCCTCCGCGCCAAATTCCAGGTCGCCGAGTCGTGGGGCGGCATTTCCATCGGCATCCCGAACCAGTTCCATCACCAATACACCGTCGACGAAGTTGATGGGCTCGGGAACCCGTACACCGCCGCTGCGCACGCGATAGAGCGTGTCGACCTCGGCGTTTCGCCAAGCGGCCTCGTCCTGTTTGCGACCGTGGCGCGTGCGCTTGTCGATGGCCCGCTGATCGCGAGTGTTGCGGGTTTTTCGACCCTCGGTGTACTCGATTCGATGCTTGAAAGTTCGTTGATTCGCCTCTTTGTAGACCTTGGCGACGCATTCCTGGCCGCCGGCGACGACCACATAGACCTGAGCCTCCTTACCACTCATGAGTGGCCGGACGACTTCCTGGATGATCCCGTAGTCCACCAGAGTCTCGAGACTCTCGGGGGTCTTCATGCGCGCTCGAGCTCCGGAAAAAGCGAGCGTCTCCAACATCCGGTGCGATCCCAACACGCTCCGGGCACGATCCGCCTCTCGATGAAACCGCAGGGTCGTGGGGACACAGCAGCCCGGCCGAGCGTAGCGGATTCCGGGAGGGATTGGATTCCGGCCCGCGCGGCACCCCCGACTGCCAACGGGGGCCGGCGCGCCGCCGAATCACGGAAACGACGAGGCCTCAGAAAGCCGAGTTCGTGTGAATCACGGCCACAGGGGTTCTGGGATAGGCTCCGGCTTCAGCCGCCATGGGGATGCCTCCGGATGAATCTGCCCGATGATGTCGAGGAAGGGAATGCCTTCGATCCGGAGGAGCCAAGTCCGACCCGTTCGGAGCTGACCCGCGCGGCCACGGTCGTGAATCAGCTGGGCGTGCAGATCACGAAACTGTCATCAACCGATCTGGACCGCCTCGAACTTTCGGAACGCCTGCGACGAGAAGTCGACGTGTGTCAGAGGCTGAAGCCTCGGTCCCGTGGGCGCCAGAACCGGTTGATCGGTCAGTTGTTGAGGGCGGAGGATCACAAGGCGATTCGCGAGCGCATCGATGCCTTGAAGGGGGGCTACCGCGACGCGGTTCATCGCGAGAAGATTGCGGAGCAATGGCTCATCCGCCTCGTCGACGAGGGCGATTCCGCCGTGGAGGCGCTGATCGCGGACGATCCGCAGGCCGATCGACAACGGCTGCGACTGCTGGTTCGGACGGCCAGGAAGGATCCCGAAGCCAGGAAGGCGAAGCGGGCAAGGCGCGAGCTGCTGCGCGCGATCCGCGATTTGCGGGCGTGAGCGAGCCAATTCGAGGGGGTCCCCGGTGTGCCCGCCGGAAAGGGAGGCCAAAGGTTACGTCCGTCGAGGGGTCGGATGAGAGTCAGGGCTCAGGCGGCTTGTTCGGTATACGCGGCTTCGAGCGCGCCCGTCAGGAAATCGAGCAGAGCCACTACATGGCGCTCGAGGCCCGCGCTGGCCGCGCTCCGGTCGAGCGCCAGGCTGCGCAGCATCACGTCGATCGCGAGTCCCAGGCGAAGCTGAACGACGTCCCGTGGCAGCGCCGGGAGCGCCTGGCATAGCAAGGGCACCAGGCGATCCACCCCCGCGGAGTATTTATCGGTGGGAAAGAGGGAGTAGAGATCTCCGTCGGCCTGAAGGCGGTAGATGAGTCTCAGGTAGCGGTGGCCCGCCTCGGCGTGTTCGGCCAGCAGCTCGGCGAGCGGGCGGAGCAGCGTGTCCAGGACGGCGCGCGCGGTGGCCGGGTCTGGAGATTCGTCGAGGCTCTCGAGCAGCCCGCGACGACGCTCCATGAGTTCGGGCATGCGCCGCTCGAGCAGGGCTTCGACGAGGGCGTCCTGGCTTCCGAAGTGATAGTGCAGCGCGGCCGGGGAAAGTCCCGCCTGGGCGTTGATGGAGCGGAGCGACACGCCTTCGAGGCCATGGTCTGCATAGAGCTCTTCCGCACAATCGAGCAGTTTTTCTCGGGTAGAGGGCCGTGCCATGGCTTGAATATTAACTTATCACTTGATCGAATCAATCGATAAGTTAGCGTCCGAGCCGACTTTTTTGCCAGGCCATGGCGTTACGCAGGAAGTGCTCCCGCCGGAATTCGCAAGGCGATCTGGCCCGGATCAAGAGGAACCCGTCCCTTGTCACCCAAACAACAAGTCCTCGCCGCGTTCGGCGGGATCCCGGACCTCGTCGATCTGATTCCGGCCGGATTCCGAAATCGTTTCGAACTCAGCGAGCCGAGCCAATACGGGATCGTGTGCCAGGACGTACGCGCCGGCATCGAACGACTCGAAGCGATGGAGGCTGTCGGCTACTAAAAATACACACGCATCGGAATACGAAGTGAACCAAGGAGAAGAAGTGTCGGAAGAAACTCGAATGCTGACCGAGCTGGATGAGCACGGCGTACTACTCATTACGATGAATCGCCCGAAGAAGAAGAACGCGTTTGACGATCGACAATGGGATGCTCTGGCCGATGCGTTGAAGGCGGCGGACGCGAACCCGGAAGTCGCAGTCGTCGTGTTGACGGGAGCAGAGGGAAATTTTTCATCCGGCGCTGACCTCAGCGGAATGCGAGGGAGGGATCCCGAGCCGCGAAGTGACGGGTTTGCCTCGGGCTTCTTTGCGTGTGAGGCGACGCTGCTCGCGTTCGGGAAACCACTTCTTAGCGCGGTGACCGGTGTCGCGATTGGCGGCGGTTGTACGATCGCGATTGCTTCCGACATCACCTACGTCGGAGAGGGGCTGCGTGCCCGACTTCCGTTTGCCAATCTCGGACTGGTCCCGGAAATCGCAAGCAGCTACACGCTCCAGGCGACGATCGGGCGCCAGCGGGCAAACGAACTCATGTTCACAGCGGAGTGGATCGACGCCGAGCGTGCGGTCGAACTCGGCATGGCCGCGCGAAGGTTCCCCGATGACGAGCTCCTCGACGCAACACTCGAGAAGGCCCGCGAAATCGCACAGTGGCCGATCTCGTCCCTGGTTGCCATCAAGAGAACGATGAACGCCGCGCACGCCGCGGGGATTGCGGGCGCGTTGGAGATCGAACACGGCGAGATGAGCAAGGCCGCGGGCTCGCCCGAGAATATCGAGGCGATCAAGGCCTTCATCGAAAAACGCGCACCGGATTTCCGTCAGTTCCGAAAATAGCATCGCAGACGCTTCGAACGTTCGAAACCCCGCCCTTCGGTTGCCGGTGTTCGTGGCTTGATTTAGGCTGAGGACCGAGAGCGGTTCGCGGAGGAGAGAAGCCGAGTGGACGACCGGATCGACCGATCGCTTCGAGGCGGTGCGGAGCTCGGTGGGTTGGCGGATCTCGGCCATGACCTAATACCGCGGTGAGCGCGGTCGCGTCGACTGCGGTGGTGACGACTTCTTAGGGGAGGACAGACTCGATGACGATGACCCGTCCGCAGCTCGCTCAGCAAGACCGTTTCGCGATCCAGGATCTGGTCGCCCTCTACGGTCACACCCTCGATAGCGGGGAAATTGATGCGTGGATTGATCTCTTCATGCCCGACGCCGTTTACACTCTACCCACCCGGGTGCTCGAAGGGCGTCCGGCGATCCGGGATTGGATCGATGGATTGGTGGTGCTGCAGGAGTCGGGTACCCAAATGCGACACCACACGACGAACACGCTCCTGCTGCCGGAGACGGCGGATCGAGTACTCGGTCGTTCGATGCTCTTCATGACGGCGCAGCCGCGAGGCCCTGCGAATGAGGAGGTCATTCCCCTGCATGCCACCGAGAGCCAGCGAGCCCAGTTGACGCTGACCGGTCTCTACGGGGATGTCTACACGCGGACATCCGACGGCTGGCGATTCCAGAGCCGGCGCGCCGATGTGGACTTCGCCCTCGATCCGCGTTTTCTCGAGCTCGTCTGAGACCTGGGCAGACCCTCGCGAGGCGATTCTTTTGCATCCGCCCTGAAAAGGCACGCCCCACCACGGCGAAGATATGGCGACCTACCGACGAGGCGCAACGGAACACGTCGCGGACGAGCAGCTCGTCGCCATGCACAAAACCATCGTCGGGATCGTGGGTACGGAGGACTACGGCGTCGCTAGCGCGGTCTGGAAGAAACTCGAGCGTGGTGCCCCCGGAATTCGTTTCGCGCTGAGTCGAAACGAACTCCTCGTACAGCGACATCACCGAGAGATCGCCGATCGGATCGGGTTGCCTCTCACGTGAAGACCGCTCGCGGGGCAGTTCGGCTCGGGCCGAAGAGGGACCCGGAAGCGAATTTAGAGGGCGGAGCAGGATTGCCGAGCAACGTGTCCCCCGCAGCGTGAGACGGGGCAAATCGCCACGTTCAAAGTCGCGACGCCGGGCATGCCTACGGTTTCTGATCTCGCCCTCGGCAAAAACAGCGACGGGTCTTCGTACTGATCGCTTGGGCTCGCTATCATCATCAGATGCTTTTGAACCTGTTCGACGGTCTCCCTTTCTACGTCCTCTGGCCCGTTCTCGCCGTGATCGGCGTCTCGTGGTACTTGCTGATCTGCGGCGGGCTCTACCTGATCCTGCATCGATCGAGCCGCGCGGAGGCCATGCTGCGCTGGAAGACCCAGCTCCAACCGACCCGTGCGGACCAGGTGAAAGGCGAGCTCTTCGACGGTGTCCTGTCGATGTCGATGGTGATGGCGAGCGTGGCGATTGCCTTCTGGTGCTCCTACCACGGCTACAACCAGATGTACGCATCCTCCACCGAATACCCGCTCTGGTACATCCCGGTGAGTATCGTCGGCGTGTTTCTCGTGATGGAGGTCTTTGAGTGGACCTTCCACTGGGCCTGCCATCGAAACGAACTGCTTTGGAAGGTCCACAAGCATCACCACACCTATTCGAATCCGACGCCTTTTGGTGTGATGGCCGATCAGCCGATCGACATGCTGATCAAGGCATCGCCGATCCTTTGGATCCCCTTCTTGTTTCCGATCTGGGATGTCGCCCTGATCGGAACCTTTGCGATCATGAATTTCGTCTACGGCACCTATCTTCACGCCGGCTTTGATCCGCCCTGGATGCCCTCGCCCCACAGCCGATATCTGGTTTCTGCCTGGCATCACAACGAGCACCATTCCGGGGCCGTGAACTACAACTACGGCTTCTTTACGGCCTTCATGGATATCCTCTTCAAGACTCGATTCACGCCTAACGACAAGTCCGCGAAACGTCCGAACTATCGATGTACCGAATGCCGCGGCGGTGAGGTAGTGGCTGCTGCCCAATAGAGGGCCGGGTCGCGTTCGTCAGCGCGCCGGCGGAGGGAGGAATTCCCGGCTGTTGGCCATGCCGGGGAGGTAGACGTTTCGCTCCGCGAATCGCCAGCGTCCATCCTTCTCCTTGACGAGGCGATCGTGGTAGCGGCCCATCTGGTAGACCGTGAAGGATCTCGGATCGTCGGGTTCTACGGCCTTGACCATGATGAAGTCCGACCAGGCCAGCGCTTGATCGGGCGATTGGATCTCGATGACGGCAGGGAAGGGCAGGTGCTTTCGGAGTCGCCCGGGGCGCCCGATGAGTTCCTTCCGGATCGTCTTGCGCCCGTTGAAGCTCAGCGTTAGGACGTTGAAGACAGCCTGCTCGGTGAAGAGCTCTTCAAAATCATCGCCGCGTGCGTCGTCTATGAAAAAGGAATATCGATGTAGCAGGTCCCGGATGGATTCGATCTCGGAAGGGTCCTGGTCAATTTTCTCGCCCGCCACAGAAAATGATGCGAGCAGGATGAGCGACGCGAGAATGATCAGCGCACCGCTTCCTATATTCACGTGGGAGAGCATACGGCAGGGCATTTCATTCTCCTTCGAACGTCGCCGGGGCGATTTCTCTGATCATCCGATGCCAATCGAGTCAATCGAAGAGAATCCGGATGCGGTGATCTCATGGAATCGGATCAGACGCTGACCTTGATTCGCTGTTTCAGGCTCACTCCCAGGATCGCCGCTGCCTCGCCCACCATCTCTTCCACGATCTCCGCGGCGGGTCGCCGCTGTTTCAGCATGCCCGCGGTCTGACCCAAGGCGTTCATCAGAAGTTCGTGACGACCGGCCATCCGGATCGAATGCGTCAGGTCCCGGATCAACACTCCCTGCGCGCCCATTGGAAGCGCGGGCATGCCCTCTCGCTCCCAGGCTTCGATGAGCGGATTCGAGACATTGCGCATCGTCTTTCCACTGTAGAGCCGTGTCACGATCGTGTCCTCTGCAGCGGCAGCCAGGATTCGATCCTTTTGAAGATCGGGCTGATTGGCTTCTTCGGAAACCAGAAAAGCCGTTCCGCACCAGGCGGCCGCGGCGCCAATCGCGAGTACGCCCGCGAGTGCGCGGCCGCCGGCGATCCCGCCGGCCGCAATCACAGGAGTGGGTGCTGCGGCGCCCATGACCTCCTCGTCGTCCGGCACTTCGATCAGTTCGATCTCGAGATCCTTGGCGATCCGTGCGATCGCTTCGATGTAGGATTGCGGAAGGCGATCGCGACCCGGTGCCGTCTGCATCGGGCGATTTCCGCGAGGGGACAAGAAATTCGGGGCCAGCAGCAGATCCACCCCAAATGGTTTGTCCGTAAGAGAGCGGATCTTTCGGATCTTCTTGCGCAATTCACCGGGGGAGTACGCGACGCCGCCGATCTCCCGGGCGGTCATTCCCGGATCACCCGACCCGCTGGTGGTTTCCGGGCGACGGTCGTGGCCGGCGTGCCAACGGTTTTCGAAGGCAGAGCCACGGGCAAGACGCCGGGCCGAATGTTGGAGCCCCAGATCCGCCGTCAATCCATCGCTCGGTAGACGGGATCGAAGGGCGGATTTCGTCGTGATCCGAACGATCACGGCGATCATCCAGAGCCGCATCTACTTGCAGAGGCCACCGCCCAGCAGGGCGTAGGGTTCGCAGTCGTAGATGAGTCGACCCGCCTCACCGTGTTGAAAGTCGAGGATCGGAAGTGCGAAGGCGGGTGGCATTCCCGGAGCCGGCTCAGCTTGCAATGCCTCGATGGGCACGGGGTAGTTCACCCAATCGAGGGGTGCGCGCCAGCCGGGCGGGGGGACCAGCTCGGAGCGGGTTCCGGCGACGGGATAGAGCGTACGCCATTCGAAAATCGCCTCGGACATGTCTTCTACGACGTCGGGATGCGCCGCTGCGAGATTGTGGTGCTCGTTCGGATCTTCGCTGATGCGAAAGAGGTGGGTCGTCACGTCGGCGCCGAGCAGCCCCTGGTCGATCTCCTGCACAAGTTTCCAATCGTCGTTGAAGGTAGTGAGGTTGAAGTGGCCTCGAATCGGCGTCTCCGAAGCAAATGAGAGGTATTCGGTGCGAGGTTCACGTCGACCTTCCTCGAGAGCGGACCAGAGGTCGCGACCGTCGAGTTCGAAGCGCGTCTCGATCGGCACACCCGCAGCGCTCGCCAAGGTCGGGAATACGTCCATCACGGACATGATGCTGGTGTTCCGGGAGCCGGCTTCGAGCTTGCCGGGCCAGCGCATGACCGAGACGACCCGAATGCCGCCCTCGAAGGTGTCTCCCTTGCCGCCGCGCAGCGGCACATTGTCGGCTCCGCCGAGCGCGTACGCAGCTCCGCCGTTGTCGCTGAAGAAGAGCACGATCGTATCGTTCGTAACGTCCTCGTCATCGAGTGCCTTCAGTACGGTTCCGATCGCTTGATCCATGGCGTCGACGACTGCGGCATACACGGGGCGGGCATTCTCCATTCCCATCAATCGGGAAATTCTCCGGGAATCGTCTGTCTGGGCGCTTCGCGCCGGCTTGCGGTCGTCGTCCATGTCCTCGTATTTGGCGAGCAGATCGTCGGGTGCCGCAAGCGGCGTATGCGGCGCGATGAAAGGCATGTAGAGGAAGAATGGTTTGTCCTTGTCGCGCGCGCGGATCCAACGAGCGCCCTCGCTCCCGAGCAGGAAGGTTTCATAGCCCTGGTCGTCGATCGATTCGCCGTTGCGCTGAAAGTCGCGCCCGCCCTGACTGGCGAAAGGCGGGAAATAACCGACCTCCGTATGCAGGTGGCCGTAGAAGTGTTCGAAGCCTCTCTGATTTGGATGATAGGTCTCCTGGGCATGACCGAGATGCCACTTGCCGACCATCGCCGTCTGATAGCCCGCCTGTTGAAAAGCTTCGGGGAGAAAAAGCTCATCGGGATGGATGCCGATGGTGTGCCACGGCATGATCACGCCGTAGGCGACACCGAGTCGCATGGGATCTCGGCCCGTCATCAGGGCGGCGCGCGTCGGCGAACAAATCGGCGTCGAGTAGAAGCGGTCGAGCTGGACCCCCTCGGCGGCGAGTCGATCGAGAGACGGTGTTTGGATGACCTCCTCTCCGTGAAATCCGACGTCGGCCCAGCCGAGGTCGTCGGCCAGGAAGATCACGATGTTGGGTCGTTCGTCGCTCGCCATGGCCGCGTTCGAAAACCCGACGAGGAGCACGAGGGTAATCCGGAGCCCCTTTCGGAAGGGAGAGTGCTTGATCATGGTCGTCGTTCTCCTGTGCTGGAATCATCGCTGCGGGTGCTGGGGTTGTGGGGAGTGGTGCGATTGTCCTGGACGCTGGATGCGGTGGCGAAGATCTTAACTTATCGCTTGATTGTATCAAGTGATAAGTTACCATTCACTGCACTCAGCGCGTGAGGGGGACTCGTTCAGCGCGGGACTCGATGCCGCTAGTCTCGCGAAAAGGTGGGTGGGTCCCTCAATCCCAGGGCGAATCGATCCAGGCCGCCCAGCAGACCCGAGCCGCGATGGCGCGAATCGCGCGACCGAATTTCATCGATCCGGAGGTCCTGACAAATGACTGAACTCGACTCTCTTTCCGTACGGGGCCGTCGAAACCGACTCGCGCGAATGGCTTGTCTCGCGTTCTGTCTCTCGACAGTGGGCATGGCGACGCGGCTTGCGGCAGCGGCTGAATACCCACCGCGAAATCCATTTCTGGCCGACTCCGTCTATCCGTTGGGACACGGCGACTCCGCGCAACAGGACGCTCTTCCGGTTCGAGGTCCGAGCGATCCCGGAGCCTCTCTCCGCGACTCCGAGATCCAGTATACGCACGTCGGGCCGGCACATTTTGGAGCCTACACGTCGAGCCCCTATCCAGATGGTAGGCGCGTCATCTGGAGCAATGGGCTCGATCGAATCGTCAAGCTCGATTTCGAGACCTTCGAAGTCCTCGCGACGCATTGGATCCCCGGTGCACGTCGCTGGACCGAGGCCGATGGCGACAGCTCGATCGAACAATTCGATCGATCCAACGAAGGCGTCTTCGCGATCTGGAATGCGTTCGATGAAGCGTCCAAATTGCGTGACCTCTCGAGTGTGTACACGGTGCTCGACGCCGAGAATACCTACTTCATTGCGGACAAGGAGGGTTCGATCACGGCCTACGGCGAGGCCGACCCGGCGGATCCCGGCTCGGCGATCGTCGCGAAGGCGAGTTTTCAGTTGCCTCCCGAGGTGACGGGCTTGACCGTCGGCATGAACATGACTTTCGACGGCTGGCTGATCGTTCCGACCGAGCATGGCTATGTCGTCGCGATCTCGCGCGACCTGAGGGAGCACCAGGTCATTCGTCTTCGCCACAGCCGGGGAGCGGAGGAGAAGGCGACCCGACCGGCGGGCTATGGCTGGGTGCGAAACGGCGTCGCCATCGATGATCTCGGCGGGCTCTATATCGCCTCCCAGGAGCACATGCACAAGCTGATCTGGAAAAGCGGCAGCCTGTCCACGGATCCGGCCGACGGTGCCTGGACCGCCCCCTACTTGAATGGATGGGGACACGGGACGGGGGCCACACCGAGTCTGATGGGCTTCGGCGAGGAGGATCGATTCGTCGTCATCACGGACGGAGAGAGCCTGATGAATGTCGTGCTCTTCTGGCGCGATGAAGTCCCGGGAGACTGGAAAGCGCTGGAGGGGACTCCGGACCGACGGATCGCGGGCATGCAGCCCGCCGACATGGGGGATTCACAGCTCGAGAAAATTCAATCCGAACAATCCGTCGTCGTCGCAGGCTACGGCGCACTGGTCGTGAATAACATGGCTCGCAACGCTCCATGGTACCTGCCTTCGCAGGCGAAGACGCTGCTCATCAGCTTCCTGGGGAGTTCGCCGCGCTACCAGCCCTTCGGCGTCCAGAAATTCGAATGGGATCCAGAGACCCGCTCCCTCCGTAAGGCCTGGGTCAATCGCGATGTGAGTTCACCGAGCTGTGTTCCCGTCGTCAGCTATCCGAGCGACCGGGTCTATCTGATTGGGGCACGGGATGATCGCTGGACCCTGGAAGCGCTCGAGTGGAGTGACGGACGATCCGCGTTTCACACCGTGATCGGGGGGCAGCGCTACAACCCTCTCTTCTCCGGCACCGAAATCGATGAAGCAGGCCGTATCCATTACGGCACACCCTGGGGCCGCGTACGAATCAATCCGGACCCGGCAGACATCCCCGGAACTCAGGAGCCGAGATGAGAAATATCCTCGCCCTCGTGGCTTTGTCGTGCGCTTTTGCTCCGGTCGATTCGCTCGCCGTGGAGATCGGCGTACCGGCCCCCCATCCCTGGGCTGCGGCGGGTCCCTATCCCATGTCGCACCACAATCCCGGGCAGACCGATCTGACGATCATCGACGGTCCTACGAAGGGAAAGCAGCTGACGCGCGAGGACGTCAAGACGGTCCCCGTCGTCTGGTGCTCGGCACCGATCGTGAAGAAGGTCGGTGACCACACGACGGTGATCGCGGGCACCGCGCACGGTCTCGTCAAGATCGACGCGACGGGGGAAGCCTTTGATCTGATCGGCTTGATGCCTTATCCGGGTCTCGAGAAAGAGCACGCCGACGTGACCCACGAGGACATCGCGTGGCATATGGACCGCATCGATGAGAAGCGCAGAAAGAAGCAGGATTGGCGTCTGCTCTTTCACTCGGCCTATATGCTCTGGGGCCTCGAGTTGAACATGCGAAACGCGGGTTCCGGGGCCTACGGCGTGATCGACAAGGATGGCTACTACTACACGTTCTTCGATGCGACGCGGATCGTGAAGGCATTCGACGACAACGAACGCCTGAAGCCGCTTCGCCCGATTCGCGACGTCGGGTTGACGGATGGCCTCTCGGAGGAGATTCAGAGCGCGGTGACGCGGATCCTGGGCATCACGCTCACCTACGACGGGCATCTCGCGGTGGCGGCGAAAGGGGGGCTCTTCCTTTTCGATCGTGAACTCGCTCTCAAGGACTATCTCTTGTTCCCGGACGAGCACGTCGAAAACTCGATCGCGGTCGATGAGAAACGCATCTATTTGGTGACGTCCAAATTCATGCGCGGCGTGGCCTGGAACGGCGAACGACTCTCTGTCGACGAGGCGGATGGCGGCTGGGTCAGCGAATACGACGTGATGCCCGAAGGGGAGGCGATCAGCCGGGGAGCCGCTTCGCACGGCTCCGGGACGACGCCGACGTTGATGGGCTTCGGGGACGATGAGGATCAATTGGTCATCATCTCGGACGGCAGCCCCGATGGCGCTCAGCTCGTGGCTTTCTGGCGCGACGGGATCCCGGACGACTTCGTGCGGAAGCCCGGGGCGCGGTCGCGTCGGATCGCCGACCAGATTCGGCTACGCATGAGTCCGCTCACCGTCGAGGCCTCTCCTGCGGCCTACGGAACTGGCGTGATCGTACTCAACTCGACCTATCCGGACTCGGCTCCCGCGCCGCTGAATATCATCGGCAACGCCTTCCTCTCGGGCGAAACGCGCGAGCCACCGCTCGGCGCGCAGAAATTCGAGTGGAATGCCGAAGGGAACCGCTTCGAGGAGGGCTGGTTCCTCGAGGACATCGACAACACGGACTGGATGCCCCCGGCCATCTCCGCCCAGAACGGGTTGGCCTATGTCGCGACCAAGGTCGACAGCGTTTACGAGTACCGAGCGATCGATTTCGAGACCGGTGAGACCGTGGCCCGTTGGCCGTTCCCGGACGACAGCGTTCGCTGGAACAACTGGGGCGGGATCACGACCCTGCTCGAAGATGGAGATCTGCTGCTCGGCGGGTTCTTTTCGGTCAAGCGATACGATATCGGGCATCTGCGCTGAGCTGGATTGCGCCATTGCCGATCGCCAAGCAAGTCCTCGCCAATCCCCGGAACTCGATGAGGGGGTCGATCGCCCCGAGCCCGATGCGAGGGAGGCGAAAAGAGGCGAATAGGTCCGGAAGACGATGGGGCGTGGGGTCGTTCGCCTGGGAAGCCCTGCCTGATCAGTGAAGAATCGTCTGCCCGCCGTCGACCATCATGGTCAACCCGGTCACGAAATCGGAATCACTGCTCGCCAGAAATACGACGGCACGACCGATATCGGCTTCGGGGTCACCCAGGTGTCCCAGCGGTATTCCATCGATCAGCTGCTGAGCGAGTTCGGGATTATTGCCTCGCCATTCTCGAAAGCTCGGTGTCTCCGCAGCCGGGCAGATTGCGTTGACATTGATCTTGTCGGCTCCCCACTCACGGGCAGCGACCTTCGTGAGGGCCCGAATGCCTTCCTTGGCAACCGCGTACGAGGTCCAGCCCGGGTGACCGAGGAGTCCCGCAGCGGAGGCGACGTTGATGATCTTTCCGCCGTGTTTGCGCAGAAAGGGTAGGCAGGCTTGCATGAAATAGAAGGTTGCGTGGATCCCCGACGTGAGGACGACGTCCATGTCGTCGTCGGTGGTGTCCTCGAAGCTCACTTGCTGCCGTTGGATCTGGGCATTGTTGACCAGGATGTCGACGGTACCGAACGTCTCGACCGCAGCAGCGACCGCAGCATTGACCTGATCGCGGCTTCGAACGTCGGTAGGGACCGCGAGTGCGCGTCCACCGAGAGCCTCGATCTCGCCAACCGTGCTCTGTCCGCTCTCCGGGTCGATCTCCGCGATCACGATCGCGGCACCCTCGCGAGCGAGTTCGAGTGCGATCCCCCGGCCTATTCCGCGTCCGGCGCCCGTTACGAGTGCGACCTTGCCCTTCAACTTCCCCATGGATCCTCCTGGCGCGGGGCGGTTGTCATGACCGCGCGTTCGGGAGCATAGGGATCGAACTCAGCCCCGGCCTCCGGACCCGGAGACCCCAGCCATCAGTTCTTCGAGGTCGTCCGAATGACCCGGTCTGCCCTGAAGGTGACTCTCGGGATCAGCGCCGCTCTGCACCGCGATCGCTCGGAATCGGATGTGCGGCAGCGGCGCGTCCGGCGAGGCGTCCGAAGAAGGTGGCATCTCCGATACAGGTGCCGCTCGCATAGCCCTCTGCCGAACGCGCAATTCCGCAGCTATTGCGTCCCGCTGCGTAGAGACCCTCGACGATCTCGCCGTCCTCGGTCAGGACTTCACCGCTGGATCGGGTCCACAGCCCGCCGAGCGAGAAAGCCATGTAGGGCGCTTTCCCGAGAGAGCACTCGAGGGCAGCGAAGGGTCCCGACTCGATCGGGCGAAGCCAATTCGGGTGTTTGTGGAGGAGCGGATCCTCGCCGCGGCGGGCGTGCGCGTTGTAGTAGTCGACCGTGTTCTGGAGTGCTTCGGCGGGGAGATCCAGAGCGCGTTCGAGATCAGCGATCGATTCCTCGGTGGCGGCCAGCTCGAATCCATCGAGCTCCGGTCGACCGTAGTTCGGCTCGTCGACGATCAGATAGACCTTGCCCTGTGGCTGGCGCGAGGCCAATTCACCGATTCGCCCGTGATAGGCGTCCTCGGCCACGAAACGCTGACCCTGGGCATTCACGAAGATGCCGTAGGTCAGACTCGCGGGCGGGTAGAAGGGCAGCGTAATGTGGTAGTCGTCGAGATGGATCCCGGCTCCCCGCGCCGCCAGCCCCATCCGAAGCCCCGCGCCGTCGTCGTAGGGATTGCCGATCGGTTGGACCCGGCCGGCGAGCCGCGGAATGTGACGATGAAACATCGCTTCGTCCATCGCGTATCCGCCCGCGCAGAGGATGACGCCTCGCCGGGCACGAAAGGCACGATCCTCTCGGTCCTGCCGGGCGATGAGTCCCGCGACGCGGCCGAGCTCATCGATCACGAGCGTCAGGACACGGGTGTCGGACTGAATCCGGGCACCGGCGGTGCGGGCGGCCTCGTCGAGTTTCTGGAAGAGCAACGGGCCCGCCTCACCCTGCTTGGCCACCTTGTGCCCGCGTGGTGCGGGCGTCGCGTGGTCCCGAAAGGGCCAGGCCTTCTCGTTTCCCGACCAGAGCAGGCACTCGTCGGATTGCTGCATGTTCGTGCGTGCTTCGTGAATCGAGTCGTTGAAGGGAACGCCGAGGCTTTCGAGCCATTCGAAGTGGTCGACGCTGCCCTCGGCGTAGAGCCGAAACTTCTCGGGGTCGGGATCCTCCGCCGAAGCTTCGAGATAGCGCAGCAGATTCTCGGCGGAATCGTCGTAGCCACAAGCCTTCTGGACCCGGGTGCCCCCGCCGAGATAGATGTGGCCCGCGGCCATCGCCGTGGTCCCCCCGCCACCACTCGCGCGTTCGAGAACCAGCGTGTCGGCTCCCGCCCGGGCCGCTTCGATCGCCGCGCAAGCGCCCGCGCCGCCGTATCCGACGATCAGTACGTCGACCTCAGCGTGCCAATCATGAACTTCGGAGGTGGGGACCGGGCTCGACGCGACCCGCGGCGGAGAGAGAGACGTTGAAGTCATTCAGGATCCTCGTTATTTCCGGCCGCCATTCGAGCCTTCGGAGTACCGGCTCATCACTCGATCCGGCGGGTTCGATCGATCTCAAGCGTATTCGAAGCGCGCTGATCAGGCGTCGAGTCGAACCCGAACTTCACGGGGACCTCGAACGACACATCCGTGGATCTCGATGCGGCTCCCGGGTGCGAGCGCCATGCGCGGAAATCGCTCAAAGAGAAGTTTGATCGCCGTCTCGAGCTCGCGACGGGCAAGATGAGAACCGAGGCAGAAATGTTCCCCGTAACCGAACGCGAGATGCTGATGTTTATTGGGGCGGTCGGGGTCGAAGCCGTGGGGATTCTCGAAGATCTTGGCATCGTGATTGGCGGCGGTGATCCCAAAGAGCATGGGGGAGTCGGCGGCGATCTCTACGCCGCCCAGGATCGTGTCTCGACTACACGTTCGGGGCTGAAGGGCGATGGGCGCCTCCCAGCGCAAGCCTTCCTGCACCAGATCGTCGCGATCCGAATCACTTCCCAGCGCCCGTTCACGCATCCCGGGTGTGGTCAGGATTGCCGCGAGCAGGCTTCCGAGATTCTTGTAGGCCGTATCGGATCCAGCGGGAAAGAGCTGGCGACAGAATGCGAAGATCTCTTCGTCCTCGAGCTGAATTCCGTCGACCTCGATCTGCGCGAGCGTGGAGAGAAGACCTTCGCGAGGCTCCTTCCGGACGGCGTTCAGGATCGGCTGAAGATATTCGCTGAACTCCCGCCGTGCGCGTAGGGCGCCTTCGGGATCCCAGGGATAGTCGATCAACTTGAGAGCCCATTCGAGAAAGCGCGCCTCGTCCTGGATCGGAAGACCGAGCAGCCGGGTGATGACGGAGAGGGGAAAGGGGCGAGCAAAAGCCTCGACGAGGTCCACCTCGGTGTCCCCTGCAAAAACGTCGATTCGCCGCAGCGCTTCCTCGGTGATCAATCCCTCCACCAGTTCCTGAACTCGGCGCGGGAGAAAGGGCCGGGAAACCAGCCCTCGGTTGATCTTGTGTTCCCGGCCGAACATCGCCTGCAACGTGCGGCCCTGGCTCGGCTCCACGTGTACCCGATAGAACGCCGCGGAAGCGAAATTCTCCTCGTCTGCGAAGGCGGCCCTCACTTCGTCGTAGCCGGTGACGAGATAGGCGAGCTCGCCGTGGTAGCGAACCGGAACGACGGGTCCGCGCGCCCGCGTCGAATCGATCAGCTGGTGGAGATCGGGCGCTTCGGCGTGGGCCAGATCGATTTCAGGAAGGGCCCATTCGATGGACATGTCGTTGATTCTCCGGCCTTCGTCGTGCGTGAATCCGATCGGGATCACCTGGAGATCCGACAGGATTCATCTCGCTGTTCTGGATTTTACGCGCACGCCGATACGGGCGGAGCGGTTCTGCCCGGCACTTCTCGCGCCACCCCGATTGTAGAATCTACAGTTCTGACCACAACCGCCGTCACCGTCGTGGACTCGAGGATCCAAGCATGGCCCCAGGCGTCGCGAGCATGCTATCCACACGCTAGTCACTGGGAACCGCAGGGGCTGAGGGTGGTTCGGCGTTGCGCCCTGGACGTTGAAAGCGGTGGGCATCCTATCGGCCGGGCGACGACGTGCGTCCGTGCGTCAACCCAATGCCCGCAACACCAATGACGCACCCGAAAGGACGAGAAGCGCCAGGATCAGCCATTCGAACATCACCCCACCGATCCGGCTGCGCATTCGCGTCCCGATCGGAATCATGCATAACGTCGCGATGAGCGCGACACCCGACGCGAGGAGCCGGTCTTGACTGTATTGGCCCGAGATGACGAATACGCTGAGTTGAGTTGTACCGGATACCAGAAAGAGTCCTGTCACCGAGAAGACGTAGACGTCCTTCGGCAGGCGGTACCCGTGAAGCCACATGGCCACGATCGGTCCTGAAACCCCGACGGCCCCGTGACTGAATCCGGCAAGCAGACCCGCGAGGGGCGCCCACCGGCGAGTCGTGCCGGGATCCAGGCTGAGATCGGGATTGCGCACGCGCTGTACGACGAAGGCAAAGACGCTGAGGGCGAGTCCCAGGAGAAGCGGTTCTTCGGGGGATTCCACCAGGACCAGCGTGCCGACGACGGCACCGAAAATCGATGTCACGAGGAGGACCGGAAGGTCACGTGCCCTGTGCCGTTCCTCGCGGACTCCCAGATTGAGAAGCAGGTTGGCGATGACATTGGGAATTGCGATCACGACGACGGCCGACTCCACGTCGATGAAGAGCGTGAGGATGGGAATTGCGATGAGTGGGAATCCCATTCCCGTAACGCTCTTGACGAACGATCCGATCAGCGAAGCGACGGCCACGACGATGAGATCGGTCTCGCTCATCGGCCGAGGCTACCGCAATGGGCCCAGACGAGTCGGTCGGTGCACTCGCGCCGAGCGAAGTCAATCGAGCGGGGACTTGTTCAAGCGGCGCGAGGGCCTTTGGCGACTGACTCGGGCAGGCCGACGTCCGCCGCGCCCGCGTTCAGCAGCTCGACCTGGGTGGCCGACCTATTGGCCGTGATGCCGTCTCGACACGGCGAGGCCTCGACTCGGTCACAGAGCCGACCGAGTATGGCGAAATCGAGAGAATAAAGGCTGGAAACCCTGGTGATAGGGTCGTTCGGAAAGTATGCACCAACGATCTGAATTGCAGTTGAAAATCAGGTCCCAGACTGACGAAAAATCCCGCCTTTTTAGCCGTCGTACAGACACGTCGCGCCGGGACCATTTGCGTGTATCGTCGAGGGGTCCGCATTCGATTTGCCGCAGGCCCGGGCTCCTCGATGGCCGCAGCCCTCGGATGGGAACAATATCTATGCGGGAGACGGCCTCTTCAAGTGTGAAGAGGACCTCTACTGCGCGCCGGCTTTCATGAATATCTTCGAAGGATGGCAGAGGGAGCGGGACGCGGCGGCGGGCTCTGCGGATTTCGACGGGTCGTCTCGCTGATCGCGGCGTCGGGATCGCGGAATCCGAAATCGGTGGGCCGAACGAGTCCATCGGGAAGCATGAAGCAGAGGGGACCAAAGTGGACGATGCCTGGGTGGCTCCAACGATCGCAGGATTGTGGGCGCTTTTTCTCGTGACGCATGTCGGCCTTTCGAGTGAGCGGATGCGTCCCCATCTGATTGCGAGGCTCGGTACGCGCGGATTCCTCGGCGTCTACTCCGTCGTTGCCCTGGCGATCTTCGTGCCCCTCGTGCGGATCTACGCCACGCACAAGCACGCGGGCGACTTTCTCTGGTACGGCAGTGCCTACTCGTGGATGCGTCCGCCGGTCTACCTGGTGATGGCGCTCGCCATGACCCTCGTGATCGGTTCGTTCCTGAATCCGAGTCCCGCTTCGCTAGCGCCCGGAACCGGCAAGATTCGCGGTGTCTTGCGAATCACACGACATCCGCTCTTCATGGGTGTCGCGATTTTCGGCCTGCTTCATCTCTGTGTGGCCCGGGTACACTCCGCGGATCTCGTATTCTTCGCGGGGATGCCCGTGGTCGGCCTGCTTGGTTGCTGGCATCAGGACCTTCGAAACCTGGCTTCGAACAACCCGGAGTTTCGAAGCTTCCATGCGGAGACCTCGTTCCTTCCGTTCGGTCGAGGCGGATTGCGGGGTCTTCTGGACCGCCCGATCGTGCTCGCAGCCGGTTTGGTGGCAACACTCCTGGTTCGGATCTTTCACCCGGTGCTCTTCGGGGGTGCCTGAGGTGGCTCGAAAATTGAGAGGGATCATTTTACGATGAAATTTGGCGTTTCGGGAGAGCCCGTTCACACGCGTTGTCTTGCGGTTGCGTTCACCCAGGGCGAGGCCGGATCGGTGGAGTTTCGCGCGGATATCCTCGATCTGCGCAAGGGCGGGTTGATGCAGCTCGCTGGGCGGATCACGATGGCGGGCATCATCCACAAGATGGAGTTGCGCGGATCCTTCCAGGCCGAGACCGGGGCCATCGAACGCATCGAATGGGACCAGTCGCACGTGATGCACGAAGCGAATCGGGCCACCCAGGGCGAGTGCTGTCGGGATCCGATGGAGCGGCTCGAGACCCTGGTCGGCACACGCCTGGGCGAAGGATTCGCGAGCACGCTGAAGCAATGCTTCGGGGGACCGCTCGGGTGTTCGCATATCAGCACGCTCTTCCAGGAGCTGAGCGCGTTCGTTTCGCGGTTCCGCTTTATTCGCCAGGAAGATGTCGAATATCAAAGACGTCGCCGCGTCGGGGATCGGCTCGCGGCGCGAAGTCTCTACTTCGATGCATTCTTCCCGGTCGAAGGTGGAGCCACGACCGATCTCAGCGTACGTCTGGCGGATCTCTACTACGCACCCGCCGACGAGAATGGAGCGGAGAAGCTTCTGGTTCACGAAGAGGTTCGGTTGCTCGCGAACGTCGACCTGGCGGGGTGGCAGATCAAGCACGTCGAAGCCCGTGAAAGGTCCAGACCCGGGCCCACGTGTGCGGACTCGCCCTGGAGGATTCGAAGTGATGAGCTCGGTGGCTTCGAGGGCCAGTCCCTCGGAGGCGGCATGGCGCGCCTCTGCCTAGCGAAATTCGGGGCGCGAGAGGAAGACGCGCGTCTCCTCTCGGCGCTTCTTTGCCTGGCGCCGGGGATGACCCAGGTCGGCGCGGCGGCGTCGAATACCCTGGCACCGTCGAGCGCAGCACGGCCAAACGGTTCGGGACTCACGGGACCGGGGCCCTGCTATATGCTGCGAGCGAAGGGGCCATTGATGGAGACACTCTCCTCCGGAGGGCTCGCGGGAAACGACACGGGGCCCGATTGATCGGCGGTCGTGTCGGATCACTCGCCCGGCTTTTCGGAGCTGCTTCGCTGAGAGCCGGAGCGGGCTTCGGCAACTCCGGGTCACGGCGTCGCTGTTTCATTTTCTATAGCGTTCGCGCCACGGAGGGCGGATTTCAATCGAATCGCTGATCGGCCGAATCCCGTCCGACGGTCCAACCTGTGAAGGAACTGCGCCCATGTCCCGATCACATGTCCGTCTTCTTTGCATCTCCGTCACGGTTGTGACTCTGGCATTGCTCGCCGCTCCCTGGACGGCTTTGGCGGAGGACGATTCGCGTGTGGGGAGAAGCTACGCCGGGATCGGATTTGGCTACGGGTTCGAGAACTTCGACCGCCACGATGCTTCGAATGTCGACGATGCCGCGGGCGTGGATATCTGGTTCGGTTACAGGATTTCCGAGTTCTGGGCGACCGAGACCCAGGTCGAGTACATGCGCGGTTTCGACCTCACGATTGCCGGACTCGACGGCGACGGGGATTACATCACGACCACCGTGAACGCGAAGGTCTTTCCCTTCGCCCGGCTGCTTCCCAGTCGCATCGAGCCCTTTGTCTTTGCGGGGGTCGGAGTGGGGTGGTTTCAGGTGAGCCTTGGAACCAATGCGGACATCGACGATATCGCTTTCCTGGTCCGCGCAGGAGGCGGCGTCGACCTCTACGTGTTGGAAGATCTCGCGCTCCAGTTCTCGACATCCTATGTTCAACCGACCTTTGATCTGAGCAACTTCGCGTATGTCAGCACGGTGGCGGGTCTTCAGTACCGGTTCTAGATTTCGCTCTCGTCTCGCACGCGCCCATCAAGCCCCGAGCCGTTGCCTCAGGGCATGCAGAAAACTTTGCTCCAGCCGCTGGCTGACGGCGGCCTGGGGCATGAACGAATCGCCTCCGTGAAAGAGGCCCGGGTAGACACTCAACTCGCAGGCGACGCCCGCTGCCATTAGACGTCGGGCGTAGTCGATGTCCTCGTCGCGAAAGAGATCTTCGGCGCCCACACAGATATATGCGGGCGGAAGCCCGGCGAGATCGGTCGCACGCGCTGCGGCGGCGTAGGGAGAAGCGTCCTTTCCCGGGACCCCATCGAGATACATCTCCCAAGAGTTGAAGGAAGTCCTTTGATTCCAGACGGGGTGGTTCGTGTACTGCCCCGATGGGGTGTCGTGAAGATTATCGATCATCGGATAGAGCAGTAGCTGGAAGGCGATTTGCGGCCCGCCGCGGTCGCGCAGCATGAGGGCCAGTCCTGCTGCCATTCCGCCGCCCGCACTCGCTCCGCCAATCGCGATTCGCGTCGGATCGATGTTCAGTTCCGTCGCGTGCTCGACCATCCAGAGGAGCGCCGCATAGCAATCGTCGGGCCCAGCCGGGAAGGGATGTTCCGGGGCGACTCGATAGTCGACGGAGACGACATTGCATTCGAGCTTCTCGGCGATGAGCCGCGCGCGGTCGTCTTCCGCGGAACCAAAGAGGTAGCCGCCCCCATGGATCCAAAGCATGCCGGCTCGCGGCGCGAGGACCTCCTCCGACGCGGACGGGCGGCGGTAGACGAAGACGCGAACGTCGCCATCGGGGGAGGCAATCATCCGTTCTTCGACCTCGACCGTCGTCGGCGGCGCGTCAGCGGGTTGCGCTTCCATGATCTGGCGGACGGCGACGATATTTCCGCGATTGATGTCCGCGAGTACTTCCGGGAGGGCGGGCAGAACCACCGCCAATTCCGGATCGAGTCGGTCAAAATCGAGTTTCATAGAGGGGCTCCTACAGGTAGGCAGCGAGACGCTGAACGGGAGAGCAGGAAAATTCCTACGGGTCTGGGGATCGCGTGCGCCCTCGACGATAGCGGGGATCCATCGATTGCGAGGTTGCGCAGGTGCTCCGATCACGCGTAATCCAGGATCGTTGCGACGCTCGGGCACGCCGCCCGGAGAAACTCGAGCCGGCCAGGCATACGACCCTCACGAATGGGTTTCGCGACCCGTCGAACCGTCGGCCTTGGGTTCGAGCGAGTTAGTCGTTTCGGCGATACGCGGCGAGGCCGGCGAGGCCGAGGCTCAGCAGAAGACCCACACCGGGCTCGGGAACCGGGTTGTTGACGAAACTTTCGCTCCCGCCCCCGGTAAAGCCCTGGACATGGAGGCCAATGCGAAGATCGCCATTCTCCAGTTCCCCAAGAATTTCGGAAAAGCTGCCCGGAATTTGGAGATTGAAGACGATGCCGAGGGTTTCGGTCGGATTGACCCCGTTCGGTAGTGTTGAAGGATCGGAGTCGGCGAGAAAACCGGTCGTCGTCACGAAGCCAATGGTACTTCCGCCCGGAAGATTCGGGGGAGCTCCGCCTTCTGTGAAGTCCACGCCGGAGTCGCCGAAGGAGCCGAGGTAATCGTCATCCACATCGATGAGTCCTGCGATGCCAAGGAGCGTCCCGTCGTCGAAGAAAACGTCCGTGACGGAGGGGCGAACGAACCGGTATTGGTCACCTCGAAGAGGACCTGCATACCGCCGAGATCGGTTATTTCGACGCCGATCTGAGCCTCGCCTATCGCACAATCGCCTGCGAAATTGTTCGTGATACACGAGAAACTGAGGCTGAGCGCGTTAGCGCTCGACGAGGCGATCGTACCGACGAGGATCGGCACAAGTGCGATCGCAATCTGCAGAAGCAGAGCACCGTTTCGTAATACCAATTTCATCAAGAGTCTCCCGATTCAGCATACATCCAGCGAGATGCGTGGCTCAGCTCGCACAGGAGACTCACCGCGGCCGTGAAACGGCGCGGTTCCTTCCCAGGTCCGTCGACCCTATCACGAGAAATCAGACTTGTGGAAGATCGTTTTTCAGCGGGAGTCAATTTTTCTGATCTGATTTCTGGCGCTCCGGCGGTGAACCCCCGGGAATCAGGCGCGATGGGGCGGCGTAGAGTCCAGAATCCAATCTGACGATTCGTGATGCGCTCGGATCCAACCGTCGCTGGATCAGACCGCTTCGACTTCGCGCGATTCAACCACGAGTTCGTCCGCGATCTCACGGAGACGATTCTTGGCCACCTTTTCGAGTGTGGCGACCGGGGACTTCGGGAAAGCCCATCGGATCTCGAAACGTCCCGGAAATCCGCGCGGCCCGAGAGCCTGCGGGCGCGCTATCGTCGTCGGCGAGATTCGAGACCCGCACACACAGCAGGAAGGAAACGACTCCGACTATGGCGATTCAGGAAGGCGACAAGATTCCATCGGTGACGATCAAGGCGACGGATATGTCGGATTTGACGACCGACGATCTTTTCAAAGGCAAGAAGGTCGTGCTCTTCGCAGTCCCCGGTGCATTCACGCCGACCTGTTCGAATCAGCATCTTCCCGGCTATATCGAGAACGCGGATGCGATTCGCGCGAAGGGCGTTGACGACATCATCTGCATGTCGGTGAACGATGCTTTCGTAATGAATGCCTGGGCAAAAGATCGTGGGGCGGGCGACAAGGTTCGCCTGGTGGCCGACGGAAACGGTGACCTGTCGAAGGCGCTCGGACTCGAGATGGACGGAACGGAAATCGGATTCGGCCTGCGCTGCCAGCGATTCTCCGCGGTGGTCGAGGACGGGATCGTCACCAAGCTCGCCGTCGAAGCACCCATGAAATTCGAAGTGAGCGGCGCCGAGGCGATCCTCGCGGCGCTCTAGCGATTGATCGACGCGACGGGTTGATCGGGAGAGCCGGTCTCGAGTGCGCGTCCCAACTTGCGCCCGGAAAGGGCGCGTTATCCAACTGATGAGGGAATCATCATGGCTAACGAACAGTTCGGACCGATTGCCGGCCTGATCGGCACCTGGGAAGGCGATCAGGGTGTCAACATCTCC
>SMVB01345385.1_pt1 | contig 30177 bp, 27 predicted proteins | sample 2456461 | NCBI WGS metagenome assembly SMVB01 (sample SAMN11095934, study PRJNA526329) | marine sediment metagenome | biome: Marine sediment; feature: Surficial sediment; material: Deep marine sediment; isolation source: Hadal surficial sediment | place: Pacific Ocean | collected 2014-05 | depth... | reverse complement strand
GCCATGAAATGGCTGGCACAACAAAGTGCTGCCTGATCCGGCAGACCGGGCGTAAACTCACTTGTGACCTTATTGATCGGCGTAGAGTTTCGCCAAGGCTCTTGTCATACCGGGCCGTGCCACCATGGCGTCATACCATTTCTTGAGATAGATATAGTCATCGATATTGGCACTGGAAATCTCTGTAACGGAGAAATATGAGAACCCGATGATATCGGCAATCGTTATTTGATCACCCGTCATGAAACGCTTTTCCTTGAGCTGATTGTCCAACATTGGCAGGATACCACCGAGGACTTCGGCAGCTTCCTGGAGGTTTTCTTCAGATGCCGGTTCGTCAAAATAATTTTTTTTGACCACTTCTTCGACGAAGTAAACGCCGTACCAGTGACCAACATTTTGCGTAATCATATCGATTTGCTGGTCTATAATGGCTTTATTCATGATGCTTCCGCTATACAGCGGGGAGTTTTCCCGGGAAGCCAGGTATCGGCAGATGGTGTTGCTTTCATACAGGTAATGCCCATCATCTTCTATGACCGGTACTTTCCCCATCGGGTGCCTCTCGATGTGTTCCGGAGTCTTGTGTTCACCTTTACCCGGGTCCAGTGCGATATATTCGTATTCCAGACGTAATTCTTCGGCTGTACCCAGCACCTTAAGGACGTTGAAGGTCGCAAAACCATAGATCTTCATCGTCTATGCCTCCTTGTATTTATCATGATGTTTCACCCAGGCTTCCTTCAAAGTTATAGGTGGTATCGATTTTCCTGCAGGGTAAATCCTGACGTGATCTTGTGAGTGCATCCCGAAACCTGGGGAACTCTTTTTCTTTAGAAATTCTTTAGAAAGTAATGCCTGGCGAGCAATGAGCCACTCGTCTTTCCCTACAATCTGATGTCCGGTCATAGTGAATTTTCCTTCGCAGTGGATTCAGGAACGGTTTTGAGCGCTAGCATAAACGCCTTAACCGCTTCGGCCGATTCTCCCGGGATCTCTTCCATTGGAATATGTCCGACACCAGGGAATGTCACTAATGTCGAATTCGTTAGCGATGACTCAAATTTCTGCCCCACCTTGACGCTGATAAGAGCATCTTCTTCCCCCCAGAGAATCAGGGTTGGCTGGGTGATGGCTGACAGGTCGAAGGTCCTGCCTGCATCACTGCCAAAATTTGCGAATCGTTTCATCGTTGCCTCGCGTGTACCCTCGCGCAGTGATAATTTGTAGTAACGCATGATCAGCTCATCGGTCACCACAGGGGAATGGTTATAAGCAGCCAGGACACCTTGTTTAGTGAAATAATATGGGTCCAATTTGGTCGAAATTGCCCTGAACCAGGGTTTGGACAGGAGTTCAAAGATGATCGGTGTTTCTTTATCAATCGCGGATTGTTTCTCCCTTTCATCCAATTGCCATTCCGGTAATCCACTGGCATCAATAAGCAGCATCGCATCTACTTTTTCCGGATGTTCGAGGGTGTATCGCCAGGTCACCCCGCCGCCCATTGAATTGCCTCCCAGCGTAAATTGCGCCAACCCCAATTTTGTGATGACGGCGTCAATGGTTCGAATAAAGGCGTCCGTTGAATAGTCTTCATCGGGTACGGCGCCGGTGAGTCCGTGACCAGGGAGATCGAGGGTAACCATCCTGAAGTTATTGCCCAGAATTTCCACCCAGGGCTCCCATGTATGCAGGGAAGCGCTGGAACCATGAATGAGTACGATGGGTTCGCCGCGCCTGTTACCCTCATCACGGTAGTGAATGCGCGAACCGTTCTCCATCAGCAGGAATTGTGAAGATCGACTTGTATATCTGGCATCAATAATCCCTGCCGGGATTGAACTTTTGTAAAGAAAAAACCCCGCTGCAATGGTCAAAAGTAGCAGCGAGCCTCCCAGGAATTGTAATATTTTCATTGTTTCAGCTTGACGATACCTTATGGCTGCTAGCATACCTTATAGCCCATGATTCCAGAAACCGCAAACGCACACTGTACTTTGTGGAACTGCGGTTCCCCGGATAATCACAAGAGGTTGGTTGAAACCAGAAAGATATATTCCTTGCATCGTGCCCGGCTGTCAGTAACATCATTTATCCCGATTGTGCGAAGGGATATTTCGTGGCGCCAGCGCTGGCCAAAATACCCGTTGATGATGATGCCGTTAAGTTTCTGATCCTTCGGGCACTGGAAATTATTCGATCCGATGATTTTGATCGGTACTTCGAGCTGTTTACCGATGATGCCGTGTGGATGATGCCGAACAGCTTCAAGGATGTGAAGGTAAAGGAAGCACGAAGCTTTTATCGATTTACCGACAAGTTTCGTTTTGACCAGAAGACGACAGTTGAGGAAGTCGTCCTTATGGGAGATAGCGCGTACGTAAGAGTGGGTTTCGACGGTTACCTGCGGTCAAAATTCGATGAAAGTGCACCACCGTTAAGATCTATCAGTCGCCATATCTGGATTTTAAAGAAACAACTCGATGGCAGTTGGAAGATTGCACGAGATATATGGAACAATCCAAAGGATAGTTCATAATTTGATTTTCTGTTGTTTGGATATTCTGTGAAAGGTGTAAGACCCGATATCGCACTGCTTGAACAAAACGGTATTACTGCCGTTGCCTTTACGCGTATGGATGACCCGGAAGTCATCCCTCTCTGGTTCGGTGAAGGCGATATCATCACCCCGGGGTTCATTCGCGAGGCAGCGAAAAAAGCATTGGATGAGGGGGCAACCTTTTACGTCCACACCCGGGGCCTTGAATCATTGAGGCTAGCGATAAAGACCTATCTGGATTCACTCTACGATGTAGATATCGACCCCAGGCGCGTATCGGTCCCCGGATCGGCGATGATGGGTGTCACCATCGCGGCACAAATGTCCGTGAACAAGGGAGATGAGGCGCTCATTGTCAGTCCTCACTGGCCAAATATTGAATCTACCTATGCCGTTACTGGGGCCAGGATAAATACAGTTCGCCAGAGGGAAACGCCCCGGGGCTGGGAGTTAACGGCAAAGGAAATAATCGATAAGGTTACGCCCGGTACGAAGAGTATTTTCGTCAATACACCCTGTAATCCCACCGGCTGGGTGATGTCACAGGAAGATCAGGAAGAACTGCTCGCCTGTTGTCGGGACCGTAATATTCTTTTGATCGCAGATGAGGTATACCACCGTCACATATTTGGTGCCAATGTGGCGCCTTCATTTCTGCAGATTGCACGAGACGATGATCCACTCGTGGTCGTTAATGGTTTTTCAAAAGCCTGGGCAATGACGGGTTGGCGTGTTGGCTGGGTGGTTACGCCAGTTGAGCAGTCTAATCATTGGGCAACCATGTCCGAATGTTTTAATACGGGCGCGACGGTATTCGCCCAGCATGCTTGTATCGCCGCGATTGAGAAAGGAGAACCGTTTGTCCAGAAATTGAAGGCCCAATACGAAGCAGGAGCCAGGCTTGTCCATGAAGCATTCAGCGGCCAGCAGCGCATTGCCCTTTCACCGCCCAGGGGTGCCTTCTATGCCTTTCCGAAAATAGAAGGGATAAAATCGAGTCTCGATTTTACGTTGAAACTGCTGGCGGAGGAAGATGTGGGCGTCGCACCTGGTTACACCTTCGGTGAAGGAAATGAACACAATATCCGATTGTGTTTTGCCATGAGCCACGACAAGCTGCAAGAAGGATTAGACAGGATTGTAAGTTTCGTCGAACGTTACGATAATGAAGGATTCTAATGGCGCAGTGCACCTGTTACAGAGGGCTTGTGTTATCCAGGTGCCCACGGCCCACCAGGATCCATGGCCTGGTTAGGTCGCTCTCTACGGTTGTCCACGGAAGAAGTTGATGAACTAATGCGTCATGAGCGTCGGTTGAGAATTGCCTCTATTGGTCCCGGCGCGGAGATTAACCTGACACCAATGACCTTTGGTTGGGCCGGCGGATCAGTCTATATATTTGGCAGAGGGCAAAAGATTGTCAATCTGCGAAAAAATTCCACGGCAACACTCGTCGATGGGGCTGCATAGTATCCACGGCGGCATACCGAACCAGGATGTGCAAGTAATATCATGATCAGTCATGAAGAAATCGGGTTGGCAAGAATAAGCGACGCATTGCGCATTGCAGAAATGTCCAGGGACATCATCGAATCGGGTCTGGGATGGTCATGGACACCTTCACGGGTTGCCAGGGAGATGGATGACAAATATACGAATGTTATTGTCATGCGTGCAGAAAATGAAGTACTTGGTTTTGCTGTTATGAAGTATTACGAGCAGGAAGCGCGCCTTAATTTATTTGGTGTTCATCCGGATCACAGACGTAAAGGGATTGGGACGCGAATGATCAAATGGCTGGAGGAAACCGCGCTGGTAAATGGAAACGGTGTGATATATCTGGAAACGCGGTTGAAAAATAGAGATGCAAGGGAGTTCTATAAATCGCTGGGTTATAAAGTCACCCAACGTATTCCGGGGTACTACAAGGGGAGGGAAACCGCTGTCCAGATGGCGCATGATTTGTGGTCCGGAACTGGTCTTACACGAAACAATTGATGAAAATAAACATGGAATCCTGGATAGTGCTACTTGAACCAAATAAATTGGTTGGCATCCACATAGAGGTGTCGTTGGCTTCCGGAATCGGAATATGGGTTAAGCAGCAGGGAGCATTTTGAATTACAGCCACAGGGCTATTACCCGGTCGACCCGGCAAACCACGGAAGCAGTGTGGATTCCTATCGGGGAGAAGTGATAACGAGGCCGTTCACACCGCTTTTGCGGTATCTGGAGTTGGCAGACCCCCCCCCTGTTGGAAAGCTGGAAGCTGCGGGTAATCCGGAACGCCGCAATGCCGATTTTTGACCCACGGGTGAGGTCAACGCTATTGGAGATCTGTTAACCTTGTACCTAACGAACACTTTTAGAGGATAAAGAACATGAACAATACGAAAAGTAGGGCAAGTTAATGGCAGTTTATGATTTTGCGATCGGACAGACGAATCCGGATACATTTCCAGTGGAAGCATTTAAACAGGCGGCTATCCGGGCAATCGATAATGAACATGATGCTTTTAATCGTTACCCCGGAAATAAAGGTCACGAGGGACTGCGCAAGGCGATGGCAGAACGAGAGAGTCAGCGGGAAGGCGTGCCGGTTGATCCGGAACAGGTCGCGATCATGAACGGATCCATGCAGGCGGTAACCCTGGTTGGTCAGGCTTTGCGGCAGGGTAAGGACGACATCGTTATAACCGAAGAATATACATACAGTGGAACGATCAGCGCTTATAAGGGGATTGGACTGGAGATGGTTGGTATCCCCCTCGATGATCACGGAATGCGCATGGATGCATTGAGTGACAAACTCAAGGAATTAAGTGATGCAGATCGCATACCCCGTTTTATTTATGCATTGACCACGTATCAGAATCCTACTGGGACCTGCATGCCCAGGGAGCGAAAGCAGGAATTAATCAGTATCGCAGCAGAATACGATTTACCGCTTGTGGAAGATAACTGTTATGGGGACGTTCACTTTGAGGGTGAAAAAGTGCCGTCCATGTATGCGATGGATGACAGTCCCAATCAGATTTATATTGGCTCCCTGTCAAAAATTCTGGCGCCGGGTTTGCGCCTCGGTTATCTCATCGCAAAGGAACCAATGTTCAGCAAAATAGTGAATCAACGATTTGATGCTGGCAGTAATTATTTTGCGGCAGCCGTTGTGGCGGAGTTTTACAAAAACGGCATCTGGGAGCATTGTGATGTTACCAATCCTGTTCTTAAACGAAAACGTGATCTGGTAAACCAGGGGTTACAGGAACACTTGTCCGATATCTGCGTCTGGTCTAATCCAGTTGGCGGCCTCTTCATGTGGGTGAGGTTACCGGACGATATCGTCATGGAAAAATTGATTGCTTCGGCGAACGAAAAAGGTTTTTTCTTTGCGCCTGGTTTTGCGTTCCATGTGGACTATGCTAACGAGCCATATATCAGGCTGGCTTTCGGGCATGTACCTGACGATTTGATCAAGGAAGGTATACCTGTTCTGGCCGCGGCTATTAAAGAAGCAAGAACGAGTAATGAATCTCGCAATTTCGATACATTGTTTGATTAGCCTGCATAATTGATCAGGCGAAAACTGTACTTTTACTTATGTGGTTGAATCTCCTCCAACCTGTTGTATAAGTGAATCTAACAATTTATCAAGGCCGCCTGGATGAATTATGCAGGCCAGGAGGTCGACTCGACGATTCATCGTCACGCGAGCGCCGAAACATGGACGCCGTCGATTTTTCTGATGTGGACCTGCGTCATGGCGATCACTGCGACGAATAGCAGGTACAGGGTGGCAGCGATTGATATGGCGATGGGGGCGGAACTATGACTTGCGATAAAGCCGCTAAGCAACCCGCCCAGGGGTATGAGGCTGTAGGTGATCCCGTGCAGACCCATCACCCTGCCTCGCAGGTTTTCCGGAACCTGTAGCTGTAAAACGGTCATGCTTGTAATCATGAAGATTGAGCTGAACATGGCGATGGTGAAGGCGGCAATTAGTGCGACGGGGTACGCGAACATCGTTGTTGCCAGGTATCCTGTTGCGAGCGCAAACAGGTAGATAAAGAAGCCGGACAAAAAGGTAGAACCCAGAATAATGAAACCCAGGCGCCGGGAACCCTGCAGCGGCCCAACAAGTATTGTACCGATGACTGATCCTACTCCAGTGATTGATATCAGGTATCCATAACCTTTTTCACCCGCTTCGAGTAGCGTGGAAAAGACTGGCATTAACTGCATGTAGGATGAAACAAAAAACATTCCAAGGTAGGACAGTGAAATGATAACCAGGAAGGTCTTTTCTGCGACGATGAATGACAGGCCTTCAGCAATCTTTTGCAGGGTTGATGACTGGCTGGCCGCGACTTTCGGGACATGAATTTTAAGACCGGAAACGACGATGAACATCGTAAAAAAACCTGCGGCGCAAAGTATGAAAATGACCCAGGTGTCAGTGAAAGCGATGACGATTCCTCCCACCGCTGGCATCACCATGCGGCAACTCTGCCAGATAATCGAATTCAGGGCGATGCCGCTCATCATATCTTCCCGGGCGATCAATGCCGGGAAAATTGCCTGACGGGTAGGCCAGTCGAAGCCGGAGACAAACGATATTAGACCGGCTATCAGGATGACATGCCATGCGGCGACCAGGCGCGTAAAATCCAGTATTCCGAGAAAAAGCAAAAGCAGGGCTACCATTATCGAGGTAACCATCAACACGATTCTCTTATCAAGCTGGTCAGCCAGTGCGCCACCAAATAGTGTCATTACGATTGCCGGGATCGCAGAGGCCGCGCCCAGGTAACCCAGCATCAAGGCCGAACCGGAGAGTTGGTATACCAACCAACCCTGGCCCATCATCTGTAACTGCGTGGCGCCAACCGATGCAAATGAGCCGAGCCAGTAATGTCGATACTGGGTGTGTTGCAGAGCACTTAGGCGACCCGAGTAGTTCAATTGGTTCCAATGTATAAAAACAGCCACGCAATATAACAGAAAAGCGAGATTAACCCGTCCTTGTTTAACGGGTCATGGCGGTTTATGTTGTCTATGGTTTAAGAGCACTACTGACATTGGAGATGAGAATGAGTTTTGAATCTGTCGTTACACCCTCGGGTAAGTTCGCATATGATCGGATGCATTTTTCACAGGCAACTAAATCTGGTGGTTTTCTGTTTTTGTCCGGTGTCATCGGGACCGGTGAAAAAGGTAAGTTGCCCGATAGTATGGAGGAAGAATTCAACAATGCGTGGAAAAGCATCGGTGAGATTCTTGCGCAGGCCGGTGCAGGATATGGCGATATTGTGGAGTGCACTACCTACCATGTAGATTTTCACTCGCACATCAATGAATTCAGCACGATCAGGGATCAATATATCAATGAGCCGTGGCCTGCCTGGACAGCAATTGGTATTTCCGAGTTACTGGTGCCTGGCGCGCGTGTCGAGATCAGGGTGACGGTCAAGCTCCCTGATTAGGAGCCATGCCCGCCATTCCGGCCGGGGTGAAATATTGTTTGTTCTTGCTATATGACTCGTTCTTGCAATTCGAGAAGGCAGTCGTTACCTATTCTTCAGTTGGCCTGGGTTTATCGACAGTCCTTCTACTCATAAGTGCCCGTCGGTCCGGGCCAATTGTACCAGGGCGAGAAGGCCGCCTGAACGTAACCCGGCGATCTCCGTGGCGGCTCTCTTCATTTTCTTTGTCGGTTTTGGAATCGTTATCGTCAGTAGTCGGTTCCACATAACACTCACACCCGGATTCCATGATATGAATGGCGAAGTTCGTTGCTACTTCTTCACTGACCTTGTCCTTAAGCGTGTATTCTTCACCGTTAAAAAATTTATCGACCTGATCGGCTTCCAGTTCGAATAGTGTTTGAAATTTACTTTTCGTGGTATCCAGGTCGTACTCATCTGTGATAACGCCACTAAATGTCACTTTGAATAGTTGGTCATCACTCATGTGAGTTTCTCTTATTACTACGGGGTTTGAAATTGTCTCGGGCCAGCATATTAGCACTGGATTTCAGCGACTTCTATTGAATTTTCTAAAGCAAACTTACACTCCGACGGGTGGAAGTTTTATTCACCAGAGGTGAGATGGATTTCCCTTCTCGGGATACGCAATATGCGGCAGAACGAATGAATATCAAGCCTAACGGACCATCTAGCCACCCAGATTCGTCTATAATTCACCGGTCAAATTAACAACGGAATTTTGTATCAGGATATATATGCGGCTCGCCGAACTTTCCCAAAACCGGCACTACCAATTCTGGACCTTGCAACTGCTTGGCTGGACCGGGTGGGTCATTTTGTTTGCTCTCCGGGATGCGTACTGGGGACAACCATTTGAACGGATCCTGCTGTTATGGATAGATGCATTCGCCGGGCTGGTATTGACCACTATTTTACGCCATGTCTACCAATTTGTGTGGGAACGCCAGATTGTCATTAGGCTTTTAACCGTTCTCGCCGCTTCATATGTGCTGGCTATCGCCTGGCAGGTGATTAAAAATTATTCTCAGTTCTATTATTACGATGAATTCGAGGCCGTGGAGAAATACGGAAACATGGCATATATCAATGGCATCATTGGTTATTCCTACTTCCTGTTTTTGTGCTGGAGCGGAATGTATTTCGGACTCAAGTTCTATCGGCTATTGCAGGAAGAAAAAGAAAAAAGCATCCGTGCAGAATCCCTGGCCCACGAGGCCCAGCTTCGTATGTTGCGCTACCAGCTTAATCCGCATTTCCTGTTCAATACGCTGAACGCTATTTCCACCTTGATCCTTGATAAGGACACTGAATTGGCCAATGCCATGGTCAGCAAGCTGAGTAATTTTTTGCGTTATTCACTTGATAAGGACCCAATGCAGAAGGTTGACCTGGAACACGAGATCAGTACGATGAAGTTGTATCTTGAAATAGAACAGGTGCGTTTCGATGATAGGCTCCAGGTTGTTATCAATATCGAGGACAGTGCGCGTAAGGCGCTGGTGCCCAGCCTGATATTGCAACCACTTGTAGAGAACTCAATTAAATATGCCGTGGCGAACAGGGTGGAAGGGGGTAAGATCACCATTTCAGGCAAAGTATTTGCAGGAGACCTGCTACTGGAAGTGATGGATAACGGCCCTGGTATCACCACAGAAAATGGCAAGTTGCCGAAGTTCTCGGGCGTTGGCTTGAGGAATACCCAGGAGCGGTTACAGGAATTATATGGCGCAAAACATTCGTGCAAAATTGGTACAGCATTGCCTCATGGCCTCAAGATAGAAATTCGTATTCCATTCGAGACAGAATAGCGATGGCAGATTCAGTCACAATGATTAAAACCCTGATTGTTGACGACGAACCCCTTGCACGCAGGGGACTGGTAATAAGGTTGAAGGATCTTCCAGGCATTGAGATCATCGGGGAATGTGCCAACGGCCATGAAGCCCTTGCCGCGATAGCGGAGCACACTCCCGACCTGGTATTTCTTGATATTCAGATGCCCAATATGAGCGGTTTCGATGTGGTTGCCAATCTGCAACAAGACAATATGCCGATGATTATTTTTGTCACTGCCTTTGATGAGTACGCTGTGGAAGCCTTCGAAGTACGTGCGGTGGATTATATCCTGAAACCCATTGATTCTGATCGACTCGAGGCAGCTGTTCAGAGAGCCCGCTCCAGGTTAGAGCAGAAGGGTTCAGTCACCGATAAACAAAGGCTGCTGGACCTGGTGATCAGCATTACCGGGAAGTCAGAAAATTCGGTAGCCCAGTTGATAAAGGAGCGGGATGGGATGAAATCCTATCCGGATCGAATCGCCATCAAGGATTGCGGTGAGACCACCCTGGTTCCCACGTGTGACATTGACTGGGTTGATGCGGCTGGTGACTATATGTGTGTTCACGCCAAGGGGTTGACGCATATCATGCGCGTGACCATGAAGGATTTAGAAAGCCAGTTGGATCCTTCAATTTTCCAGAGAGTACACCGCAGCACTATCGTCAACCTGGACAGGGTTGAAAAGGTTTGTTCTCATATGAATGGTGAATTCCACCTGATTTTGTCAAATGGTTCCACCATTAAAATGAGCCGCTCTTACAAAGAAAAAGTAAAACATTTTTTTTAAACCTGCCAGCAAAAAAGCCAGCCTATCCTGTCGCGGTTAACCGTGACCGCAAACTGCTATCATTTCTTTTCTAACCTAAATGTGAACGAGGCCGGATTCCGGACAAACAGTCACGGCTGACTTGTTTTTGAACCCATTTTTTCTGGAGTATTTTGCATGGCTACTAACGGCCCAATAGCCATCGCCATTCATGGCGGTGCCGGTACCATCGAGCAGGATAAGATGAATGCGCAGGTGGAGGCGACCTACAGGCTAAAGCTGGAAGAATCAGTTCGAGCAGGTCACAAGGTTCTGGTTGCCGGGGGAAACAGCCTGGATGCTGTCATATCGGCGGTTGAAGTCATGGAGAATTCAGACCTGTTCAACGCTGCCAGGGGATCGGTTCTAACACATGAGGGTGAGGTGGAAATGGATGCCTCGATCATGGAAGGCAAGATGTTGGAGGCCGGTGCGATTGCCGGTGTGAGGCATATAAAGAATCCAATCGTGCTCGCCAATGAAGTGTTGAGGGTCTCACCTTATGTCATGTTAATAGGTCGGGGTGCTGAAGAATTTGCAAGCGGCAGAGGGTACGAGCTGATCGAGAATAGCTACTTCCAAACCAGGCGCAGAAGAAAGCAACTGGAACGAATACAAGCAGGTTCAAATGCTGCTGTCCTATCGGAGGATAGTTCTGATGTATTTGAAACCGATGATAAAGAACTGGGTACGGTTGGTGCAGTTGCAATCGATAGCATGGGTGACATCGCCGCAGCAACGTCGACGGGCGGCATGACGAATAAACGTTTTGGACGAGTGGGAGATTCTCCAATAATTGGTGCAGGAACCTATGCTGACAACGCTGCTTGCGGCGTTTCTGCAACGGGTCATGGTGAATATTTCATTCGTTCTGTTGTGGCCTATGACATATGCGCCAGGATTAAATACAAGGGCATTGGACTGCAACAGGCTGCCGATGAGGTCGTAATGGGCAGGCTCAAGGAGATGCAGGCAGACGGCGGGATTGTTGCCGTGGACCCGAGCGCCAATATCGTCTTTTCTTTCAATTGTGAAGGTATGTACCGTGCCGCAATTCACAAGAACGGTGACCTTGAAGTGAGGATCTTCAGGGATGCTGTTTAGGCAACCCGGTCAGGTAAACAGATGAATACTTTGAATCAAATTTGATTCCTGTGGATCGTCTTCATAGACTGATGCACAACTCCCGATTGCTGGACCCTGCCATGGTTGATGTAATTAAGAAAACCAACGATATTACCTGTGAATGGCTTACCGCCGCATTACATGAAAATGGCGTTATTCGATCTGCAGTGAGCAGCGTCGAAATTGAACCTATTGGCGCCGGAATTGGTTTAATGTCAGATCTGTGCAGGCTTTCGCTGGACTATACCAGTGAAGAATCTGCTCCCAAAAGCATGGTCGTAAAGTGCGCAGTGCAGAACGATAACATCAACGTTGCGCGGCTCCTGGATTTTTACAATCGTGAAACCAATTTTTATAACAAGATCGGTAACGCTTGCCCGCTCAATGTTCCGGATAGCTATTTCGGCGCTGTTAACCAGGATACGTACGACTTTGTAATATTGTTAGAAGACCTTGGCGATGTCTCTACCCGCGATCAATTGGTTGGCGCTTCCCGTGATGAGGCATTTAGAGCTGTGGAAAACCTGGCGGAGATGCATGCCAAATGGTGGGATAAGGTATCTGCTCCCGAAGATGACTGGATGTATGATTTTATGTGCGCTGAAGAATCAGAGAGACTAAAGCAACTGGTCTATATGCCCGGTCTTGAACCTGCGATCGAAAAATTTGAATCATCTTTCAATGAAGAAATGAAGCAGGTCTGTCGCAGGGTGGGCGAGCGCTACTCTGAATTTTGGGCAACTGGATTGACCCAGGTGGATACATTTATTCACGGCGATTACCGACAGGACAATATGATCTACCGGGAGGACTCGGTAGATGCAGTGGTGATGGATTGGCAAATTTCGGGTAAGGGTAAAGGTATTTTCGATGTCGCATACTTTATGTGCCAGAGCCTGGCTTCTAACCTGAGGATGGAGATCGAAAGAGAAATTCTTGAAATGTACGTCGGCAAGCTAAAGGAGTGGGGTGTGACTGATTACGGGATTGATCAATGTTGGCAGGATTACAGGTTGGTTATCCTGGGCTGCCTTATCTACCCGATCACCGTTTGCGGGACACTCGATATGGCCAACGAAAGAGGCAGGGCGTTGGGTAAATCCATGTTGGAACGAAACCTTACCGCCATTAGCGACCTTGGTTGCCAACAACTGGTGCTATAGCACCGGTAAATGTTGAAGGCTGCTATGAAGTTGCCGTCAGGAATAGATTGATGTTAAAACCGGCATATAACATCAGAAGAATAACAGCTTCCCAGCGATTGATCCGGCCGCCGATTCCCCTGCTCCGGAATCCGTAGCTCATCAGGAACAAGGTCACCGTCATGACCGCGACCATGGGGATATCCCGGGTAAGAATATCGGGGTCCAGGGTAGAGCGTGAAATGATACCGGTTGTGCCGATGACAATGGACGTATTGAACAGGTTTGAGCCAATCACATTACCGAGCGCCAGATCGTGTTCATTTTTCCTGACAGCTGCAATACAGGAGGCGAGTTCAGGTAGTGATGTACCAATTGCCACCACGGTCAAGCCGATAATCAGGTCACTGATTCCAAGTTCTTGGGCGATTTCAATACCGCCCCAGACCATGATGCGGGAACTGATGACTAACATGACAAGGCCAACTATTAGATAAGTTATCGCCCTTTTCAGCGGCATTGGCTGGCTTAGTTCCAACTCGACTGTATCACCGAAATGATCATGCTTGGTGTTCAAACCGATGTAGATGGACCAGGTCATGATACACAAGAACACGCCGACCAGAATCAAACCATCGATTCGATTCAATGTTTGATCGTAGTAAAACAGAATCGACATGATGGCGGTGACCAGTACCAGGAATGGAAGTTCCCTGCGCAGTACAGCAGAATTAACCACGATCGGGCTGATCATTGCGGTGACACCCAGGATCAGGCCGATGTTGGTAATATTTGAACCAAAGGCATTGCCCAGTGCCAGTCCAGGTTTTCCTTGAAATGCCGCAATGCTTGAGATAACCATTTCGGGCATGGAACTTCCGAAGCCAATCACCAGGATTCCAATCAACAGTGGCGGTAACCCGAAATATTTTGCGGTCACCGCGGCACCATCGACAAACTTGTCCGCACTGAAAACCAGCAGGATTATGCCAGCTATCAGTGCACCGCTAGCCCAGAGCATTGTATTTTAGTCTCATGTTTTCATGTTCCAGGCGTCAAGGAATTGGTTTCAGAACAAATCCAGTTGTTCATCATTCATATCTGCTGATTCCAGGAAGGATGATATTCCGCTCATCCTCTGGACCCTTCGTATCACTGTCGCTGCCCAGACCTCCTGGTCAGTATAGATTGCAATGGAGTGACGAGCACGGGTAATCGCAGTATAGATTAGTTCCCTGGTGAGGAGTTGTTCCGTGACATCAGAAGTCGGTCTGGGGAGTATCAATGTTACATGGTCGAACTCGGATCCCTGGCTCTTGTGCACTGTCATGGCAAAGCAGGTTTCATGTGGAGGAAGTCTTGAGGCAAGATAGAGTTTTAGTTCACCAGCGCTGTCAAGGAACGCGGTTTTGATTTGATTGTCATCCCGATCGAGGATGCAGATACCAATATCTCCATTGAAAAGACCAAGATTATAGTCATTTCGGGTAATGATGATTGGCCGTCCATGATAGAAAGGCTGGTCAACCTGCTTGAGGTTCTTTGCCTCAAAATAGCGCTCAATCTCGGTATTAAGCGATTCGATGCCCAGTTCGCCTTCCCTCGCAGGACAGAGGATTCGCGATTGCTCAAAATTGGTGAGTAGGGTGAGCGAATCAATTTCCGGGTTCTGCAGCAACCTTTCGTATTCAAAATAGTAAGAGGTAATTTCGAATCGAAACTTGTTTCCGCCCAGTGCATCCAGGTTAAACACCCGAACCTCGTCATCTTCACTCGATGCCAGTTGTGTTTCACCGGTGCGAATTTTGTTCGCCAATTGACCGATACCGCGATCCTGGGAGAAGCGATAGCTCCTGTCGAAATGGCACATGGCGTCAACCAGTGGATGCGGCTGTCTTCTGACCGGTATATCCATCTCCATAAGTTCCTTCACACGGATTGCGAATTCAGCACTGTAACCGGCATCGTTCCGGCACAGGTCGGCAAGGACGTTTCCGGCTTCCACCGAGGGCAATTGCTCCGGATCTCCAAGCAGTATCAGCCTTGTTCGAGAGGGCAAGGCATCCATTAACCGGTACATTAATGTCAGGTCCACCATGGAGACTTCATCCACGATGAGCAGGTCAGCCACAATCGGGTTGTCACGATTGTGTCGAAAACTTCTGGCATTTCCTCTTGCACCCAGCAATCGGTGTATCGTCAGAACGGCAGTCGGAATGTTGGCCCTGATTTCCTCTGGCAGCTGCGGAAGAAATTGTTGTATCGATTCCGAGAGTCGCATCGCTGCTTTTCCTGTTGGCGCGGCCAGTTTGATCGTAAAATCTTTGTTCCGCTCCTGTTCCCTTAAAATTGCCAGTATCTTGACCACGGTACTGGTCTTACCGGTACCGGGTCCGCCGGTAATAATTGTTAGTTGCCGCGTGAGTGCCTGCAGGGCGGCTACCTGTTGCCAGTCCACCGTTCCACCGGGTTGGCCGAAGTACCGGCGTATCTGTTGGCTCAATTTTCGGTTGCTGTTCTGGATTTCATCTGCCGCGCTGTTTTTATTCCTGGACATCAGGGACAGGGCGATCATTTTCTCGTACTGATAGTAGCGGTGCATGTAAAGTCTGTTGCCGCTCATAACCAGCGGTGTGGGCACCCGCCCATCGCCAACGATAGAAAGTTTCTTCAGTTCATCAATTAGAGACGGGTTTACGTGCGCCAGATCAAGGCAACTGTGTTGCTGGGAGAGTGCGTGGCTAAGATCTGAAATCAGATTGCCCGCATCATTGCTCATGCCAGGCGAGTATTTGCGCATCAGCTCGCGGAAGCCTGCATCAACCGGACGAATGTCACCACCTGGCGAGCGGCCTCGCATCACCTTGCATCCCCCATTGCTGCATCAAAAGATCGCAGTAACTCCCCGGCCGGTTTATCAAAATAGATTCCAGATTGATCCTTGCCGTTCATGCCACGCAGGAACAGGTACATGACACCGCCAAAGTCTTTTTCATAATCATAATCTACCAGGCGTGAAGAAAGGTATCGATTCAGGGCAACACAATAAATCATGTATTGCAGGTCGTATTGGTGTTCCTGGACTGCCTGGATGAGCGGCTCTGGTGAGTAGTGGTTTTCACTATTGCCCAGATAATTCGATTTATAGTCAATCAGGAAATATTGATTGTTGTGCCGAACAACGAGATCTATCAGGCCGGTCATCATGCCTTCCAGCCTGGGGATAACGAGTTGTTGCGCAGACGTTAAGTACCCCTCCTTTTGCAGCACATTCAGGAATTGTGCGTCAGTATCAAGCGGGAAATGAAACTCGAGTTCATCCATCCGGTCCCGGCCAGAAATGTCGGCCAGGCAAAATTCCCCTAGCGGTGTGTTGAGAATGTCATCAAGCCAGGCCAGCAGCATGGGTAGCCATTTATCCTGGTCCTCTACAATGCCTATTCTGTTGAGGCAGCGCTCACACTGGTGGCGTTTCGTCCCCTCATCAGCCGCAAAATCCAGTTCCTCCATCAAGCTGTGTAGCGCGATACCTACTTTTGCACCCCTGGGAAAGCTGAAGCGATCGAATTGATCACTTCCGCTTCTCAAGTCAGGTTCATCATCGTCATCGGCATAACCTGGAATGGTGACCGCTACTGGTGGCAAATCACGGGATTTAATAAGCCGGGACACACCCGTATAACTATGCAAGCGCCAGTAGTCCTTGATATCGGGCGGCGCCGGTGGCGGTACCAGTAAAGCTGTAGATTCTTCGCCACCTTGCAGGCTAATCCCGGCATGGGATACAGTCTCAATATCGAACAGGGATTCAGGCATGGCAGAAAGTACTTTGAGTATGGCCGCAGCATCCGTTTTTGCCTCCCGGATGCCCAGTAATCTTGCCAACGCTGAAGCTGGAAGGTCCCTGGTAACGGGTATACCAAGTTTGCAGTGATATTTCGCCCGGGTGATCGCCACGTACAGGAGACGCATGTCCTCCGCCAGGTTCTCCAATTGAGCCTGGGTTCGATGCTCAGCGTTGCTACCGAGTTCGAGGCAGGTCTGGAACCCGTCAACCGTTTCCCTGTGGAATAACGCGGGTTCTCGCTTGCCGATACTTCGGTAGAAGGCGGCAAATGGAATATAGACAATATCGTATTCAAGGCCTTTTGCCGCATGCATTGTGACAATCTTGACCAGGTTCTCATCACTCTCTAATCTGAGCTGGCGTTCTTCGCCAGCGACAGAATCTGCCACTGATTTTTCGCGAATGAACCATTTGAGCAGTCGATGCATGCCAGGCGCCGTGCTTGACCTTTGTTGCAGCAATTCTGCCAGATGTCGAAGATTGGTCAGCTGCCTTTCCCCGTCCGGATGGCCGAGCCACTTTTCAGCGATTTGCCTGCGCACCAGAAGCGATTCGATCATCGGTGCTATATCGCGTGTTAGCCAGAGCTGGTGGTAGTCCAGGAATTCCTGCGTCACTTTTTGCTGAAGTACAATGTCGTGATTGAGCGCATCGATTTCAGAAATACTTGATTGTATTAAAGATGTCGCCAACGCGGTTTTGATGGCGCGGTTGTTGGTAGGTTCGAGTACTGCATGCAATATTAAACACAGGTCGTTCGCAGTATCCTGAAAAAATACACTCTCCAGCGTAACGAATACACTGCGGATGTTTCTCAAAGCCAGTGCGTCCCTGGCTGCGCTGGCATCGCTTCTGCTGCGGACAAGAAATGCGATCTGGCCGGCGTCAATACTACGGCCATCGATCGTTGCCTCACCTTTTGCAGAAAGGGACAGTAACCGTGCAACATCTTCTGCGGCATGGGCCATCATGAGTTTCTGAGCGTCGTCTTTTGTCAACGGTTTTTCACCGCCTGCTGCAACGGCAAAAGAGAAAGGCTTCTGGCCGGAACCGTTTATTGAAATTAACCCATTCCCGGTTCCTGTTGATAGCCGATCCGGCACCTTGACCTCTGTAAAAGGGATATCCGTATCATTGTCAAAAATATCAGGTTTGTTGAACAGCAGGTTTACAGCCTCAATCAGTAAACTGGATGACCGCCAGTTGGTTTCGAGCGAATGAATGTTATGTCCAACCTCTCTTTTTGCATTGATATAGGTGAAGACATCTGCTCCCCGGAACTGGTAGATGGCTTGCTTTGGGTCACCGATGAGAATCAGGCTCTGGTTTCCAAGTCGGTCGTAAATTGCCTTGAATATTCCGTACTGAATGTCATCTGTGTCCTGGAACTCATCCACAAGTGCGCAGGGGTAGCGTTTTGCCAGATACCTGGCAAAATCCTCATCGGAAGTGACGGCTCGATTCAGTTGAGTTAACAGGTCATCCAGTGTTAGCTGGTTTGTATCGATCTTGTATTTGTTGATATTGAGCAAAATCTTACGACTCAATCTCTGCCAGAGTTCGGATTTAATCGCCTCAACCAGATCGTTTGATTGATGGATTTGATCAATCAGGATCAGGCAGGGATGAATCGGAACCATGCAGCCAGTCTTAATGTTTTTCTTGAGCCTGGCGGCACTCCAATATTCCCACAGGGCAGATGCCGGGTCCGGCACACCAGCGCGCAGGCAGAATTGGGTCATCTCATCTGTTTTTGTGAAGGTGTTGGTGTTGGCTTTGAAGCCGGCGTCACAAATTATTGATGCCAGGTTATCTTCAACCCACAGGTATTTCACCTCCTGCATACGACTCACTAATTCTTCCTTTCGAGCAGTTGTGTCACCTGCCTCGGGTAGCATGATCAGGTGCTGACGAAACAGGAAACCCTTCATGCCAAATAGCAGTTTTTCTGGATTGGACCAAATCTGCAGGGCAAGATTTCTGTCAAAATCCGGCAGGGTAAGAATTTCCTGGCGGAAACAATCTTCGGTTGCCATGATGAGCAACTGTTCACGGTCTCCATCGAGGTTCTGGTCAAATAATATTCCCGTGTCAAAACTTTGCTCCTGCAGGACCCTGGCGCAGAATCCATGAATGGTAAAGATGGCAGCTTCATCCATCATTTGAATTGCGGCAGTCAGGAGCCTGCGATCTCTTTGCTCGTCATCACTTGCATCTATAAGGTGCTGGAGGAATGAATCGTCCGAAAGTCCGGCAAGGAATGATTGCCTGGCGTCAACTATTCTGTTTCGAATTCGATGTCGCAGTTCCTCGGTTGCTGCAATGGTGAATGTCAGCACGAGAATCTCGTTGACCGCTAACGGGCGTTTCATAGATTTGGAGTGGCCAAGTAGCAGACGCAAGTACAAATTTGTAATCGTATAAGTCTTGCCCGTACCGGCGCTGGCTTCAATTAGCTGACGCGACTCCAGGGGAAAAGTTTCTGCACTTAGAATTTTCAATGAAAACTCCTGCAGATCGAGCGAGGAATTTGCCTGGCGGCGATCCTTGAAAACCTCGTACCCTCGCGCGATTCAGCCAGGAAAATATACCACATCTTCATGACGACACTTCCTGCCAACTAATGTGCAAAGGCCCATAGACCAATCCGGCTAGTTCAATGAAGTTTTCATCTATCATCGTTGTTGCATCAAACAGTCTGCTCCAGTAAGGATCACTACTTTCAGAGAAGCCTCTAGCGTCCCACACTTTTAGCGCTGCTTCCTTTGCAAGGCCAATATCTTCATTGGCTGACATCGATTCGACAAATCTAAACGTTGTCTCTGGCGGCAGAAAAAGAGGTGAACTGAGTCCGGTGTGGTAAAGACTCACCAGTTGTTCTATATGTCTGATAGCCGTCTCCTGGGGTATCGCAAGCAAACGACTGACCTCTGCCTTGTTTTTTCCACGCGACACATCGATAGATTCCACCTTCAGCCCAGCCGCACTGGCAAAGAGATGGTTAATCCAGTTTTCAATCAGATGTCTTTTGCGGAGAGTTCCACTGCGGAAGCTCAGGACGAAGTCTCCGGCCAGGTGACCAAGGTGACCTTGTAACCTGTAACCGGAGACAGTGATACTCCCATGGTATTTGTCGGACGCTTTTTCCAGATAGCCCTCGAGTTCTCCGTAGACATATTGCGCATGCTGTAATTCTATTTCCATGTAGGAATCGCCAACTGGCCCGTGCATTACAAAGCCGGAAGCCGTCATTTCATCTTGCCAGTCGTTGATGTTTTGACCCTTGATCAAGGCATCTAAAGCTGAATCTGACAGATGGTAGCGTTGCAGCCCATCGAGGGAGAAGGACTCGGTATCCTGCAATTCCGTCTCATCCGTGTCAAAATAGACACCCAGTCTCTGTTGCAGAAAGTATTTACCGCTGTGTTGGAAAAACTTAGTAAGCTGCTGAATTGATTCGATTTTATTATCTTCAATGGCAGGCAGTTGCATGTCGACAAAGGGATGAATATCGGGTGGTTCAACGAGTGCCTGGTACCAGTGTCTCTGGAATGATATCAGCGCGCCTCCCGAGAAATATCGACGGCTGAAGGGCTGCAGTGGATGTTTGGTAACTGAATAAGCATCGAATACCTGATGCATGTAATCCAGTAATTCGCTAACGACAACTGAAGGGGGCCTTATCTGATTGTCCTTCATCGATTGTCCCTCGTAACTGATGTACAGGACTTCGCTTGCGGATAACATCGCTTCCAGAAACAGGTAACGATCATCGGCCCTTCGTGAACGGTCGCCTTTCCTGCTCGCCTCCGTGGTCATCAAATCGAATGATAGTGAGCGATTGTCCCGGGGGTACTTTTGATCATTCATACCGAGTAGACAAACGACCTTGAACGGAATACTGCGCATGGGTACGAGTGTGGCAAAGGTAATGCCACCGGAGATAAAACCTGCAGATGAACTGGTATCTGCAAACTGCTGATTGATCCAGTAGCGCATGAGCTGACCTGATATCTGTGCCTGATAATTTGTTGTGGCGGTATCATCTACCAGTTTTTGCATGAGCGTCTGGATCATGGATATATCAAGGGTTTCTTCGTCAAGAGGGGAAAACAATTCATTGAGCAGGGAATTAACGGTCGTTTGCCATTCTGTTGCAGTCTGAGATTTATCGAGTTGATTTCTGTAATTGTCGAGTAATTGCACAAAGTGGCATAGGGTGCCGAGTAACTCCGTATCACCGATGTCTACATCAAATGGCAAATTCGAATTGAATAGACCGTTATGGCTGTCCATCGCGATGCCGAGCAGCAATCGGTCCAGGCCGAAGCGCCATGTGTTTTGGTTGGAATCGGGGACCTTCCATCGATCGGATTTCGTTGATCCGTCTATTTCCCAGCGGATCCCGGCGCCATTAACCCAGTAGGAAATCGTACTGAGTTCGTCTTCACCCAGGTTGAATTTTCTGGCAATGGCGGGGACTTCCAGAAAATCCATCACCTCAGTACTGGTTAACCGGGACTCCGGAAGTTCGAGAAATTTACAGAAACTTCCGATCAGCGTGGACTGCTCTGAAAGTGAGCGGTCGGCTATAGCGTAGTGAATTTGATCCTTAAAAACACAATGGATAAAAGGAGCATAGTCCGCCACATTAGGGGTCATGACAATGACATCGCCGGGTTTAACGTCCGGATTTAGAGAGAATATCGATAGCAACTGATCGTAGAGAATTTCAACTTCACGTAACTTGTTGTGGCAGCTATGTATCTGGATACTATTGTCAGTATCATCAAGGTGTCTCTTTACGGGTATCTTGTTGCTGCCGAACTCACCACCAAATTCAAGGTTATAGATATCTTTCTGCAGCAGACCAAGGGCGCTTGTCGCCGGTTTTTCTGCAAAGAAGTCCAGAATGTTAATATCGTTTGTATCCAGGATGAGTTCCAGGAACTCGCGACCTTGTTTGCCCAGGGAGGCCAGCAGAGGGTTGCCTACTTCGAGATAATCTTCTTCAGCCAGCGCGCCGGATTTTCCGATTAATGACCGGACAGACCTCCTTGCCTTGCCTTTCTCGGATACGATATCACCCCAGTAATGGTGGCAGGGATTCAGAAAAAAGATGTCAACATCGATATGAGCGGCCAGACCGCGGAGTGTTTCCAGTTGGGTAAGGGGCAGCGACGACAATCCAAAAACAGAAACACGTGGAGGCAGGCGGTCCAAATCCGTTAGATTATGAATCTGCTGCATCGCGCGTTGGTGTAGTCTGGCTCGATGCTGGGCGGCGAGTTCAGGATTTGAATCCATCAAAATCTGCCACAGTAGCGGCTGCCAGGGATGCGGATTATTTTTGATGAGATCCCTGTGCTGCTCCCAGGCGAGAATCCATTCCGGCCGGTATACCAGGTATTGATCAAATAGACCTGCAATTTTGTTGACCAGTTGGTAAGTGCGCAAGTCCGGGTCACCGGGTTTGTCCAGGTATCTTGTGATGGACTCAAATTCCCTCGATTTCTGCTCAGGGACAATCGACATGAGTCGCCAGGTAAGCAGGTCCTTATCCAATGGCGATTGTTGTGGCTGGTCAAGCAGCGCCCGGTAGAGTTCCCAGATGAATTGGGCGGGCAATACACAATCCAGGTTAGCCGAAATGCCGTGTTTTTTTGCCAGCTGCAATTTTAGCCATTGACCGGTTCCGAAACTCTGCACGATGACCGTCGAGGCAACAAACGGATCTGTCTCTGCAAACTTGCTGCGTTCACAAAAAGCGTTGGTCAATGCCGACATATCATTGGATTGGAAGAACTGCAGCATGGATTTGCGTGAGGCCTGTGATTGTCAGTGGATGTGCTGAAGTCATATCGTAACCGAGACGCGTTTGGAGAGAAACTCGCTACACGGGAAATGGCTTCTTTTTATCTTGTGTTGACTGCGGTAAATGTGACGGTTGGCTGAAATTGGACTATCCTGAAGTCATTGAACATACACTCGACGAGGGTAATGATGACCGAGCAACCTGTTTCGACGACGCCCGAAATACCGGATCCTTATTCTATTCCGCTTGAAAGTTTTAATATGGCGCAGCCACACCTGTTCCAGAATGATGCCCACTGGGGATATTTTGAACGGATGCGTAAAGAGGATCCGGTACATTATTGTGCCGAGAGTGCTTTTGGACCCTATTGGTCGTTGACTCGCCGCAAAGAAATTGTTGAAGTCGATACTGATCACGAACTCTTTTCCTCAGCCATGGGCGTTACTGTCGGCGGGCTCGGCGGATCGGGAAATAAACAGGCCGAGCCTTCAACGGAAAAGACGGAAGATAAATCCGACAACAAGTGGGGTGGTTTCTCGATGTTTATCGCGATGGACCCGCCTAAACATGATCTGCAAAGGGCGACGGTAACAGGTGTCGTGGCGCCAACTAATCTTGCCAAAATGGAAAGCACGATTCGTGAACGGGCAGCCGCTATCCTCGATTCCCTGCCCCGGGGTGAAACCTTTGATTGGGTAGATCGGGTATCGGTGGAATTAACGACGCAGATGCTGGCCACATTGTTTGATTTCCCCTTCGAAGACCGGCGAAAGCTTACGCGCTGGTCCGACGTCGCCACAGCAGCGCCAGGCACGGGGATTGTGGATACGCCCGAACAGAGGCGGGCGGAACTGATGGAATGTCTGGAATACTTCACGGTGCTCTGGAACGAGCGGGTCAAATTGCCACCGAAGGATGATCTTATTTCCATGCTGGCCCATGGTAAGGATACAAAGGACATGCAACCCTTCGAATTCCTTGGAAATCTACTGCTACTAATCGTTGGCGGAAATGATACGACCCGAAATTCCATTTCCGGTGGTGTTTTAGCACTGAACCAGAATCCTGGTGAATACCAGAAGTTAAGAGACAATCCTGCTGTGATTCCAAATATGGTTTCTGAAATTATCCGCTGGCAAACGCCTCTTGCTCATATGCGTAGAACAGCGACCAGGGATACGGTACTAAATGGTAAACAAATCAAAAAAGGCGACAAGCTGGTGATGTGGTATGTATCCGGAAATCGGGATGAAGAAGCAATACCCAATGCAAACCAATTTATTATTGATCGGCCAAACGCGAGACAGCATCTTTCATTTGGTTTTGGCATTCATCGTTGCATGGGAAATCGCCTTGCCGAGATGCAGCTGCGAGTTCTCTGGGAGGAGATAATGAAACGGTTCAGATTTGTCGAGGTTGTGGGTGAACCCAGGCGAACTTTCTCTGCCTTCGTCAAAGGTTTTACGGAACTACCCGTTCAAGTGCATGAGCTCGAATAAATGTAGCTACCCCTTTGTTTACCCCTTTTAATTTGAGTATCTCTCGATAGCTTCAATGATTAACGTTTTGGCCGAGGCTGCTGAATCCCACTTTTCAAGTTCTACCCACTTACCGGCTTCAAGGTCTTTGTAGTGTTCAAAGAAATGCTGAATTTTTTGAATGGCAATATCGGGTAAATCTGTATATTCGAGAACCTTCTCATATCTCAGGGTTAGTTTGTTTGTTGGTACTGCGATAATTTTTTCATCCTGCCCTGCTTCATCTTTCATGATGAGAACACCTATCGGCCTGCAATTTATGACCGCTCCAGGGACGATGGCCCTGCTATTGGCGACCAGTACGTCGATGGGGTCACCATCTTCTGATAGGGTGTGCGGGATGAACCCGTAGTTTCCCGGATAGCGCATAGGGGTGTACAGAAAGCGATCGACGAACAGGGCACCAGAGTCCTTGTCCATTTCATATTTTATGGGTTCGCCGCCCACGGGAACTTCAATAATGACATTGATGTCTTCTGGAGGGTTGTTGCCTATTGGAATCGCTTCAATTCGCATATACTTTCTGACTATATAAATAAGGGGCGATATTATAGCCTGATATTCTTGTTAATGCAGCACTAAAACGTCACAATTTACATTGTACAGGATCGTTTCAGAGGTGTTGCCGAGTACTATCCCTTTAGCACCGGATCGTCGGGAAGTGCCCAATACGAGAATTTCAGCCCGGGTCTCTGACACCAGGGATTCTATTACCATAGCTGCATCGCCTTCATCTGCATGTACGCATTGGGGTGTCACGTCGCATCGTTCTGCCAATTTGAGCAACAAGTGTTCGATTTCTGATCGCACTCTCTGCCTTACCTTGTCAAAATCTATGGCAACGGTAATTGGACCCAGCCAGTGCTCGACAGAGGGGAAGGCATTGATGACCTTGAGTCTGCCTCCCAGATTGTCTGAAATAGCCTTGGCAGTGAGTAGAATTCGTTCACTGAGCTCATGGTGGCTGGTATCCTGTACGTCAACGGCTGCAACAATGACAGGCTCTTCCTTCCAGGCGATGGGTTTGACCAACATCACTGGCAGGTCAGCGTGACGAAGTAGATTCCAGTCCTGCGGCGTACGGACTATTTCGGTTAACGGATGATTGGTTGGTTTGATAATTAAATCCACGGCATATTCGGCAGCTGCGTCCAGGATGCCCTGATGTTGGTACTTATGCCAGAGAACAGATGATTGGATATCAATACCCTCGGACAACACAGGATCGATCAGGTCTGTGAGAAATGCTTCTTCCGCTTGCATAAGGTACAACTTGAGCGCCTGGCTTTGTTCAACTTCATGAACGGAAAGATCAGCAAAGCCTTCATAGATGATCTTCACGACCTGTATGGCAGCATTATTTGCTTTGGCCAGGTTTAATGCTTTCTGGATAACAATTTCACCATCATCCATGTGGCTAACGACAGCGAGGATTTTGTTAATATTTTTCATTATATGTTACTACTATTGTATTTGATCGTTTTAATCGGAAACTGGATCCGCGTGTTGACAAATATCAAAAACAGCCTTCTTTGATTCTGACGCCGCCACTGGCTATGCTGGCGGCAGCGCCGCTTTGTTGTGTCGCAGGGGCGATTCTGTACACGTCATGTCCTGCTTTAACCAAGGCACTGTGAATGGCCCGAATACCCGGTTCCTCGTATCCGTCATCATTGGTAAGCAAGATTCGCAGCGCTTCCGCTGTGGGTGAAGCGAGTGGGATTAAGGCCAGGATCAGCAGTGTTGCCAGACGTAACATGTCGTCAGCTCTTTCAGCCCATAATCCGGCAGATAATATGGAGTAGATTAGTCCCTGTCTATCTAATCTGGCATGATTGGGCAACAGAATTAATGTATCAGGGGAGTTCTACCATGGCTTATGAGTACCAGACGATTGCTACCACCTTCGATAAGGGAGTGCTGTTCGCGACAATCAACAATCCTCCAGTCAACGTGATGACGGTTGAGTTGTATGCGGACCTGGTTGCGTTTACCAGCGAAGTGGAGAAGGATGAAGAGGTTAAAGTTCTTGTGCTGCAAAGCGCTGATCCGGATTTCTTCATCGCACATTTTGATGTGGAAGTGCTGCTGGCATCACCCGTTGATCAACCTGCAGAAAAAGAGGATTCCCTCAGTGACTTCCATCTTATGTGCGAACGAGTGCGTACCATGCCCAAGGCGACCATTGTCAAGATAGCAGGTCGCGCCGGGGGTGGGGGTAATGAATTTGCATCTTCCTGTGATATGCGTTTCGGTGTGCGGGGTAAGACAATTATCAACCAGATGGAAGTGGCATTGGGGATACTGCCGGGTGGATCCGGTACGCAACGCCTGCCGAGGTTGGTTGGCCGCGGCCGGGCCATGGAGATATGTCTCGGCAGTGATGACATCGATGCGGAAACCTGCGAGAAGTGGGGTTACCTGAACCGCATATTTGATTCAGTGCCTGAATTGGATAATTTTGTCGATAGGCTTGCCTACCGCATCGCGAAATGGCCTGCGCAGGCCATTGCGCTTTGCAAACAATCTATTAACAACGCCGAAATGCCAATTCGGGAAGGGTTGCTTGAAGAGGCCTATTTGTTTCAACAAACCATGAGAACAGAAGGAGCCCAGCAGAATATGCGCAAGGCGATGGAATTAGGCGCACAGACCAGGGAAGGTGAGCTAAGAATGGGTGAACTTTGTGAGGAAATTGCTGACTCTATTGCAAAATAACTGACTCTCTTGCTAATACCTGACTCTCTTGCAAAATAACTGACTCTATTGCAAACACCTGATGCGAAGCGGTTGATAATGATGGCCACTCTCTGGTTATTGCACCACATTCAGTCGGCCTGGAATAAAACAACGGTATTGACTTCACATTCGCCAAGTTCCGTTGCGACGAATGCGGATCCATCAGCAATGGTGACGCTCATCGTCATGGTTCTTTCAACCATTGCTGCCAGTGATTGAATTGTTTCCCATTTGAACTGGTAAGCCGAAACGCAAAGTCGGTGGGCATCGTTTGATACCCGGCTCCACCAGAGATCGGATTTCGAATTGAAACTATATATTTTCACGGATTGTGCGATCCGGGAAATCTTCTTGATCCTGTCCAGGGAAGGCTCGCCTACATCAATCCATAGCGATATTTGATCATCCAGTGTCTTTATCCATAAGTCAGGTTCTTCGGTGGCACTCAGACCCCTGGTAAAGGCCAGGTGCTCATCGGCATTGATGCAATAGGCCATAATTCGAGTCATCATTCTCTCGTGGGTTTCCGATGGGTGTTGGGCCACGGTTAAATGAAGTGAATCGTAATAACCACGATCAATATCCGACAGTGAGATATTAAATTTGTAAATTGTTGGTTTTAACGCCACGAGACCAATACCCTCGCAGATGTGGTGGATCAGTTAATCAAAGCAGCAGGCGTGTTGAATAATACGGCCTATGATGGCTGCAGAATCAGTGCTTCTGTTTTTTCAAGATCTTCTCTAAGGGTCCTTGCCCCCATGAAATAGTGGGTTGCGGCCCACAGGTTGGCAAGGACTGCCAGGCAAAGGGCATAGCGTAATGAACTGATGCCATAAGCCGGGGTTAGATAATCACTGGCAACGCCAACGAAATAGGGACCCAGTCCCATGCCGATGATGTTCAGCATGAAGAGCAGGATAGCAGATGCAACTGCCCTCATTCGTAAAGTCACCAGACCCTGGGTCATGGCAAATGACGGTCCGAGGTACATTCCCCCCAGTATCGATACCACGAATAGACTCGGAATTACCGCTCATAATCCGCCATGAAGGTAGGCGACAAATTGAAAAGGTACCATCAGGATAGTGGAGATCCCGGGAACCCACAGGTACCAACGGCGATCACCAGTCGCATCGGAAAACTTGTCAGCCAGGTAACCCCCGGCAAAGGTGCCAATCGCACCAATACCGGAAATGAGTGCGAGCCAGGAGCCAACCTCCGTGATGGGCATTTCATGGCTGCGTATCAGATACACCGCATTCCAGGTACCGGCGCCATAGCCGACAAAGGCATGGGCTCCGGCGGCAAAACCTAAATGCCGAAAAGATTTTCTTTTCCATAAAAATGACAGTACAACCCTGACGGCTGGTGCACTTTCTTTTACCGCTGGAGTCGGTGTTGATTTGAGCTTTATTTCAGACATACCCCGTGGTGGCTCTCTCAGTGTCGTCCAGACGAGTAAAGCAACCACGATTCCAGGTAAACCCACTAATAAAAAAGTCATTCTCCAGCCCAGTTCTGCAGCACCCCAACCGCCAACAAAATTCCCGACCATGGAGCCGAAAGGAATACCGAGCGCATAGATGGAGAGAGCTGTTGCCCGGGTCTTGATAGGAAAGTAATCAGAGATAAGCGAATGGGAAGGCGGGCTGGCTCCGGCTTCACCAACGCCGACGCCGATTCTGGCCAGCAACAGCGCCGTGAAATTCGACGCCATACCGCATAGGGCGGTCATCCCGCTCCAGATGACGATTGAGATGGAAAGTATCTTGACCCGGCTCCAACGGTCTGCCAGAGCCGCAATGGGAATACCCATGGTGGTATAAAAAATTGCAAATGCCAGGCCTCCCAGGAGTCCCAGTTGAGTATCGGTTAGCGATAGGTCCTGCTTGATGGGTTCCAGCAGGATGGACAATATTGAACGATCAATAAAATTCACCACGTAACCCAAAAAGAGTACGCCCAGGGCGTATTTGCGGTATCCAGGTGAAAATTGCTCTGCGCTTGACATTAATTCATCTCATTAAGTGTTGATTCAGTGTATCGGTGCTTTTACTTTGACCGGGCAAGTTCAATAACGCCTTGCGGGTCGTGAGATCACACCGGCGTCTGTCAGTGCCAGGTGAGTCAAAGTTTGTTCATCATGATTCATGCGCCATGACAGCATTTTCTGCGCGTAGGTTAAAACCAGTGACAGGTAACCAGGATCGTCAGCCAGGTTAACCAATTCGTGCGGATCTTTTTTCAGGTCAAAAAACAGTGGCGGCAAGTCGGTGAAGTGGACGTATTTATATTGATGATCCCTTATCACATTCAATGTGCATTGATGCTGGGTTAACCCTAATTCGTTCTCCATACCTTCGCCCTGCGCAACGTCCCGGAAGTCAAATTCCCAGTGAGCTTCTTCTCTCCAGTGCTTCGGGAATTCTCCATGCCTGATTGCGCCAAGCAGAGAAAGTCCATCGCATTGTACCGGCGTTTCTATTTTCAGCCAGTCCAGCATGGTCGGCATAATGTCGATATTTTCCGTGAAAGCGGGCATTTTCTTGCCACGAGTGTCGTCAGCCCTGGGGTCAGGATCAACGATGATTAGCGGAATATGATAGGAAGCATCAAAATATCCCATTTTTCCAACCAGCCAGTGATCACCGATCTGTTCACCATGATCTGATGTAAATACGATTAGCGTGTTTTGCCATTGATTCGATGTTTTTAGATAGTCAAACAAGCGACCAAGATTGTGATCGACTTCCGTCATGAGTCCGAAATAGGAAGATTTTAATCTGGTTAACTTTTTGATGTCTGATGGTGCGGCGCAATAGGGTCGCTTAAGGTAGTGTGCCATGAAGGGATGCTGTGCACCTTCTGTCGCAATATCCGGTTGACGGATAAAGTCTTCCAGTTCACCCGGTGGATAGAGACTATTGTAGGGTTCTGGTGCTACCCAGGGTGGATGGGGCCGCAGTAGGGATAGATGCACACACCATGATTCTTTTGCTTGCTCAATGTAATCAATCGTCTGGTCCACCATAAACCAGGTGTCATGCTCTTCTGCCGGTATCGCAAGCGGTGCCGCCACATCACCACCATCTTCGTATTCGGGAACATCCTTTTTCCGGGTGTAGAGTTTGTAATTTGGTTCCGGGATGTCATAACCCCGGTTGCTCAACCAATCAGCCCAGGCATCCGGGAAGGTACCCATATAAATTACCGGATTGAGCCCTGGAAGGGGACCTTCATAGGATTTCAGGATG
>SMVB01347466.1_pt1 | contig 30187 bp, 22 predicted proteins | sample 2456461 | NCBI WGS metagenome assembly SMVB01 (sample SAMN11095934, study PRJNA526329) | marine sediment metagenome | biome: Marine sediment; feature: Surficial sediment; material: Deep marine sediment; isolation source: Hadal surficial sediment | place: Pacific Ocean | collected 2014-05 | depth... | reverse complement strand
GTCGCACCATTGGCCGAGTCCGCTGCGCGAACTCAACCGTGCCACCCGAATTCGGAGGGTCGTACGAAAGCGAGTGCCGGCCCACAGGGACCGTCCGCCGCGCGTTTGTCCTTGCACGTCGGCCCAGACCAGCCGAATGAATTCGGCTGGTCGTACGAGAGCGAGTGTCGGCCCGGAGGGCCGTACGGAGCGCTCAAACAAGTCCCCGGAGGGCCGTACGGAGCGCTCAAACTACTAACAGTCACCCCAAGCCGCCAGGATCGCCAGGAAGTCCGTAATCCCCACCGTACCGTCGCCGTCGATGTCGTAGGCCGGGTCGTTCGATCCCCAGGCGGCCAGCAGGCCCAGCAGGTCCAGGATGTCCACCGTCAGGTCGCCGTTGGTGTCGCCATGGCAGCTCTCGACGGTGACCCGGAACTGGAACGGGATGTTGGGAGCGCCCCAGGGCCGGTCGGGCCGCCAGGTACCGAGCTCGATCCAGTACGACGTACCGGCCGTGAGCGGGACCGTGATGACCGGGTCGGCGTTAGGCGGAGAGCCGGGGCACTCGTCGTCGCCGACGGCGAACTCGTCGCCGTCCAGCCAGCCGCAGCCGTTGACGTAGATCCGGATGTAGGCGTCCTGCGCGCTGTCGCACATCTCGAAGGTGTGGTCCGCGGTGACCGCGCAGTCGTAGCGGTAGAAGATGTCCCAGTAGGGCTTGTCGACGATGTCGTTGACGCACCCGATGAGCCCGGCGTCCTCGAACGGCAGGTCGGCGGTCGTGAAGACGACCTGGCCGCTGCACGTCTCGTTGTGCGGCGGGTCACATGTGCCGCCGGCGGCGGCGCCGGCGGCAAGGACGGCCACCGCTCCGAGGGCACCTATTGTGTTGTACGGTCGAATCACGTGCTCCATTCCGCCAGCAGCGTAAGAAAATCGTCGATGCCGACGGCGCAGTCGCCGTCGATGTCGGCCGGGCAGGCGCCGCAGTCGTCACACGGCCCCCACGCGGCGAGCAGCGCCAGGAAGTCGTTGATCCCGACGAGCCCGTCGCCGTCGATGTCACCGACAACGTCGCACTCGTCGGGCACGCCGTTGCCGTTGGTGTCCGAGGCGTCCCCGGCGAGGATCTCGCAGTCGTCGGCCGTCCCGTTGCCGTTGCAGTCCGTCCCGACAAAGCCGGTGAAGGCGTGGAACGCCCCGGCGGAACCGCCCAACGTGTCGTCGCCGATGGCACCCACGATGGACCTGAACCCCTCGACTGCGACGGCGTAGCCGACAAAGTCTAACGGGCTGGCGCCGATCGGCATCATCTTGCCGGTGGTCGTCCAGCCGAGGCCGTCGTACCGGAAGACGTAGGCCGATCCCGACCCGTTGCCGAAGTCGTCGTCGAACGGCGCCCCGACGATCGCGGTGTTCCCGGAAACATCGACGCTTATGCCGAAGTTGTCGTTGCCGGCCCCGTCGAACGCGGTGAGATCCTGCTCCTGCACCCAGACACCGCTGATCTCGCGGAAGATGGTCGCCGACTCGGCGTCGCCGGGGGCGCCCACGATCACGACGTCACCGCTGATCGCCATGGACGTCCCGAACCCGGAGTCCGGGTTCACCGGAAGCGACTGGATCTTGCCGTCCTGGGCCCACGTCGAACCGTTGAAACGAAACACGTAGCCCGCGCCGCCAGGCCCACCGATACCGGCCGACGGCGACGGCGCGCCGATGATGATGAGGTTCCCGCGAACGACCGCGGACCGGCCGAACTCCTGGTCGGCCTGGCCGTCGAACGCCAGGAGCTTGGCTTCCTGTTCCCACTGGCCGGTGCCGTCGTTGTAGCGGTAGACGTATGCCGAGCCGGAGTCGGTCCCGTTGTCGTCGTCTCCTGGTGCGCCGAGCACGACGACGTCCCCGTCCACGGCGACACCGCTGCCGAAGACGTCGCCGGCCGCCGCATCGGGCGCCGTGAGCTTGGCCTCTTCGACCCACTGCGATGCGTTCTGGTCGTACCGGAACATGTAGGCTGCGCCGGAGGTGGCCCCGTCGTCGTCCGCGCCCCTGGCGCCGATGACCACGACGTCGCCGCTGAGCGCCACGGCCGTGCTGAAACTGTCCTCCGCCATGCCGTCGGTGGCGAGAAGCTTCTGGTCTTCGCTCCACACCTGGCCCACGGCGTCGTAGCTGAACATGTACGCCGAGCCGGCGAAGTTCGCCGTGTCATCGTCGAACGGCGCGCCGACGATCGCGAGGTTCCCCTCGATATCCATGGCGAAGCCGAAGGTGTCGCTGCCGGTCCCGTCGCTGGCGTAATACACGTCGGCGTCGCAGAACGGCAGGCCGATCCTGTACTGCGAGATCGTCGGTGCCGTCTGGTTGATGGTCAGGACATTGTCGGCCGAGTTCGGATCCTCGACGGGAACGCCCGTCGGCTGGCCGTCGACCAGGACGTCGGGGTTCGAGAAGTTGGCTATGCGCGTGCCGGGGGTGTAGGCCATCACGGTGCGCCAGAGCGTGCCGCTGTTCCCGTTGTACCGGTAGCCGAGCGAGTAGGAGTACAGCCCGCCGGTGGTGCAACCGCCGCCGTCGCCCGGGGCGTGGCAGCAGCCCATGTTGTGGCCGAGTTCGTGGGCGAACACGATCCCACCGCAGGGCCAGAGGGTGACGCTGAAGCCGTGGTCCTCGGAACTGACCGAGTTGCTCGGCATGAGCCACGCGACGCCGCAGTAGCCCGCACTGTTGACCAGCAGGGCCACGAGGTCGGCCTGGTAGGCGTAACGCAGCCCGTGGACCTCGTCCATGATGCCGTCGTTCTGTTCCGTCAGCCCGCTGAGATGGTTGGCCGTCTCGTCGTAGTCGACCTCGCCGGCGTAGGCCAGGTTGAGCTGCATGTCGATCAGGCTGTTCTGGAAGGCGTCGTTGGCCTCGGCCACGAACAGGTCGATGAGCGTCTCGATGGCGGCGGCGCCGCCCGCAGCGGCGCTGGCTGCCGGGGTGTAGACCACCATGACGTCGATCACCGACGTAACCCCGCCGGCCGCCACGGCGCCACCGGCAGCAGGATCGACTGCGTTGGGGACGCGGATCGCATGCTGCGCGCCGAACCCGCACGGCAGTTGCGCCGCTTCGTCGATCTGCTCGACGACGTGCCGCCCTTGCCCGACGGGCCGGATCCGGTAGGTGCCGGTGCCCGGCACACGGATGCTCGCCGCGACAAGGCCGTCTCGCGTCACCAGCGTGACCGAAGCGGCCGTTTCGCCTTCGATCCACCCGCGCCATGCCCCGACGGTGCCGGTCGTCCGAAGCGATGCGACGAACGACACGTCGTCGAAGAGGTTCAGCTCAATCGGGCGGCCGATCGCGAGCGCGTCCAGGACGACCGCATCGATCTCGACGGCGCGGGTGCGAACGGCTGTGTCCAGCGGGGCGACCGACGGGTCGCCGGCAGCGGCCAGCAGCGATGGGGCCGACGCGACCGGCGGCCGCGCGGACGCGGTCACTGCGGCGAGGGCGACCGCCAGGACGGGCAGGATGAAATGGTTCAAGGGCAGACGGCGAGTGGACCGCATGGCTGGATTCCTCGTCCTTATGGTCGGCTCGAGCCCCCAGGTGCGACCGGTTACAGATGGGCGTCTGTGAAGAAGTGAACCGGCGGCCGAGGCCGCCAATCGCTGATTGTACGCAATCTCCGGTACCGGGGATCCACCGGATCGCGGCAGGGCCACCACCCGGCGAACACGGCCCAGGCCGCCCCCCAGAGGTTCTTCGTGCTACTATCGCTGTGAATCCGGGGAACCCGATACGCGGGCAGGAGATACACGATGAAAAGGATTCTGGTACTGGGGCTGGTCGCGGTAGCACTTCTCTTCGCGGCCCCGCGCGCCCAGACGGCGATCGGCCAGGGCAGTTCGCTCGACCGGGCGGTCCGCGACCTGCAGGACACCATCCTCAAGATGGATGTCCGCGTCGAGCGGCTCGAGGCACTGGCGTCGATGCGGTCGCCCACGCTCTACGACCCCAGGGACACGGTCATCGACGATGACGGGACCGCGCCGAGATCCTCGGTGCCGCGGTGGGTCATGCAGATGGACGGCGTGGACACGGTCGAGCCCGATCCCGCCGCGTACGAAGAACTCGAACAGCTCAGGAACGACGTCGAACACCTGGAACGCCAGGTCGAGCGGCAGAAGCGGTCGGTGTCTTCGTCGATGGGCGTCAGCGGCGGCGGCGGCGGGTACTCGCGGAGCTATCGCAGCAACCGCACCAGCCGCCAGGGCCGCGCCCAGGGTGAGCTGCTCGCCGACTACCAGAACCAATACCGCCAGAAGAAGGGCGATATGAAGCGGCTCGAGCGCCAGCTCGACGAGCCCCGGCAGGTCATCCTCGGCAACTGGGAAGGGAAGGTCGTCACACTGCGAACCACGCGGGACGAGTCGCGAGCGCTCGACCGTATCGATATCGGCGGGTACCTCAGCTGGAAAGGCCGACGTGTCCGCGAGGACCGGGACTCCCAGGAATGGGTCGTCACCTCGATCAGGGCCGTCGATGCAAACGACGTCCGTCGGTAACGAACAAGAAGTCCTAAGGAAGGGTCACATGACCAACCCACGAACATTGCTGTGCGCCGCGGCGCTGATCGGAATCACCGCGGTCACGTGTGCCGTCACCACGCAAGCCGGTGACAACGACGGCTATTCCGAACCCACCGCCCATCACGACATCCTGGACAACCTGTGGGGCAAGTGGCAATACGCCGTAACGATGGGGTCCGGTGACCGCTCCGAGCCGCTCATGCTCGACGCCGATTATCGCTGGGCGCTCGGCGGTCGGTTCCTGGTCGGCCGCTACGACGGGTATGTCGACGGCGGCCTCTTCCAGGCCAGGGAGATCCTCGGCTACGACAGCTTCCGCGGCGAGTACCGTTCGGTCTGGGTCGACAACAACACGACTGCCTTCACGCTGTCCACCGGCGCGTACGACGCCCGGACCAGGACCCTCACGTTCGACGGCGTCCAGGATAACGTGGAGAAGAACATCCGCGACGAGCCGTTCCGGTTCGTGTACCGCTTCATCGACGAAGACCACTTCCGGATCGAGGTCTGGCGACCGAACGAGGCCGGCAAGTTGGTCAAGGGCACGACGGTCAACGCGACACGCAAGGGCACCGAGGACGACTGACGACCCCGGCCTGCTGTAAGATCGTGACCGGGGCGAGCCACGCATGCCGTCACGGACGTCGAAAATCCTGGGACGATCACGAAGGCCATCGTCCCGGTGGGGCCGCCGCGTCGGGCTCGCGATCATCGTCGGCATCGCCGGGGGCCTGGCGGCAAGCCTGCTCGACTGGCTGATCCAGACCGGCTCCCACCATCTGATCGACAAGGTCACCGAGTCCGGAACCGCCACGGTCAGAAACTTCAGGTGGTGGATCCTGCTGATGCCGGCCGCCGGGGGCCTGGTTGCGGGCTTGCTGCTGTACCTGGTGGCGCCGCGAACGACCGGCCACGGCGTGGATCAACTCACCCGCGCGTTCCACCGGCACCTGGGCAACATGATGCTCAAGGTGCCGTTGCTCAAGGGCGCGGGCGCGGCGATCGTGATCTCGACAGGCGGCTCAGCCGGCCCGGAGGGTCCCATCGCGGCACTGGGCGCGGCGCTCGGTTCCACGATCGCGCGGTTCTTCCCGCTTACCCCCCAGGACCGCCGCATCCTTCTTGTCGCCGGCTGCGGCGCCGGCATCGGTGCGATTTTCCGTTGCCCGCTCGGCGGCGCGTTGTTCGCGACCAGCATCCTCTACAGCGAACCCGAGTTCGAGACCGACGCGATCGTCCCCGCATTCGTCGCCTCGGTGATCGGGTACTCGACCTACATGCAGGTGCGGGGTTTCAAGGGGCCGATGCTGGAGGGGATCGACGCCCTGTACTTCGACTCGCCGTTGCAATTGCCGTGGTACGCGATCCTCGGCGTCCTCTGCGGCCTGACGTCGATCCTGCTGGCGATCTGCCTCCGCGGTGTCGAACGCGGGCTGGTGCGGCGATCGAAGCTGCCGCGCTGGGCGCTGCCGGCGCTCGGCGGGCTCGGCACCGGCGCGATCGCGTGCATGCTGCCGCAGGTCATGGACGACCGCTACGTGTTCATTCAAAATGCGATCAGCGGGACGCTGTTCGCCGACACCGCCTGGGCGTGGTCGACGTGGGCGTGGTTCTTCGCGATGGTCGTCGTGGCGAAGTGCGTCGCGACCGGCCTGACCGTCGGCAGCGGCGCCCCCGGCGGCGTGCTGGGACCGAGCATCTTCATCGGCGGCGGCGTGGGCGCGTGCCTCGGGGCCACGGGCCATGCGCTGTTCCCCGAGACGTTCCCGCCGGATCTGCAGGTCGCGTTGATCCCCGTCGGCATGGCCGGCGTGCTCGCGGCGACGATGCGTATCCCGCTGGCCGCCATCGTCATGACCATGGAGATGGCCGGCAGCTTCGGCCTGATCGCTCCGCTCATGCTCGCGTGCGTGACGAGCTACTTGATCGGCCGCCGCTGGGGTCTCAACGACGAGCAGGTGCGCACCGCGGCCGACTCGCCGACCCACGCGGCCGATCCGATCATCCACACGCTCGAGTCCTGGACCGTCGGCGAGCTCATGCAGAAGAAATGGCCGATGACGGTCGCGCCCAACGCGCCGCTCGACGAGGTCGTCGCGAGCATCCTCCCCGGCACGCGCCCGGTCGTCGCCGTCGCACAGGACGGCGAGCTCAAGGGCGTCATCTCGGCCGCCGACCTCGGCGTCGTGATGACGACCGCCGACGCCGGGCGGCTGCTGATCGCTTCGGACATCATGACCACGAAGCTCAAGACGCTCGACGAGCACATGGACGTCTACTCGGCGTTGACCGCCTTCACGCATGTCGATCACGAGGTCCTGCCGGTCGTCTCCGGCGGCCGCAATCGCAAGTGGGTCGGGATGCTCACCCGCCGCGACGTCGTGACGAAACTGCACAAGGAACTCGAGCGCTCGCACCAGGCGGCCTTCCGCGAGCACGCCAGCCTCACCGCCATCCAGCAGGACGTCATGGTCGATCAGCTGATCATGGGCCTGCCCCAGAAACACGCCGACGTGCAGCGACTCTTCGTACCGATCGAGGCGATCGGCAAGTCGCTCCGCGAGTGCGACTTCCGACGCAAGTACAACGCCCAGGTGATCGCCATCGAACATCCGGACGGCTCCACCGAGTGCCCGCCCGACCTCGACAGGCCCCTGTCCACCAAGGAGCGACTGCTCGCCGTCGTCTGGGACACGCCAAAGTCGAAGCCGGACTGACGTGCCATGCTTCGCACGGCCGTCCCCGGCCGGGAGAAGCATGCGGCTTGCACGTCGTCGCGTACCGGCACGCGCCCCAGTTGGTCAGAAGGTCAGACTGATCACTGACGACTGATTCTGCTACCTCAGAACTGAACCCGGACACTGAGCACCACTGTGAAGTCTCTCTCCAGACGCGGCGCCGCGAGGTTCTGCACCATCGGAAGTTGCACACCCGCCTCCAGGATCACGTTCGGCGTGATCCACTGGATTCCGGGGGAACCGAAGATCTGGACGCTGCCGTCCGTGAAGTAGTTGGCGTTCACCTCCCCGATCGCGTACAGACCCCACGGGCCGATGGTGTCGTTCTCGCCGCCTAGAAGTCGCACTGACGCGGCAACGTCTCCCCTCAACTCGTCGTCGCCGTCGAGACCTCCGCCGGTGTTGAACTTGTAGAGGAGGTCCCAGTCGATCCACCACGCTCGCTCCTGATGCGTCCACACGGTGCCGATGATCGGATCGAAGCTCTCACTGGAGAAAGCGTCGTCAAACGTCGGAACCTCCAGGCCGCCGATCGCTGCCCAGCGCGTCGTTACCCCGGGCTCGTCCTTCTGGTAGAAGCGATACTTGGCGAGCACCGGGATGTCGCCAACGCCGGTATCGGACCGCTCGACGCCGGTACCGAAAGCGATCTTGCGGTAGAGGATCGGCACCGTGGCCTGGAGGGCGAGATCGGCCGTCACACCGTAGACGGCGGTAATCGGCTGCAGGCTCACATTGCCCGTGCGACCGAGCGGCGTCGCGTCGCCCCCCAGACTGCTGTATCGCCATTGGGCGCGGATGACCCACCCACCCTCGGGCGGTGTGAGCGCGACGTTCGTGTTCAGCCCGGCCGCGGAGGCGCCACCCGGTAATGCCGCCGCGACGCTCAGTACAAGGAGCGTCCGAGCGAGCTTCGAGATGGATCTGTTCGCTACCATCCTGCCTGCTCCTTCCCGATCGCACCGGTGCGATCGCTGACCGTGAATACCTGCACCCGCGCGTTGCCGAAGTCGGCCACGTAAACCCGACCATCGGGGCCGACCGCAACGTCGGTTGGATAGTAAAACTGGCCGGGCTCATGGCCCTTCCCGCCCCAGACGTGACTGAAACTACCGTCGGCGTCGAGACGCCGGATACTGTGGTTGTTGAAGTCGGCAACGAAGATCGAACCATCGGCCCCAACCGCCACGCCGGCCGGCGAGTCGAACTGGCCGAAATCCGAACCCGATTCGCCGAACCGCGACACGATGTCGCCCCGGTCGTCGAGGACGAGGATTTCGTCTTTCAGGAAGTCCGCAACAAGAAGGTGTTTGCCTGTCGCCGTGATGTGCATCGGTCGCGACGCGCCGAGCCGCCCGGTCATCCAGGCGTCTACGAGATTCCCCGCGGCATCAAACCGAAGAACCGCCGACCTCTGCGTGTCACTGACGGTGACGACCCCGCGTGTGACGGCCAGTCCGATCGGATCGGCCATCGAGTCGTGCGTGAGGGTTTGCCGCCACACCGCCTGGATTGCAGGCGGAGCGGGCGCGCTGCATGACACGGCCGAAACCGCGCCCAATGCGATCGCGATAGCGCAACGGCTTGCCTCAGTCCGATGCATTCTCTGTCGGCTCGACATGAACGTGATTCACCTTGAAGCCCGCCTGCTCGATCGCACGACGAACGGCATCGAGGTCGGGCTGGGCAGAACGCGTCCAGAGGCGAACCCGATCCTCTTCGTGGTCCGCCTCGGCATGAACGGCGTCGGAAAGCCCGCCAAGGGCGCGCACGACGCGTACCGAGCAATTCTCACACGCCAACGGCCCGACGCTCAGGACGATCTCGGCGCCGAATACCACCGGCTGCCATTGATGAAGGATCAGGTGCCAACCCGGGCCCTCGCCGACGACTTCCCCGCTGACCCGTGCGACAATCGGCTCGTTCTGCTCGGCTGTCGCGAGTACGTACTTGCCGAGCGCCGCATAGCTCTCCAGCCGGTCAACACGTTCCGCCGACTCGAGCCCGAAGCTCCGCCGCGTCTTGAGGCTGACCAGTTGCAGCCGCTCGCCCTCGCCTTCAATCCGTTCGACCGTGCCCACCGCCGTGATCAAGATCGCCGCCGGTGTGAAGCCGGCCCGGCGAATCTGGTCGCGTACCGCGTCGGGATCGAACTGGACGTCCTGCTTCCAGGCCAACTCGGCGAGTCCCTTTTCGACCGAGACGGTGAAAGCGGTCTCAGCGTCCACACCTTCCAGCGTCTTCATACGCTTCTCGATGTTGTGAGCACAGAATGGGCAGGCCATGCCGTCCACGTACACGATCACGCGCTCGACCGAGCCGTGAGACGGCCCGACCATGGCCAGAACAAGGACAGCCAGGGCAACCTTCGCCATCCTTCCAACGATCATGGCTGTGACTCCAAGGCATCTGCGATGTTCCCGATCGACGCATCCGGAACGCTGTAGCCCAGCGATTCCACGGTTTCGACAAGGAGGTCATTTACAACAAGGACGTTTCGGTCGAGGTTCACGGTCGCCTGCTTCTCGGTATACGACACGGCGGCGCTATCCACGCCAGGGATCTTCCGGAACGCATTCTCCAGCAGGGCAGAGCAACCTTCACAGTGCATCCCCGCAATCGGCATCACCACCACCGTCAGCGCGCCGGCGTATTGGCTGGCGTCGGCCCCCGAACCGCCCCCAAGCAGATGCCCGACGTAGTTCGGAAATGCCGCCGAGACGACCGCGGCAATCGCCGCCGTCCAAAGAATCGCGCGGTTGACCCGCCGGAAGCGGGCCGCCGGCGGCGGGCACGTGTCACCGGCACAACAGCCGGGCTGGCGCCGATAGGAAAGATAGAACCCGGTCCCGAGCAGGATCGCCGTCAGCCCCAGCAGCAGCGGCCGAAACTTCTCAAAACTCGCCGCGGTGCCTCCCGCCGAGAACCCGAACACAGCCAGCCCGAGCGGGAGCCAGCAGCATGCCGAGGACGCGACCGCCGAGACTACGGAGCCGCCGGCGGCCCAGAGACCGGTCCGTGTTGCCGGGGCCGACCCGTCTGCCGCCTCTGCCAGCGATTGCGCCAGCGCCTCGCGGGACGGAAGCCCGCGGCCGTCGTACATGCGGCACGAGAATCCGTAGTCAGTTCGCGCGCGAGCCGCCGGTTCCACATCCAGCCCGTCAACCTGGATCGTCGGAGAGCCCAGGAAGCGCAGCGCCGCCACATCGTCGCCACTGCTGACCTCCACCTCCTCCACCTCGACCACAACGCCCAGTTCGGCAGTGACCCGCCGAACCAGGTCCACTGCCGGCTCGTGGTTCGGACAACCTGCGAAGTAGAGAACCTGAACACGCATGCGGTTCGACTCCTGATTGATCACGACGTGACGGAACAGCAGGTCCGTGCCTCGACGGACCGATCGGTCTGTGCTTCGGTCGCGGGACAGCGGTCCCGGCAGACCGGCTTCCCATCCAACGAACAGGTAATCTGCCCGGGACAGTCGGGTCGCCGGCCGGCATCGGCCGGGCAACGATCCGCACAGATCTCTTGTCCGGTCAGGGGGCAAGCGACGCGACCTGGACAGTCGGGACGGTCACTCTGTGTCGTGGCGACACCGGACGCGGTGAGCGCTGCCAGAACGCCCATTGTCAAGGTAAGCAGGATCGTCTTGAACATCTCGTGGTCCTCGGCCTGAATGAGCGGATCTCGGCGGACGGCAGGGCGGCCGACCAGGAAACCTCGATCCTTCCGTAGTGCTTAACGGCGTTGAACCACTGTGCAACGTTTCAGGCAATTTCAGCTATTCGCGCTTTTCCCGCGCTGACGGGACGGCTGTGCGTTCTTGGTCGGCTCAGCACCCTCGAGTCGCTCCATGACCCCGCATCGGCCCTCCCGTTGAGCCTCCCGGCACATGATCATCGAAGACTCCAGGACGTCTTTGACACGCCGAAGGTCGTCCAGCTGCCGGACCACCTGGGCATGCCGCGTGTCGATGAGGGCCTGCACCTCGGAACAGGGGGCCGACGTACCGTCCCGAAGTTCGATCAGCGCGCGGATGTCCCCGATGGTGAACCCCGACGCCTGGGCTGCCTTTATGAAGCGGAGCCGATCGACAGCGTTGTCGTCGTAGTACCGGTAGTTGCTCGCCGTCCGACCCGCCGGTTTGAGCAGCCCGGCACGCTCGTAGAACCTGACCGTCGATGTCGGGACGCCAGCCGCTTGAGCAAGTTCGCCGATGGTGCTTTGATCAGCCATGACCCAAGAGCCCCAAGAGCCCCAAGAGCCCCAAGAGCCCCGAGAGCCCCGACAGCCCCGAAAACCCGGAGTTTCCATGGATAGAGTGAGCGTCTGCGTCGATCACGGTTTCGACCGCGACCATGGATCGGCGAAGAAATCGGCTCATGATGAGTTCCCTGACTCGGGGATTTCGTGGCCCGGAGCGGCCTGGAGGCGGCCCAGGCGGCCGCCGGCAGCATACTCCAGTTCAATCAAGCTGAGCGCCGCGCCGCCCTCCAGTTGATTCAGCTCGAACTCCGCCAGGATCACCTCGCGTTGCGTCTCCAGCACGACGGTCATGTCGATCTGCCCCGCCCTGAAGGCTTGCCCGGCAAGGGTGAAATTCTCCCTGGCCAACGCGATGACTTCTGCCCGGTAGAAATCGACCAGGTCCAGGTTGGTGCGCACTTCGAGCCAGGCCGTCCGCGTCTCGGTGACGGCGCGCTGAAGAACCGCGTCGGCCTCGAATTGAACCCGTCGCAGTTCGGACGCCGCTTTGGCGACTCGGGCGTTCTTGTTGTCGAAGATCATGATCTCGAGGTCGAGTACGGGCCCGAACGACCTGCGCCCGTCCTCATCACGTTCGAATTCCACGCCGGCGCCGATCTCGGGGAACTTTCCCAGGTTCGCCACCCGCAGTTCCTGGAGCTGCGTCTCGTACGCTCGTTGTGCGGCAGCGACGTCGAGCCGGAGTTGGGTCGCGAGATCGATAAGATCCGATTCGGTGAGGTCGTCCGGCCAGGATTCCAAGGCGGGAATGATGTCCACTGCCCGCCAGTCGGCGCGGGCATCGGCCAGCCCCAGCACTTCCAGGAGGGCTCGCTTTTGCTTGTCGCGCTCCAGTTCCTGCTGCTTGAGATCCGCCTGGAGCCGGAGCAACTGTTGCTCGAGTCGGTTCTCGTCAAGCTGCGACGCTTCGCCGGCGGCGATCCGTTGGCGGGTGAACGCGATCGAGCGCCCCACCAGGTCGAGGTGCGAGTGGGTCAGCGCGATACCGCGCTGCGAATTGACGATTCGTGCGTGCGCATTTCGCGCATCGGCGACCAGCCGAAGCGCCGTGTCGCTTATCCCGAGAATCTGCTCTCGGAGGGCACTCGCTGCGGCGTCCTTTCGCGCCGACATCAACCACAGGTCCGTGAACTGCTGCACGAGGCTGACCGAAAGCGTCGCGCCTCCGGCGTCACCGAGGATCGCCGGCCCGTAGGCGACGCTGAGCACCGGGTTGGGCAGCAGCCCGGACTGGACGAGATCGGCCCGTGCCCCGGCGATCTCTTCCAGCGTCGCGCGGAGTTCGCGGTTGTTCTGCAGCGCGATCGTCACGGCCTGGTCCACGCTCAGGGGCGACGTGCCGTCCCAGGCCTCGACGTCGCCGGTCCACGGTGCATTCCAGTCGGGCCGCCATCCGCCGCGCTGCTCGACGAGGCTCATCGCCTCCAGGTAGTCCGCGGTCGGATCGAGGGATACGCACCCGCCAAGAAACACCGTGGCGCCGACGAGTGCCGCCGGCCTCAAGAGAAGAGAACCAGTACGTCGTACGTTCATTGCATGCTCCCCGGACTATTCTCAGTGACCGTGATCATGGGCACCGCCGTGATCGGAACCGCGACGACGCATGCTAGTGGTCGTGGCCCGCTCCTGAGTATTTCTCGAGAATCTCATAGAGGGCGACCATCTCGCCGTAGGCCTTTCTTGTTCCGGCGGCATCGCCCGAATCGCCGGCAACGTGGATCGCGTCGAATTTGGCCGCGAACTGCTTCGCGGTGAGGTTGACCTCCTTGATCGCGCTGCTGGGGACACCGGAGCCGTGCACAGTGGCCAGCCTGGCCATCCCGTTGGCGACGTTGCGGATGACCGCCGCCTCGTCGGCAACCTGGTGCAGTCTTCCGCTCTTGAGCAGCTCATCGATCTCGTCGAGCCGTGCGTGGATGACACTGCAGGCATCCGTATAGCTCTTCGGCTCGACGAAGTCCGCGGAGGGGCCGTGGTCGCCGTGGTCAGCTTCGCCGTGGTCAGCTTCGCCGTGGTCGGCTTCGCCGTGCTCGGCTTCGCCGTGCTCGCCGTGCTCGCCATGCTCGGCTTCACCGTGCTCGCCTTCATCGTTTCCGTGGCCGTCATCGGCGTGATCCCCGCCGCCGCAACCCTGGGCCACGACGAGTGCGAAGGCCAGTGCGGCCAGCGCGGCCGTCATTCGGGCGAAGGTCAATCCTTGTCGGTTGTTCATGGCTGTGGGCCTTTCTCTGGAGGGGGTGTAGGTTCGGGTGGTTCCGGCTCATCCGTTGCATTCGGCTCGGGCGAGTCCGGTTTCGCATCCGTTGGCGAATCGCTCTGAGACGGGATCACCGTGTCATCCTGTTTCGCGCGGTCCGTGGCCTGAGCCAGTTCCGCTTCCCGGCGCGCGGCCGAACCGGACGCGGACGCCGCATCGGCTTCGGCCACGCCCATCCTATCGGAAAGCGCCGCGCGGTCGCCGCCGGCCCTGGCCCGCTCCACGATCCGGCTCGAGGCCTTGCCGGCGAACTTCAGGAACACCGTCGGCCTGACGAGGAAATCCAGGACCGTGCTGGTGATCAACCCGCCGATGACCACGACGGCCACCGGGTAAAGGAGTTCCTTGCCCGGCTGACCCGCGGCCATGGCAAGGGGGATCAGACCCAGCCCGGTGGTCAGAGCCGTCATCAGGACCGGCGCCACGCGCTCCAGGCTGCCGCGGATGACCATCTCCCTGCCGAACTGCATTCCCTCCACCTTCATGAGGTGCAGGTAGTGGCTGATCATCAGGACGCCGTTGCGGCTCGCGATGCCGCAGAGGCTGATGAAACCGACCAGGCTGGCCACGCTGAACGGCTGGTCCGTGACCCACAGCGCGGCCACGCTGCCGATGAACGCGAAGGGGATACTCATCATCACCTGCGCCGCCATCACGAAGTTCTGGTAGTGGCTATAAAGGATGCCGAGCATCAGCATCAGCGACAGCAGCCCGAGCACGAGGATCACCCGCGTTGCCTCGCGTTGCGACTCGAACTGCCCCTCGAAACGCAACGTGTAGCCCTGTGGAAACTCGACGTCCAGGGCGACCGACTCCCGGATGTCCTTGACGGTGCTGCCGAGGTCCCGCCCCTGCACGTTGCAGGCGACCACGATGCGCCGCCGGACGTTCTCCCGGGAAATCTGGTTGGGTCCGGGGACCTCGGAAATGTTGGCGACGTCAGACAGGAGGACCACCGCCCCGGTCGGCGAGATAATCCGCACGTCGCGGAGCGCGCTGAGCTTTCGCCACGGCTCGTCGAACATGATGATCAGGTCGTATTGCCTGATGCCGTCGAGCACCTGCGAGACGATCAAGCCGTTCATCGCGATCTCGAGGTCCTCGATCAAATCGCCGACGCGGAACCCGTATCGGGCCGCCTGGTCAGGATTCACGCGGATACGGACCTGGGGGATCAGCACCTGTTTCTCGATCTTGAGATCCACGACGCCGGGCAGCCCGTCCAGCGCGGCACGGACCTCCTCGGCTAGCCGGCGCAGTTCCTGTAGATCGGGCCCGAAGATCTTCAGCACGATCTGCGCGCGCACCCCCGACTCCAGGTGGTCGATCCGGTGACTGATCGGCTGGCCGACGTTCAGGGAGATGCCCGGCAGTTGGTTCACCTTCTGGCGGATCTCCGCCAGAACGATCTCTCGAGACCGCAGCGTTTCCGGCGCTCGCCGGCCGTCGTAGGTGACGTTCTCATCGGGGTTCCTGGACTCGTCTCTCGTCCAGAAATCGACGTCGATCTCGCTGAAATTGACGCCTTCGGCGTGCTCGTCCTGCTCGGCCCGGCCGGTCCGGCGGCCGGTGCTCTTGACTTCCGGTATGGAGAGGATCAGATACTCGGCTCGCGTGCCGAGCCGGTTGGATTCGGTCAGCGAGATGCCCGGCTGGGCCTCGACCGTGACCGTCGCGGTTCCCTCGTTGAAACTCGGCAGGAACTGGGTGCCCATCATGGACACGCGAACCATGCTCCCGACGACCAGCGCCGCCCCGATCCCGATGATGATCCACGGCCGCGGCAGCGAGACCCGGTAGCATGCCAGCGCAACGCGCTTGCACCCTCGCAGCAGCAAGCTGTCGTCCGTGTGCGCCATGCGCTTCATTCGGGGAAGCATGTAGTAGGACAGCACCGGCGTGACGGTCAGCGAGACGACCATCGACGCGAGGATCGAGACGATGTACGCGATCGCCAGCGGCTGGAAGAGCCGGCCCGCCAGACCCGGCAGCGCGAACAGCGGAAGGAAGACCAGCAGAACGATGGTCGTCCCGATCACGATCGGGCCCCGCACCTCGCTGGTGGCCTCGTAGACCACCCGCAGGACCGCCCGGGGCCTGGCGGCGGCCTGGTTCTCACGGAGTCTGCGGTAGACGTTCTCCACACCGACGATGGCGTCGTCCACGAGCTCGCCGATCGCCACGGCGATCCCGCCGAGGGTCATCGTGTTGATCGATTCGCCGATCAGCTTGAAGACGATGAACGTCGTGAACAGCGAAAGCGGAATGGCAGTGAGCGTAATGAACGTCGTGCGAACGTTCAGAAGAAACAATGCCAGGATGATCACGACCAGGATCGCGCCGTCCCGCAACGCCTCGACGACGTTCGCGTTGGCATTCTCGATGAAGTGCGCCTGCCGGAACAGATCCGCGTTCACGATCACGCCTTCAGGCAGGCTCGGCCGCAACTGATTGATCGTCTCGTCGATGAGATCCGTGAGCGCGCGGGTGTCCGCGTGCGGCTGTTTGGAAATGGCCATGATGACCGCGGGCCTGCCGTTCATCGACCCGTCACCCCGCTTGATCGGCGACCCGGCCTCGATGACCCGGGCCACGTCACGGATGCGGATCGGCACCGTTACACCTTCACTGCTTCTAGCCACGACCAGGGAGTTCTCGATGTCCTCGACCGTGCGGACCCGCCCGAGGTTGCGAACGACGAGCTCCTGGTTCTCGCCGACGATGAAGCCCCCGCCGGAGTTCTCGTTGCTTTCCCGTACGGCGTCGGCGAGCTCCCCGATCGTGAGCTCGTAGATCCTGAGCTTCTCGGGGTCGGCCCGCACCTGGAACTGTTTCAGCTCGCCACCCATCACCGTGACCTGGGCTATTCCGGGGATGGCCAGCAGCGTGGGCCGGATCGTCCAGTCCGCCAGGGTGCGCAGCTCCATCGGCGAGATCGTGTCGCCGGTCACCCCCACCAGCATGATCTCGCCCATGATCGAGCTGATCGGCGCCATGAACGGGATCACGCCTTCCGGCAGGCCCTCGGCAGCCTGGTTGAGCCGCTCCTGGACGACCTGCCGGTTGAAGCGGATGTCGGTGCCCCAGTCGAACTCGACGAAGATTACTGCGAGCCCGATCCCCGAGACGCTCCGGACACGCTCGACGCCCGAAGCGCCGTTCATGACGGTCTCGATGGGGTAGGTCACCTGGACCTCGACCTCTTCCGGAGCCAGCCCAGGCGCTTCGATGAGGATCGTGACCGTCGGCCGGTTGAGATCCGGAAGGACGTCGATCGGCAGTTGCAGGACGGTCACGAGGCCGTAGACCGACAGCGCCACCGTTGCGAGCAGGACCAGTATCCTGTTGTTGAGTGAGAATCTGACTATCGCTTTGAGCACGACCGGCTCCCTTTGCTATCAACCTGAACTGGTGGTCTCGTCACCCTCGCCGGCAGCGTCCGCCGCGGCGGGAGCCTTGGGCCGAAGCTGGGTCAGGCTGTAGGCGCCTCGCGTGACCACCACGTCACCGGGAAAGACGCCGTCAAGCACCTCGACCACACGGTCATCGCGAACGCCCGGGTCGATGTCCTGCTTCTTGTAGAACTCACCGTCCTGGAGAAAGACGAAGTGCATCGGACCGTCGGTCACGACGGCCGACGCCGGCACCACGATGGCGGACGCGGCCTCGCGGAGCACGATCGACAGCTCGACGTACAAGCCGTCGCGCAGACGCCCGTCGGCATTCTCGGCCGAGACGATCACGTGCGTCGTCCGCTTGATCGGATCGATCACCGGGCTGACGAAACGCACCCGCCCCACGCCGATCGGGTCTCCGACGGTGTTCGAGACGTTGCGGATCCTCACCTGCATGCCGGTCCCCGAACCGAGCCGATCCACGAGCGACTCCGGAAGTTCTCCTTCGATCTGAACGCTGGCGTAGTCGGCGATCTCGACGAGTTCCTCGCCGGCGTCCACGCCCTGGCCCGCCGTGACGCCGCGGTGGATGACGACCCCGCTCATCGGCGCATAGAGACTCACCAGGCCCAGACGACCCGGTGTTTCGGTGCTCAATCGGTCCGATCGCAGCCCGGTCGTGTCCGTCGCAGCAACACGGGTCGGCGCATCCTCGTGGACCTGACCGCGAATCGAAGCAATGACCTCCCGTAACGCTTCTCGCGACTCCGCCATCGCGATGACCTGCTGGTTCATCGCTTCGAGCAATCGATGAGCCAGTGACAGCTCGATAGCGCGAAGACGGGCCTCGCTTCGCGCCTGGACCGCGTCGACCCTCTTGTCGCTGAGTACGTTCACCGCAACCGCGCCGGTGTTGTCCTGAAGCCTGGCGAGCTCCGCATCCACGATCGAGGCGCGCTCCGACGCCGCTTCGACCTGGACCAGCAACTCGTCGATCCGCGACTCCGCCCCGGCAAGCTCACCCAGCAACTGGAAGTATTCGGAATCCAGCTTGCGGGCCTCGTAGACGTACTCGGCGAGCGCCGGCGAGTCGATCTGGACGATCAGATCTCCCTTCCGGACGGTCTCGCCGACCTGGACGGTGATCTTGAGTATCGTTCCGGCGATACGGGAAGTGATCTTGTGCACCTGGTCGGGAACCGGCCGCACGACACCGATGAGCCTGAGCACCTCCTGGACGGCACCGAAATCGACCTCGGCGGTTTCCAGGCCGATGTGCGCGGCCGTCTCCGGCGACACCTTGCGCGGCGTGTCGAGATCGTACGGCGCGATTTCGCCTTTGCCGTGCCCTTCGTGCGCAGACAGTGACTGCGAGAGGACGGCGAGTGCTATTGCCGCAAGGCCTATGAACGCCATGGCGTAACGACGATCCATGGGAACCTCCTTCGACTACGAGACGAGAATCGGGACAGCGCGATCGCGACGGGGCTACGGATGGACCCGCCCGGTCGCGACCCGTTCGGCGCCGGGGCAATTACCCATGCGCAGAACATCGCCGACGACGAGGCCGGACGGTAGCAAATGTAACTGGTCTAGACGATGAGCGCGCAGTGCAACCGCAGCAGCGATGTACCGCGTCCATCTCGTGGCGACGGTGCCTGGATCACCGCCGGTCGCCTCGACGCGGCAAAGTCGATGATCGGCACGAACATCGAAGCCGACGCGAGAATCAGGTGGGTCGCCGGTGTGGCCTCAAGGGTGAACTCGGCCTGCCCGCTGGAGCAACCGCACTCACAATCGCCTTCATGACAATCGGACCCAGGGCCGCACGGATGGTCGGGCCCGGACGGGGACTGCCGACTGTCGAGATCAAGCTGTTCATGGTGGTGTCCAGCGCTCGCCGTCCCATGGTGCTCGTGTCCATGCGCGGCATGAACGCCCGGCGACGGCGAAACCGGGTCCGCGGCGTGCACGGCGGTCGCGCAGCAGCAGAATGGCAGCAACACCGCCATGTACGCGGCCGTGAGCCATCGGAACGTCGTGCGGTATCTGAACATTTGTCCGCGAGACCAACCCTCTTGAACCACCATCGCAGTTAGCATATTCCACGTCGGTCCCGGCTTGAACCGACTTGAGCGACAATTCCGTCCGATTCTTGCGATGATCCCGCTTGCCTGGTGCGGGAAATAATGGAAGCGTAGGGCCGGGCGCCGGGTCTAGACTAAGAATGACACGGACGGACCCTGGCCGGGACGTAGTCGACGCAATTCCGAGGCTCCGGAGAGACCGAAACGATGAGTGGCACCCGCCATCGAACGTTGAACGCGGCTTGCCCCGTTGTGGCGACCTCCGCCGGGGGTGGCAACACGCCCCCGAGACGGATCTTCGCAATTCCGGTGCTCCTGGTGTTGGTCTGCCTGCCCGCATGTACGGTGCAAGTGTCCATGCCGCCGCCGGAACCCGCGTACACAATGTCGGGGCCCGTGGAGTCGTTGCCAATGATGCCGCAGGCGACCGTATCCCGGCCGCCGGAGCCGATGCTGGTGAGTCCGGAAGCGGCCGTATCGCGACCGCTGCCCTCGTTGCCCGTGTTACCGCGCGGCGCACGCGGACAACTGCCTTTGCCGGCGAGCGACCGGAACGATCCTCCCCTCAGTCTTCAAGCGAGGCTCAGCCATCCGGCATACACCAGGACACTGCCGCGCCGACTCACCCTGAGGATTGATCTTGAAGCGGTGGCTGGTCGGTCATCGAGGCCGCGACGTCCGCTGAACCTCGCCCTGGTCATCGACCGGTCCGGCTCCATGGCTGACGACGGGAAGTTCGACTTTGCGATGCAGGCCGCACGCCTGGTGGTTGAGAATCTTGCAGAACGCGACACGATCTCCATCGTCGCCTTCAACGAGGAAGCGCTGGTGTTGTCGCCTGCCGGGCCGGCGGTCAACAAGCGGTTCCTGGAACACCGAATGGATGAGATCGCGCCCAAGGGCTGGACGAATCTCAGCGCCGGGCTACTGGAAGCATTCGCGCAGCTCGAGAGCACTGCACACGACGTTGAGACGAGTCGGGTCATCGTGTTGACCGACGGAAAGGCGAATCGAGGGATCACGGATCCAGCCGAACTCCGCCGCCTGGTCGGATCGGCGCGACGCCGCGGAATCACCGTCTCGACCATGGGATGCGGCGTCGAGTTTGATGAGGAGGTGCTCATCGGGCTCGCCGAGGCGGGCGGCGGCCGATTCACCTACGTCCGATCGTCCGAACAGATCCCCGATGCGATGTCCGCCGAACTCGATGGCCTGCTCCGTGTCGTCGCCCAGAACGTGACGATCGATGTCGTGGCGAAGCAAGGTTTCGACATCATGGGTGTCTCCGGCCGGCTTGTGGACGCTCCGACTCGTTCCCATGCTTTCGATCTTGGCGATGTCCGGGAAGGAGAACACAGTGTGTTGCTTGTATACCTGGAGCCGCGCGACTTCGTTGCCGGCTCCGTAGCAACCATCCAGTGCACCGTGTCATTCGATCGACCTGATCTCGCGGTGCGCGAGCGATACGGCTCGACGCTGGAGTCGGTCATGGTTACCGACGCGAACCTGGTTCGAGAGAGCGCTGACCAGACCGTCGTGCTGTATGCAACCATCGTCGATGCGAGCGAACGCGCCGAGGATGCGTTCCTGGGGCTCGACGAAGCGGGCTATCACGAAGCGGCCGGCGTCTTTCGGCGGTATTACGAGTTGACACGGCAACACGCCCGGGAGACGCATGACCAGAAACTGCTGAACCAGACGTTCATGCTCAACCACTTCATGGAGGAGCTCTCGGAAGCCGTCGAGGCCGGATACATGCACCGCCACGACGACGAGAAGCGACATTTGAGCAAAGAGGTGGAGTTTCGACGATACCTGCGCACCCACCACGACCCGCATCACTGATTCCGTAGTCCCTCGGCGAAGCGACTGGCCGAGTGTGCCATGCCTCCCACGCCACAGGCGGGAGAGACATGCCCGCCGGATGGCTGCACCGCGAACCACTTGTAGAGCGCAGGCAAGACCAGCAGCGTGAGCAATGTGGAGGTCACGAGCCCTCCGATGACGACCGTGGCCAGCGGTCGCTGCACCTCGCTGCCGGTGCCGCGAGCGAACAACAGGGGCGCCAGGCCCAAGGCCGTCGTGACCGCCGTCATCAGGACCGGGCGCACGCGGAGGCACGCACCACGGATGGACGCCTGGTTGATCTCGATGCCGTCCCGGCGCAGCTGGTTCAGGTAGGTCACGAGCACCATCCCGTTCTCGAGCGCGATGCCGAACAGCGCGATGAAACCCACAGATGCCGGAACCGAGAGATTCTGCCGGGTGATCCACAAGGCCACGATTCCCCCGACGAGTGCGAGCGGAATGTTGAGCAGGATCAGCAGCGAGTTCTTCAACGATGCGAAGCTCGCATACAGCAGAATGAAGATCAGCAGCAGTGTGACCGGCACCACGACGGCGAGCCGGGCGTTTGCCTGCTGCTGAAGCTTGTACTGCCCACCCCAAGTCACCAGGTACCCGGCCGGCACGTCTGCCCCGTCGTCGATAGCCTGTTGCGCCTCGGCAACGAACGAGACGATATCGCGACCCATGACGTTGCACTGGATGGTGATGAACCGCTGGCTCATCTCGCGCGTGATCTGGCGCGGGCCGACGACTTCCTCGAGCGTCGCAAGGTCGCCGAGCGGAATCCGTACGCCGTTCGGGCCCGCGACGAGAATCCGGGCGATCTGTTCCGGCGTCGATCTCGCTTCGCTCGGGTAACGCACGAGGATATCGAAACGTCGAATGCCCTCGAATATCTGTCCCGCCTTCTGGCCGCCCACCGCGGCCTTCAGCGTCTCCTGGACGTCCTGGACGTTCACACCATACCGCGCGATCGCAGCTCGATCGACGCGAACGATCAACTGCGGCGCACCGGACACCTGGTCCACCTGGACGTCCGTTGCGCCGCGGACGGTTCGCACGACGGCCGCAAGCCTGTCGCCCGCGATTCGCAGCACGTGGAGGTCGTCGCCGAAGATCTTGATCGCCAGCTCAGCCCGCACGCCTTCGAGTAGTTCGTCGATCGACATCTCGATCGGCTGCGTGAAGTTGGCGAGAATCCCCGGCAGCTCACCGAGGGCCTCTCGGAGCTGGCCCTCGACCCATTCCTGGTCACGGGGCCGGCGCCATTGGGTCGGGGGCGCGAGCTGAACGAACATTTCCGCGCTGTTGACCGGATCGGCATGAGCGCCGACCTCGCCTCGACCGACGCGGCTCGTCACCCCGGTGACCTCCGGAACGGTCATCAGCCGCCGCTCGACCCGAAGGGCGTTGGCCCTCGACTCGTCGATGGAGATGGAGGGTGCCATCGTGAGACGAACGACAATGGTGCCTTCGTTGAGCTCGGGCGTGAACTCCGCGCCGAGACGCGGGAACACCAGCGCGCCGACCATGAGCATCGTCGCGGCGAGACCCACGGCCGCCCAGCGACGGCGCACGAAGAAGCCGACGAGCGGCCGGTACGGCACGAGGAGCATGCGAACAACCAACGGCTCCTTGCCCTTGGTCGCCGTGGTTCGCCGACGCATGATCAGATGGGCAAGCACCGGGGCCGCCGTCAGGGCAAACAGGAGCGACCCCGCCATCGCCATCGACACGGTGAACGCCAGCGGCCGAAAGGTCTTGCCCTCAACGCCCTGAAGTGTAAACAACGGCAGAAAGACGATGACGATGATCGCGATGGCGAACGCAACCGGGCGACCGACCTCCTTGCAGGCTCGCACGATAATGGCGTGCGGCGGATCGGCGGGGTCCGACTCGTTGAGCAGCCGGTCCGCGTTCTCCACCATGACGATCGTGCCGTCGACGATCATGCCGATGGCGATGGCCAGGCCCCCGAGGGACATCAGGTTGGCAGAAAGGCCGAGCCAGCCCATGCCCAACGTTGCCATCAGTATCGAAAACGGTACCGCGACGGCGACGATGAGGCTCGGCCGGATACCACCCATGAACGCGAGCAGCACCAGCACGACAAGCCCGATGCCTTGAAGCAGCGCCGTCCGTACCGTGCCCACCGCCGCCTCGACGAGCTCCTTCTGCTGGTAGTACGGCACGATCCGAACGCCGTCGGGCAGAACGCGATTGATCTGGTCGACCCGTCGCTCCACCGCGTCGATCACCGTCGAGGAGTTCGTGCCGAAGAGCTTGATCACCATCCCGGCGACGACCTCACCTTCGCCGTTGCGCGTCTGCAGACCTCGACGGATCGCACCCCCGACTTTCACTTCCGCAAGAGCGCGCAGGTAGACGGGGCGGGCGCCGTCGGCCTTCATCACGATGGAGTTGAGATCCTCGATCGAGGTTGCCAGCCCGACACCGCGCACCACGAACTGCTCCGCGTTCCGCACGATGTACTCGGCGCCCACGTTCAGGTTGTTGGCCCGGACTCGGTCGATGACCTCGGACAGCGTGAGGTCGTATCGCAGCAGCGCGTCAGGATCGACGATCACGTGGAATTGCTTCTCGAAGCCGCCGATTCCGAGCACCTCGGTGACGCCCGGAACCGTCTGCAGGTTGAACTTGACGACCCAGTCCTGGATCGTCCGAAGCTCTTCGAGCGAGTAGGTGCCCGTCGAGTCCTCGAGGTAATAGAAGAGCACGAGCCCCATGCCGGTCGCGATCGGCCCCATCTCGGGGTCGCCGAAGCCTTCCGGGATCTGGTTCCGCGCCTCCTGCAACCGCTCCCCGACGAGTTGCCGGCAGAAGTAGATGTCCATTCCGTCCTCGAAATAGACGTTGACCACGGAAAGACCGAAGTTCGAAACCGAACGAATGTTCTCGAGTCCGGGCAGTCCGTTCATCGAAATCTCGATCGGAAAGGTCACGAACTTCTCGACCTCTTCGGGTGCCAGGCCCTCCGTGATGGTGAACACCTGCACGAGATTCGGCGAGACGTCGGGAAACGCGTCCACGGGCAGGCGGCGGTACGAGTACCAGCCGGCGGTCATCGTCAGCAACACCAGCACGAGCACGAGCAGGCGATTGCGAACGCTGAAGTCGATAATGCGGTCGATCATGAAACGGTCTCCGTGCTCAGTGCGCGTGCCCGGCGTGTTCGAGTGCTGCCTTGTTGAGCTCGGCTTTCAACGCAAGACCACCGGATGAAACATACCGGTCTCCGGCGCGCAGCCCGGCAGTGATTTCAACGGAGTCCTCGTCACGGCGACCGACGGCGACCGTCCGCGGCGTCACGCCCCCTTCCGTCTCGACGAAGATGATCGTGTCGCCGTCCAATTCCTGAAGTGCCGAGCGCGGCACGACCACGCCGGCTTCGAAATCAGCCCCACCGAGCTGGGCCCGGACGAACATGCCCGGACGCCAGTGGCCTTCCGCGTTGTCGAGCACGACGCGCGCCGTGGTCGTGCGCGTCGCCGCGTCGAGAATCGGGCTGACATACGCGACCACGGCGTCGGCATGGCCCAGGTTGTGCGTCCCCGCGATGTGCACGGGCTGCCCTTCGCGAACCGCCCCGAGGTCTCGCTGGTAGACGGTCAGCTGAACCCAGACCGAGGACAGGTCCGCGATGACGAAGATCTGCTCGCCGGCCGACACGCTTTCCCCACGCACCAGGTGTCGCTCGATGATGTGGCCGGCGATGGGAGCCTTGATCTCGTAGCGGGAAAGATCCCTGTCCGACTCACTGTCGATCCGCCCAACCCCCTTTTCGTCCAGGCCCAGCGCGTGGAGCCGCCGTTCACCCGCCTGCAGCGAGACGTCGGCAACCACCTTGGAGCGACGGGCCTTGTCAAGTTCCCGCCGGTTGCTGAACGCGAGGTCGTCCCGCACGGACTGGAAAGACGCGATCGACTTCTTGAACCGGGCCTCGGCCTCCAGGTACTCCGACTCGCTGGAGATCTGACGTTCGAACAGTGATTTCTCGCGATTGTAGACCGCCTCGGCCGCCGTGAAATCAGCATAGGTCATGATGAGGGTCCCGCGATTCGAGCCGATGTCGAGGTCGGCGATCTCGGCGCGCAGGCGGTCCACACCCGGTTGCTGCGACACGATATCGAGCAGCCGGATCGTGTTGGCGTGGATCACCTCGGCCCGTTCAAGGTCGATCGCCGCCAGGGCTGCTTGTGCAACCCGTGAGAGATAGATCGCTTTGGCCTCGGCGAGCCCCGGGCTCTCCAGAACCGCGAGCGTCTCACCGGCCTCGATTCGATCACCGATGGTGTGGACGATCTCGGTTCCAATGCCACCGGCGCGAGCGACCACGTGGGCGACCCGATCCGGGTTCAGCACCACTTCCCCTGAAAGGGATGTGCCTTGTCGCAGGGTGCCTGACCGTGCCTCCCGGAACTGCACGCCGAACTCGGCCAGGGTATCGGGGTCAAGCCGAATCACGTCGCTTTGCTCGCCCTCATCCGGCGTTTGAGCGTCGGACTCGGCGCCACGGCCAGGCGCGTGATCATCGTGGGCATCACGATTGTCGTGTGCCTTCCCGCGGCCGCATCCACCGGCGCACAGCACGACGGCGAGGAGCGAGAAAGCGGCGAGTCGTCGAGTGAACCGGGTCATGAGTCGCCTCCTGTCGAATTGCCGTGCACGGGCGCGCCGATGAGGCGCTCGGTCGCGACGACGGTAATGTGGTATGACAACAGCGCATCGACGAGTTGGCGACGCGCGTTGAACAACGTGCGCTGGGCGTCGAAGAGACCCAACGCTCCGATCTTGCCCTGGCGAAACGCCTCTTCGGCGGCCTTGAACGCAAGTTCGGCGCTCGGCAACAATTCGTCTCGAGTCATCCGGACCTCGACAAACGCCGCATCAAGCGCCTGGTGTGCTTCTGCCAGGGCGGTTCGGATCTGGACACGCGTTGATTCCTCCAGGTGTCCGCCCTGGATCATGCGCAGACGCGCTGCCTGGATACCGCCCTGGTTGCGGTCAAAGACCGGCAACGGCAGTGTCAGACCCGCGACAAAGACAGTATCGTCACGGGCGTTCAAGTATCGAACCCCACCGGACACGTTCAGGTCCGGGATGCGTTGTGCGAGCGCCAACTTCACTTCTGCCTGACGCAACGCGGCTTCCGCCGTCCATCGGGCGATGTCGGGGTTCTGCTCGACCTGGGCGGCGAGCGAGGCGAACGAGGGCGGCGCAGGCGTCCGATCGAGATCGCCGCTGAGACCGTCAAAGCGGGGCTCGGCGCTCCCCCAGTTCGAGGCCAGCCGCACGCGTGCCGCGGCCACGCCGCGGACCGCGCGCTCTCGCTGGAGATTGGCTTGCGTCAGTTCGACATGGGCCTTCGCCCGCTCAACGGGTGAGACCTTCCCGGCATCGATACGTTCACCAACCGCGTCATAGACGCGTTGGGCGAGTGCCGCCGTTTCGATGGCGATGTCAAGCTGCCGCTGGCCGGCGAGCAACGTGATGTAGTCGCCCGCTGTCCTGGTGAGGACGTCGATCCGCCGGATCTCGTACTCCCACCCGGCACTCCGGGCGCGATACTCCGCGACGCGGCGTCGCTGCACCCGTTTCCCGCCCAACTCGATGAGCTGGCTCAGCCAGACGGTCGTCTCGGCGGCGTCCAGCCCGCTGAACGCTCCGGAACCACCGAAGTTCTCCAACTCGAACGCGAGTTCGGGGTTCGGGAGCAGTCCGGCCTGCAGCGCCTCGGCTTCGCGTGCCCTGACCTCGTAGCCGGTTGCGGCGAGATCGGGGCTTCGGAGCAACGCAGCCCCGACGGCATCGCGCAGGGAGATGACCCCCTGCGGTTCGTCGAACGACCGGGGATCGAGAGAATCGTCGAAGTCGCTCGACGGACGAATCGCAACCAGATCCTGCCCGAGGGGGCGCGGCTCGGGCCACACCGAATCGTCGAATGGCCCCGGAGCGCATCCACCGGTCACCACGACTAGCGGCACGACAGCGCTAATGGCTCGTCTTCGCATGAACTGTCCTCATCAAACGATGTGCAGCATCGCCCGTTCGCTTCCCGAACGAGCAATAGCAATGGCAGCCGACCTCCCGGTACGCTGGTCCGGGCAAGGCGACGTGACTCTGCAACGTGTGATGCGGTCTAGACGATCAGCACGACAGTTCGAAGGTGCCGGAGCGATCGATCCAACCCGGGCACGGCGCTTCGGTCGCGAACGATTCGGTGACTTCCCGGCAGTACCGCGTAGAAACTCGGCACCATGCACCCCTGGACACCGGGCGCTTTGGTCCGGGCGTCGTCGTCTCTCAATACTGTCGCGACGTCCAGCTCGAGCGGTTCATCCACGCAGGGGCACGCCGAGCACCAGCATGCGGAATCGTGTTCGTGAGCGGTGATGACCGTCGCCGGACAGTGGTCGTGATCGCACCCGAATTCGAGCGACGAGACACCTGCGGGATCTTCACAGAGGACCGCGCCACCGATCACCGCAGCCACGTTGAACATGTAGGCGCTCAGCGCCACGAGGCAGATGACGGAATGATGTCGTCGGCGCAGCATTGGAAAGAAGCCTAGGCCCGACATCGGCCGCCTGTCAAATGGACTTGAGGACCCCCCTTTCTCGCCATGTCCGGCGGCGTGGGGGCAGTGCCCGCCGAGCTGCCCCGGTGTCCTAGACGGCGACTGCGGCGTCGAGATCAACGACTTTCTCCTGCTCATGGCCAGTTGGGGCTATGGTCCTTCGGTGTGTTCAGCGGGGCGCGTCATGGTACGATATGAGAGGCATGAACCCACCGTTGGTGGGGAAAGGAACATCCGATGAGACTCAGCAAGCGAATGATCTTCGGGGCCGCGCTGTTCGTCGCTGCCGGACCGGCCCTGGGCCATACTCTTCTTCTCAACCCCAACGGGGGCGAGGTGTTGCCGGTCGGCTCCGTCTTCACCGTCCGGTGGCAGGTGACCGGGGGAAATTACAATCCGCTGAACTGGGATCTCTGGTACTCGACGGCCGGCGCGGGCGGACCGTGGATTACGCTCGCCGAGAACCTGCCGCCCGGCAGCGGTGCCAACGGCAGCATTCATTCGTACAGCTGGACTATCCCGGCGGTGATCGATGACACGATGTGGGTCCGCGTGAGAATGGACAACGCGGGCGTCGACTACTTTGACGTCAGCAACGCGCCGTTCTCGATCGTCCCAGGGCCCGGCGACCTCGACGGAGACGGCGTCGTGGGCATCACGGACTTCCTGGCGCTGCTGGCACTCTGGGGCCCGTGCTCCGATCCCTGCCCGCCGAGTTGCCCCGCCGACCTCGATGACGACTGCTCCGTCGGCATCAACGACTTTCTCATACTGCTGGCCAACTGGACTGCGTAAGTCAATAACCGTCCGACCGGGCGCGGGCGTCGCTCACACGCTGGTCGTACAGCTCACACGCTGGTCGTACAGCCCACACGCTGGTCGCCGCCGACGGTCAGCACGACCGACGCGATCCGCGTTGTTGGTCGTGTTTACTTGCGGGCAGCCGCGTGGACGGGCTCCCAGGCCTTGTCGAGGCGAACCAGGTACGCCGCGGGATCCTTGTCGAACTTCGGCCGGCACCCGGCGCAGCAGAACTTAACGAGGCGGTTGGCAACGACGATCTCGACGGGGTCGCCCATCGAGCCGAGCTTGCTGCCTTTGATCACGGCGCAGTCCTGGAGCGGGTAGTCGTCGCGCTGGGCCTTGATCACGGCCGCGTCAAGGGTCGCCAGCGCAGCGGCGGGCGAGGACTTGAACCTGCGAACGCAGCCGTTGCAGCAGACGCGGACGAGGCGGTTCTTGTAGACGAAGCCGACGGCGATGTCCTGGCCGTCCTCGATGAGCGGCTTGCCGCTGAAGAGGCACGTCGTGAGCGGGTAGAACGGCATCTGCTGCTTGATGATCGCCTGGTCAATCTCGGCGAAGTACTTGGTGGAGTTCGCCTCGAAGCGCCCGACACAGCCGCCGCAGCAGAAGCGGACCTCGCGTCCTTCGATCGTCTTGACGAGCGGGCCGCCCATGGAGTCGAGCTTCGCACCCGATACGGGGCACGTCTTGAGCAGGTACGGGTCGCCCTTGACGTCGGGGGCCGTCGTGGGACCGGCCAACCCGAACGAAGCGAGCGACAGGCATGACAGGGCGGCGCAGCAGAGCAATGGTCTTGCGTGTGAAATCATTGTGGTGAGTTCCTTTCAGTTGTGGTAACAAGGGTAGCCTGCTCGGTATTCCGAGTCCCGGCAGTCTGCGACAGGCGGAGCTGCCACTCGCGTGTCCATGAATACAGCACGGGCACGACAAAGAGCGTCAGAAGGGCGACGGCCATCCCGCCGAAGGTCGGGATCGCCATCGGGACCATGATGTCCGAGCCCCGGCCGGTGGAGGTGAGCACCGGCAACAGGGCCAGGATGGTCGTTGCGGTCGTCATCAGCGCCGCGCGGATACGCAGCCGGGCACCCTCGATCGTCGCGGCCCGCACCGCTTGGATCGTGTCGGGCTGCCGATCGTCAAAGGATTGCTTGATCCGCGTGGCCATCACCACGCCGTTGTCCGTGGCGATGCCGAACAGCGCAAGGAATCCGACCCACACCGCGATGCTCAGGTTGAACGGGCGGACCTGGAACAGCTCGCGGAGGTCGATGCCGAACGGCGAGGCATCGAGGAACCAGCCCTGACCGTAGAGCCAGAGCATCAGGAAGCCGCCGCCCCAGGCGACAAAAACGCCGCTGAAGACCATCAGCGCGACCGCGGTCGAACGGAACAGCAGGTACAGCAGGAGAAAGATGATGCCGAGCGCGAGCGGCAGGACGATCATCATTCGCCGTGCCGCGCGCACCTGGTTCTCGTAGGACCCTGCGAACTGGTAGCTCACGCCGTCGGGAACGACGAGCTCCTTGTCGTCGATCTGCTGCTGGATGAACCGCTGTGCGTCCTCGACGACGTCAACCTCGGCGTAGCCCGGCATCTTGTCGAACAGGACGTAGCTGACAAGGAAGG
>SMVB01234790.1_pt1 | contig 30194 bp, 29 predicted proteins | sample 2456461 | NCBI WGS metagenome assembly SMVB01 (sample SAMN11095934, study PRJNA526329) | marine sediment metagenome | biome: Marine sediment; feature: Surficial sediment; material: Deep marine sediment; isolation source: Hadal surficial sediment | place: Pacific Ocean | collected 2014-05 | depth... | reverse complement strand
CTCAGGTCTGGAGCCCACACCCGGATTTGAACCGGGGACCTCTTCCTTACCAAGGAAGTGCTCTGCCCCTGAGCTATGTGGGCGAATTCACAACCTGCTTCCTGCCGTCCTTCTGGAGCGGGTGATGGGAATCGAACCCACATCATCAGCTTGGAAGGCTGAGGTTCTACCGTTGAACTACACCCGCCTTGCGTCTTTTTATGGCGTACAAAAATCCTGACAGCTCCTTATCAGTCAAACCGTCCGGATCTTTAAAACTCTCTTTGTCTCTTCCCCCCAGCGCAAAGTTTCCAGTTATGCATCTGGTTCGGATTGTGTCTCGCGGCCTTTGTACACAGCACCCAAAGGGCCAGAAAACGTCGCAGTCCATAGCTGCTATACTTGTTTTCCGCCTTCCTCCGCCTAAGCAAAATCCTGGTGGAGGGGGTAGGATTCGAACCTACGTAGGCATAAGCCAGCAGATTTACAGTCTGCCCTCGTTGGCCGCTTGAGTACCCCTCCGCGGACACAAGCCGGCTATTGTCTAATCGTCCCTACCAACTGTCAACAACTTAGACGCGTTTTTTTCGCTTTTTTTCAGCCGCGGACCGCCGCTGCCGGGCTGCGGCCCTATTTTACGGACCAGTGCCAGGGTTCGAACGCGATTCCCCACGGATTATCTCGGGGATAGGTCATCGAAAAACTGAAATCACCAGCGTTCGACCCGAGCCAGCCGAACGCCTCGGTGGACTCGAATTCCTCGGTCAGCGGCCGCGATCCGGGCGTCGCAATGTCAACCGCCCGGCCCGTATGGTGCTCGCTGAACCCCGGTGCCGCATTCACGCTAAGAATGTCGCTAATGCTCTGGCCCGCGTTGATCTTCTTGCGGATCAGCGCCGCCTGGTACTCAACTCCTCGAAATCCGGACACGATCAACAGGTGAATGCCGTCGGCGCCGGCGGCCAGAACCATCGCCTCCCACTGCTGCGCCGCGGCCGGTGCCAGACGCTGCATGCGACCGACGAGATTAGGTCCCACATCAACGAGATCGTCGGTCTCCGCGAAGCTCGGCTGTTCGGCGCTACGCCCGTAATCGGATGGAATGCCGAGTTCTTTGTGAAGTTCGAGTAGCATGGCAGGCGCGATTGTCCCACACCTATCGGGTTAACAACCATGACTCAAGACAAGATATACGCGTCGAAGCCCGCCAGCGACGAACCCTTTCGCTTCGACGATTCGGTCGCAAAGGTGTTTCCCGACATGCTAAGGCGATCGATACCCGGTTATGCGGCATCGCTCGAAGCCATCGGATCGCTGGCGGCTCGCTACGTCCGGCCCGATACGAATTGCTATGACCTGGGCTGCTCGCTGGGCGCCGCAACGCTCGCAATGCGCCAGGGCATTGATGTTGCGGGCTGCCGGATCGTGGCGATCGACAACGCGCCGGCGATGATAGAGCACTGCACAGCGCTTATCACCAAAGACGATGCGGCACAGCCACGGCAAACGCCGGTCGATGTGACACTGGCGGATATTCAAGACGTCGCAATCGGCAACGCGTCCATGGTTGTCATGAACTACACGCTACAGTTTCTCGACCTGGATGCCCGTGACGCCATGATCGGCCGGATCCATGACGGTTTACTGCCTGGCGGTTTGTTGCTGCTGTCGGAGAAGGTGGTCGATGAAGATCCGCGAATGGAGGAGTTGCTGCTTGACTTGCACCACGAACACAAGCGCCGCAACGCATACAGCGAACTTGAGATCAGTCGCAAACGAGCGGCGCTCGAGACCGTGCTGATTCCCGAGACGATCGCCGCGCATCGGGAACGACTCAAGCTCGCCGGGTTCGCACATGTCGGCGTGTGGCTGCGCTATTTCAATTTCGCGTCCATCGTTGCGATCAAGTAGCGATGCTCGACTACAACAAATTATGGCGCTGCTGCGCCGATATCGGCGCCGGCGCGTGGCAAGCGTCACTGGAGGCCACGGTCAGGGAGCGCTTGTGCGACGGGGCGCACGGTGACTTTGCGCGCTGGCGCCAGGCCGTTGAGAATTTACGCCAGGTCGCGCACGACGACGCGCTGATACGAGAGCAGTTGATGTCCCTGTCGCCGTGGCGCAAAGGCCCGTTCGATATCGGGGCTGTCACGATCGACAGCGAGTGGCGCAGCAACCTCAAGTGGGACCGCATCAAGAACGCGATCGCAGCGCTGGACGATCGCGCCGTGCTGGATGTCGGTTGCGGTAATGGCTACTACTCGCTGCGCATGCGCGATGCCGGCGCTCGTGCGGTGATCGGCATCGATCCAACAACTTTGTACGTCATGCAGTTCCTCGCGGTCGAGCATTTTCTGCACGCCGAGTCTGTTTTCGTACTGCCGCTACGCCTGCATGAGTTGCCGCAGAACGAGCGCTTGTTCGATACGACTTTTTCGATGGGCGTTCTGTATCACCAACGCTCCCCCATCGACCACCTGCGGCAACTCAAGGGTACATTGCGATCCGGCGGCCAACTGGTGCTGGAGACGCTGTTCGTGCCGGGCGAGGAGTCTTTCGCGTGCACGCCTGCTGAGCGTTATGCGCGCATGAAAAATATCTGGCTGCTACCGACGATTGCCGAACTGACAACCTGGTTGCGGCGTTCGGGATTTCGCGACATCGAGATCGTCGATCAGTCGGTCACGACGACAGACGAGCAGCGCACGACCGAGTGGATGAGCTTTGAATCGCTGGCCGAAGCGCTGGACCCGGAGGACGCTGAGAAAACCGTGGAGGGCTGGCCCGCCCCGCAGCGTGTCGTGGTTCTTGCCAACACCCCGTAGTTTCATTAGATTCTGTCTGGACTGAAACCTGAGAACTGCGATGGAACTGTCACCGGCGATCGAAAAATACGTACTTCACTGGGGCGAAATGGGCATGCGTTGGGGCACCACTCGCACCGTGGCCCAGATTCAGGCGCTGCTGTATTTGTCGCCGAAGCCACTACGCGCCGATGAAATAGTCGACGCCCTGTCAGTGGCACGGTCCAACGTCAGCACCAGCATTCGTGAACTACAGAGTTACGAATTGGTGCAGATGACGCACGTACTGGGCGATCGGCGCGACTACTTCGAGTCCATTCACGATGTGTGGGAGCTGTTTCGCGTCATTATTCGTCAGCGCAAGCAACGTGAACTCAATCCGACCTTGTCGATGTTGCGCAAGGCCGCTGAGGAAGTCGACAAAGAAAAAGACACGGACCCGGTGATCAAGGAACGCATTCACAACATGCTCACGTTTGTTGAGACTGCCAGTGATTGGTACGACCAGGTCCACGACATTCCGACCCCGACGCTGACCAAGCTGATGAAGATCGGCAAGGGAATTACGAAGCTCGTCAAAAAGTAGGTAAGCGCGCGCCTACAAGCAAGACTCCGCGATTGTCTTGCTGCCGGCAGTCCTCTCGCGGAACACCCAGATCGACTCGGTTATCGCGTAGGTCTCGGGACCACCGTTGAGGACGCCGCCCGGCCGATAGACGTAGCCGCCTTCCGTATAAATCCAGGTGTGCACCTCGTTGCCCGAACACTCGCTTTGCTGGTATTGGCCGGCTGCCAGATATCCCTCACGGATCACCGATGACGATTGCCACGGGACTACCGCGCCGGGTTTAACCCGCAGCATCCACGTGCGCCCGCCGTTGCCCGGGTCCGAGCGCAGCTCTTTGATATCAATGCCCTCGATGTCTGTCTCCTGCCACCTGATGAGACCACTGTCGAGAATGACGGGCGACCTGATCATCGCCAGCGGGTCAGTGTTGTCGAGGTAATAAAGAATTCGCGCGCCGTCGGACGAGTACATGTTGAAGCCGAGCGCCCCCGGTGGCACATGCACGTAGCCGCCGCTTCTTAGAGTGATGTCGGCGATATGGAGGTCACCGGACAGCACGAAAATCTCCAGCAGCTTGCCAGGCGAGCCGCCTGTCGTACCCTGCCAGCCCGGGGGCAAGTCGATACGATTGCTCGTCCGCCGGGTCATTGGATCTCCCGAGAACTGCTTCGCGCGAACGCCGGGCATACTTGCCATGAACAGATTTGGCAGATCGTCGGTCTGGATGAAAACCGGGTACGGCAGTTCTGGCGGCCCGGACGCACAGCCCATCAGGGCCAGCAATAAAAAAGCCGCCCAAGATCTGGGCGGCATATCAAGCTGAAGATGTAATGAACCAGATACGAAACGCATACGCCGAAACCTCCGTGTCGCGTCAAGTATATACGCCAATCGTGTCATTACAGGCAGTTCGCTACTTAAGCGGCTGTGAGTAGCCGCGCAGGCGGCCGATCACAAGAGCAACGTACTGAGAGGGAGCACGTGATGCCTGCCGTCTAATCATGCTTCCGGCACGGCGCCCTACCCGCATCGCCATTTACATCTCATCTCCGTGCGTACCGAGTTGGTACGGACGAAATGCTACTACATCTTGTGTAGGAAGGCGAGTTATGCACAAGATGTGGGCCTTATTTCGAAATTGGATAAAAAACAGTATGAATGACGACAGGGCCGACGGACGATCGACACACCAGAAAGTCGGCCTGTTGCTCGGCCCTGCCATTACCCTATTGATGCTGCTGGCGAGCCCGCCAGCCGGTTTGTCGGACGCCGCCTGGACAACGGCGGCACTCGCCATACTCATGGCCGTTTGGTGGGCAACAGAAGCCGTGCCCATCGCTATCACCGCACTGCTGCCCCTGGTGCTGTTCCCGATACTGGGCGTCGCCACCATCCACGAAACAGCAGCGCCTTATTCGAACAAAGTTATCTACTTGTTTTTGGGTGGATTCATCGTCGCATTCGCAATGCAACGCTGGGGCCTGCACCGGCGCATTGCGCTCAGTGTCCTGCAGGTTGCCGGCGATAGCGGCCGCTCGCTGATCGGTGGATTCATGCTGGCCAGCGCCCTTATCAGCATGTGGGTAATGAACACCTCGACAACGATGATGTTGCTGCCGATCGCCGTGTCTATCATCGCCGTCATTCACAAGTCCGTTGGCAGCCTTGATCAAAAAGCCAGGGATGATTTTCAGTACGCCCTGCTGTTGGGCGTCGCTTACGGCGCGACCATTGGCGGCATGGCTACGCTCGTCGGTACCGCCCCCAATGCGATGCTCGCCGCGTTTATGCTCGAGAACTACGACACGCAGATCGACTTCGCGAGCTGGATGATGGTTGGCCTGCCACTGTCGGCCGCCATGCTGCCGCTTGCGTGGCTCGCGCTGACCCGTCTCGTATTCAAAGTCGATTTCAAGACCTCGGACGAAGGCCGCGCCGAGTTGAAACGCATGAAAGATGAAATGGGCCGCATCAAGGTTCCGGAGATCCGGGTTGCCGTCATCTTCGTCATCATGGCGCTCGCCTGGGTCGGCCGGCCATTGCTGGCGAAGTTGCCCGGCTTGTCCGCGCTCGACGATTCGGGCATCGCGATGGCCGGCGCAATCGCCCTTTTCCTGGTGCCCAGCGGTGACAAGAGCGACCCGCTGCTGTTGCGCTGGAAATATGTCGAACAACTGCCCTGGAGCGTACTGATTCTATTCGGCGGCGGCCTGACCCTGGCTGGAGCGGTGTCTCGTACCGGGCTCGCCGAGTGGCTCGGCAGCAGCCTGCAGGCAGTCGGCGCCCTGCCGCTCGCGATAATCGTCATCGCCGCTGCCGCTCTGATTATTTTCCTGACAGAGCTGACGAGTAATATCGCGACGACTGCGACTTTCCTGCCCGTTGTCGGCGCGATCGCGATCGAGTCCGGCATCGACCCGATCGTCCTGACTGTGCCGATCACGTTTGCGGCTAGCTGCGCCTTTATGCTGCCAGTCGCAACGCCACCCAATGCGATCGTGTTCGGGTCCGGCCTGCTGACGATCCCAAAAATGGCGCGGGCCGGCATCGCACTGAATCTCATTGGTATCGTACTCGTATCGATTGTGGCGCTGACGCTGGCGCCACGCTTCCTGTAAGGCGCTGAACCCATGACCAACGAATATCCGATCTCCAAACAGAACAAGACCCGGCAACTCCGCGAAAATGCGGTGTACGACAGGAAAACGGTGCACGCTATTCTCGACTCCGCGCTCGTTGCCCACGTCGGGTTCGTGCAAGACGGCGGGCCGGTTGTCGTACCGATGATTTTTGGGCGCGAAGGCGAGACGATCTATTTGCACGGTGCGCGCAAGGCGCGCGTCGTTCGCTTGCTCGAGGAAACCGATCTGGCCTGTCTCAACGTAACGCTCATCGACGGACTGGTCCTGGCGCGTTCGACGTTTAACTCGTCCATGAATTATCGTTCGGCGACGGTTTTCGGCAAACCCACATTGCTGGAAAGCGCCGACGACAAGCTGCACGGCATGCGTGTTATCAGCGAACACACGATCCCGGGTCGCTGGGATGAGGTGCGAGACTCACTGGAAAAAGAAGTCAAAATGACTGGAGTCATTGCGCTTGAAATCGAATCGGCTTCGGCAAAAGTCTCCGCGGGCATGCCCGAAGATGAGGACGAGGACTACGACATCCCGATCTGGGCTGGTGTCCTGCCAATGAGGTCTGCGTTCACAACGCTGCAAGCGGATGAACGACTGCTCGAGGGAGTGGAGCCGTCCGCGGCGATCCGTGCACTCGAAGGAAAAGAATTGTAGGAGAGGGCGCGCTCCTACGGCGCGGCGTTTTCCGCCTCCAGCCGCAGCAGTGCTTCCTTGGTGTCGAGGCCGCCGCCGAAACCGGTCAGCTGACCGCCGCTACCGATGACCCGATGGCAGGGAATGATGATCGGGATCGGGTTACGGCCGTTCGCGGCTCCCACTGCCCGCATCGCCTTTGGCCGGCCTATTCGCTGCGCGATATCCCCGTACGACGTTGTTTCTCCGTAAGGAATCCGCTGCAGTTCTTCGAACACCTGCACCTGAAACTCGGTGCCTGACACGTTCAGCGGCAGGTCGAATTCCTGACGTGTGCCCGCGAAATACTCCTGCAGCTGTTCGCGCGCTGCGGCGAACGGTTTTTCGTCGTGAATCCAGTCGGCATCCGGGTTGTGCCGCATCGCACCTTGCGGAAAACCAACCAGGCTCAGCGCATCGTCATCGCCGGCCAGCAGCAGGTCGCCGATCGGTGTATTCAGGTAGCAGTAGTACATCGTTCATCCTCCGGAGCAAGATAGTGAGCTCCATAACAACAGTGCCGCGTAAGAACGCCACGGGCGCCATGCCTCGGCGCGGCTTTTCAATTCGGCGGCAGTAACACGGCGGGTCGCATCCACGGCCTTCAGCAAGCCAAGGTCCGACGCCGGAAAGGCATCGGGGTATTTGAGCGCCCGCATCAATACGTACTGAGCCGTCCAGTCGCCGATACCTCGTATCGACGTCAGCGCACAACGAAATTCATCAGGGTCCTGTGTGTTATCGAAACTGATTTGTCCTCGAACCACAGCGCTCGCAACTCTGCGAATGGTTTCGGCACGACTCGTGACCAGCCCGATGCCATTGAATCGCGCCCGGGACAGTTTTTCGGGACTCGGAAACGCGCGGCCCAGTTGCAGTTCATCTTCCCGGCCCGACAGAGACGCCGGCAACCCGAGCGCATCCCCGTAACGCTCCGCAATCCTGCCGGCCAGCGTCGTCGCGGCCTTGACCGACACCTGCTGGCCAAGAATCGCACGCACCGCCAGTTCGAATCCGTCCCAGGCACCGGGCACCCGAATTCCGGGGCTGCGCCGCAATGCCTTGCCAAGCTGCTTGTCGGCGGCGAGTACGTCTGCGATGTCGGCGACGGGCGCATCGAGATCGAACAGGTCGCGGACGCGCTGCACGGTATGAAACATCCCGGTTGTCGCGATGCCATGTAATGACAACTCAAGACTCGAGTTGCCGGCATCGTGCCGACATTCGATGACTCCTGGCACACCGTCCAGAACCACTGTTCGAAAGTAGGCGTCGCCGAGCACTTGTTCGACGCCGGGCGTCGCCCGGCCCGCAAGAAACTCGATCATGGCCTGCCAGTCGAAAGGTTTTCGATACGGCAGGCGCACCGTCAACGCGCTGTTTTGGTCGAAGGTCGCCTCGCGGCGTCGCCGCAAGTCGCGCGGCGACCGGCCGTAGGTTTTTTTGAACGTGTCGTTGAATCGTCGCGTACTGCGATAGCCCGACGCCTCGGCAACGTGACGCATCGGTAAATTCGTTTGGTCGATCAGACGCTTGGCAAAGTGCAGCCGCTGCGTATGTGCGACCGCCAAAGGAGACGCACCGAGATGCTGCGTGAACAGGCGGCACAGGTGACGACTGGTGACACCAAGGCGATCGGCAAGTTGCTCGATCGAGCCCTCGTCGAGAGCGCCGCTGGAGATCAGGCGCAACCCTCGGCGCACCGTGGTCGACGTGCCGTTCCAGGCGGGCGTACCCGGCGCGCACTCGGGTCGGCAACGCAGGCAAGGCCTGAAACCTGCCTCGCCAGCGGCGGCCGCGCTCGGATAAAAGGTCACATTCTGAGGTTTCGGTGGCACAGCCGGACACACGGGCCTGCAGTAAATACCGGTCGTACTGACGCCGATGAAAAACTGGCCGTCAAAGCGCGCGTCTTTGGAAAGATACGCGCGTTGGTATATTGCGCTCTGTTGCATGCGGCCAGTATACGCGTGAGCAGCGCGCTAACTAGCCACAATCGGACCTCTACTTATCGATGCCGCCCATGCACATGTATTTCATTTCCAGGTAATCGTCGAGCCCGTACTTGGAGCCCTCGCGCCCCTGGCCGGATTCCTTGATACCGCCAAATGGCGCTGCCTCATTTGAGATGATGCCTTCGTTGATGCCGACGATGCCGTATTCGAGCGCTTCTCCGACGCGCCAGATGCGCCCGATATCGCGAGAGTAGAAGTAGCAGGCCAGGCCGAACTCGGTGTCGTTGGCCATCGCGATCGCTTCTTCTTCGGTCTTGAACTTGAACAGCGGTGCTATCGGACCGAATATTTCCTCGCGAAACACCTTCATGTCGTCGCTGACATCGGTTAACACGGTCGGCTCGACGAAACAGACGCCAAGGTCGGATCGATGTCCGCCGGTGACCACACTGGCGCCTTTCGCGACAGCGTCTTCAACAAACGCCAGAACGTCGTTAGCGGCACCTTCGTTGATCAACGGGCCAACAGTAACGCCTTCGTCGGCACCGTTGCCAAGCGACAGGCTGCCCATTGCGGTGGTGAGCTTGCGGGCGAATTCGTCGTAGACACTTTCCTGCACGAGAATGCGGTTCGCACACACGCAGGTCTGGCCGGCATTGCGAAACTTGCAGATCATCGCACCCCTGACGGCCTCGTCGATGTCGGCGTCGTCGAAGACAATAAACGGTGCGTTGCCACCCAACTCCATGGACGTGCGTTTGACGGTGCCAGCGCACTGCGCCATCAGCATTTTGCCAACCGCGGTGGAACCCGTGAACGTCAGCTTGCGAACGATCGGATTGCTCGTCATCTCCGCGCCGATCTCGACCGTGATGCCCGCAACAATATTGATGACGCCCGGCGGTACGCCAGCCCGCTCTGCGAGCTCGACGAACGCTAGTGCGGACAGCGGCGTTTCGTTTGCTGGCTTGCAAACAACCGTGCAACCGGCTGCCAGGGCCGGCGCGATCTTGCGAGTCAACATCGCGTTCGGAAAATTCCAGGGTGTGATACAGGCAACGACACCAACGGGTTGCCGGATGACGACAACGCGCTTGTCGTTGGACGGCGCCGGCATCGTGTCGCCGTAAATGCGCTTGGCTTCTTCTGCAAACCACTCGATGTAACTCGCGCCGTAGGCGATCTCACCGCGGGCCTCGGCCAATGGCTTACCCTGTTCGGTGGTCAGGATTTGTGCGAGGTCCTCCTGGGCATCCATCATCAGGTTGAACCATTTACGAAGAATCGCGGCACGCTCTTTGGCCGGGACTTGCCGCCAGCTAACTTGCGCCCGCTCGGCCGCCTCGATAGCCCGCCGTGTTTCTGCGGTACCGCACTTGGCGATTTCGGCGATGGTCTCGCCGGTCGCAGGATTCAGAATAGCGAATTGCTCCCCGCTGTCTGCGTCGATCCATTGGCCATCCACGTAGGCCTGCTTCTTCAACAAGCCCTTATCTGAAATTTGCATGCGCCCGTGTCTCCCGGTCACTGAAGTGGGTGACCGATCAGTATGGGTTCTGCGACCAAGCGGCGCAACGACAACCGGCCGGTCACAGCGAAGTATCCGATCAGGCTGCCTTACTTTGATCCGAGGCTAGCCACGACTGCAAATCTTCAGCGCCGCCGATGTGCTGGCCGTTGATAAACACTTGCGGATAGGTCGTGGCGTTTGCGACAGCGCGCAGTGTCCTGTCGGTGTAGTCCTGATTGAGCACGAGCTCTTCGAACTCGATGCCGGCGTCGTGCAACAAGCCTTTCGCACGGCTGCAGAATGCACAACCCGACCGGGAAAACACGGTCACGTCATGCGGTTGCTCTGCGTTCGGGTCCAGATAGGCAAGCATCGTATCTGCATCGGAAACGTCGAACGGATCGCCGGGCTCATCGTGCTCGATAAACATCTTCTCGATCACACCGTCGCGAACCAGCATCGAGTAGCGCCAGGAGCGCTTGCCGAATCCAAGATCCTCTTTGCCAACCAGCAGGCCCATGCCGTCGGTGAAGTCACCGTTGCCATCGGGCAGGAAGGTAACCCGGTCTGCTTTTTGGCTGCGCTTCCATTCGTCCATGACGAAGGCATCGTTCACCGATACGCAAACAACGTCGTCGATGTCGCGAGCCCGGAACAAGGGTTCCAGTTGGTTGTAGCGCGGCACATGAGATGACGAGCAGGTCGGTGTGAATGCACCAGGAAGCGAAAACACGATGACGGTCTTGCCGGCGAATACGTCGTCGCTGGTCAGGTCCACCCATTCGTGGTCGCGGCGGGTTCTGAACGTTACTTGGGGGACGCGTTGTCCTTCTATCGATTTGAGCATGTCATTTTCCTCTTTGATGTCTGGTTTGATCAGGCCAGCATGCTTCTCAGCATCCAGGCGTTTTTTTCATGAATGTGCATTCGTTGTGTCAGCAGATCCGCGCTCGGTTCGTCGCTGGCCACTTCGGCGGCTGGAAACGCTTCTCGAGCCGTTCGCACGACGGTCTCCTGTCCACGAACGAGTTCCCGGATCATTTCCTCGGCGCTCTCTTCACCGGTGCCTTCATTGATAGCGGTAAGCGCTGCGAATGCCGAATACGACCCGGGTGCCTTGATGCCCAGCGCCCTGATTCGTTCAGCGAGCAACTTCGAAAGCCCGCCGGCGATGTTCTTGCGTTGTTCTGAATCAATTCCGATATTGAGTTCCATAATTCCGCTCCTGTTCTGATGTACGTATTCTAAGGCTCGCTAGTTGATAGTTAAAATGGTTTAATTAGATCACTATGTCCTATTTTTTCGATCTATGAAATTACCCAGCACAAAACAATTGCAGTACTTCATAGCACTCGTGGATGCCGGTCACTTCGGGCGGGCCGCCGAAGCGTCGTTTGTATCCCAGTCGGCATTCAGCAATGCCATTCGCGAACTGGAGAACACACTCGACGCGCAGCTAGTGGATCGAACGAACCGGCAGGTGACGATTACGGCGACCGGACAGCAGATCGCGACGCAGGCTCGGCTGGCGATACGCGATATTGAGGATCTCGTGGAACTGGCCGCCGGTGAGAGACATCCGCTGACCGGCACATTGAGGCTCGGCGTGATACCGACAATCGCCCCGTTCCTGTTGCCACGTGTGCTGCCGAAACTACGAAAGCAGTTCCCCGATTTAGAACTGTTCCTGATCGAAGATCAGACACAACGGCTCCATAAACGCCTGCTCGAGGGCGAACTCGATCTGCTGTTGCTGGCGCTGCCCTGGGAAATGCGGGGCGTCGAAGTGCAGACGCTGTTCGAGGATCGCTTTTATCTCGCTACGCGCAAAGGCACCAAGCGGGTCGACCCGGAAAATTATCGTTTCAATCGGCTGAATGCCGACAGTATTTTGCTGCTCGAGGATGGCCATTGCCTTCGCGACCACGCCCTCGCCGCGTGCAAGATTCGCAATACTCAGAAGGTGCAGCGATTCGCCGCGAGCAGCCTTCTTACCCTCATCGAGATGGTGGACGCCGACCTCGGCATCACGTTTCTACCCGAGATGGCGAGCGGCTCATCGTTATTACGCAACACGCGCGTGCAGTTGCACCCACTTGATGAAAAAAGTCACCGCAAGATCGGGCTGGCCTGGCGTAAGGGTAGTAACCGGGTGGAGGAGTTTCGGTTGCTTGGTGAGTTTTTGAAGGAGAACCGCTAGGCGATGGGTTGAGCGGACCTGGAGAGATTGATTCAGATCGCCTTCCGGCGATCTTCACCCGTAGGCACCGAGCTTCGAAACCATCAGATAGAAAATTACGATTACTGCACTGAACGCTGGTACTCCCAGCACTACCCAAGCTCGCATTAGAGTCTTGTAGTCTTCCCGGGCGGAACCATCGGCAATCAGATTTCTTATGCGAATCTGAATCCACACGACGGGAATCCAGCATGTCCCTCCACCCATGTCTAATGCATTTGTAATAGTTTTATGCACACTCATTCGTCTGCCTTCGTGTTGTCCCGACGCAATATATGTGCGCCAACGAGACCGGCGACGAGAATGGCAATATAGAATTGGCCAAAGATAGCCTGTATGTAAGCAAGCGCCCTGGCTGTTGCAGAAACCGGTGAAATGTCCCCGTACCCCAACGTCGTCATTGTCACGAAGCTGAAATACAGCCACTCGCTGTCCCATTCCGGATCTGCCAGCGGTGAGAATCCCTGAAATGATCCTGGGAAGGCCATTCCGAGAATGCTATAGGCGACCGCCCAGATGACACCTAGAAGCAGGTAAATGCACACGGCACCGACAAGCCGGTTTGCACTGATTTCCGTACTAAGGACAACCTGATTGAACGTCCAGAAAATAGAGATCAGAAGAAAGCCAAACAACGCAGCCAAAGAACCATAAAGAAAAACCGTCGACGGAAAAATAGCAGCAAGAACGTTCAGTGTAATTCCGGCAATGACCAATGTAATGCCCACGGAAAAAAATCGGCCGGAGCCCTGCAGACTCCATACGCCTATGACCAGAAGGCAGGAGAAGACGAGTGACTTCACGACCGGTCCTGACAACATCATGAGATCGTCTGCAAGGGGCACACCAAGCAGAAAAACGAGCAGCGCTGCTAGTAGCCAGGAAAAATTACCCTTATCCACGATCTGCCTCAGAAATTTCTATGGTGCTACGACTACTGGCCTGTACGGACGAAAACATGCGAGTGTCTAGATCTCGACACGATAATCGGTGGATACCGGCGTGACGATAAGCATTGTGAGAGAAAAGAAGGCGGCAAGGACCAGGGCAATGGCAAAATAGCCGGCGCCGATCGCCAGGCCCACACCGATGCTGGCAAAGATGAAGTAAGAGTCCGATTTATTATTCAGTTCCGTTTTGACCCTGAGCCCCGCCAGAATACCGACAAGCGCAAACGCGAGCGGCAGGCTGTACTTGATGCAGAATATAATAGCGGTAACCACCAGGGGCAACACAAGAAGGCCGGATGCAATCTCAGGATCAGAGGGTTTCCCGAGCCCCTTGGCCAAATAGACCCACCGCAGAGGAATCGCGACAATCAGCGAGCCGATCATGGCGGAGAACAGGTTGAAGGCGTTTTCGAAAAACACCGGGGGCTGGGTCAACGTCATTACTTGTCCCAGCATAAATTCCTCGCCTGTCAGTGCAGTGCTGTTTGGCAAGCCTTCCAAACCGCCTACAGGCAAGTATTTCAACCATTCCGGTTGAACTATGCCTACCAGTACCAGTATCAACGCGATTAGAACACCGTAGTACAGCGCCACCTTCCAGAACAGGGACCTTCGAATCTTATCGGCCATGCCATTTCCTCGTTTTCGATTGCTGCCAAATTAAGAGCCTGGTTGTCATGCACATAATTAGAAAAACCATCGAAATCCAATTTCGAAAGTGTTGTCTCGGTCTCCCGATTCTGAATTATTAATACCCCAGCCGGGTTTGATATAAGCGATTTTGCCCGGACCTAGCATCTTGCCGAACTCAAGGCCTACCCATGCAGAAAAGTCGTCAGTTTCGAAATCGTAAACCGGCTGAAATTCCGGCATGATATAGAGGCCGCCCCACCATTTGCCCGGCGGCGTCAGAGGTTGCATGTAAAACCACCGCCCGACGTACCGAGATGTTTCTGGTGCTCCGTCCTTTTTATAAACATCAAAATAGTAAAGGTTCAGCGCGGCAAAGAACCCGTGGTAAGGCATGTCGAAGACGAACCCTACTATTGGCGCGAACAACAACGCGTCCCCAGCCAGCGCATCATCCGTAGCCGTCGGCAAAACAAAGTCCGTACCGAACAGCCAACTGAAGCTTCTTTCCCCGTCTTTGCCAAACGTAAAAGTCAGGGCCTTCGGGTTGTACAAAAACTTGACACCAATGTCTCCCAAGCCGAGCGCAGTACTCTCAACATCCGGCGGAAAGCCTGAAATATCGCTGAAGTCGCGATATTGAGCTAACGGTACTTCATAGAACATGCCGACTTGGGGGCTGAAGCCGATCGTGCCAAACGCTATCAAATCATACTGCGTCAACCCATTTTCCAGTTCCTGAGAGCGAAAAAAGGGCATCCACTTGTTAGAAAATGATCGCGGATCTGTTCCTGTTTGGTCTTCCTGAACGGCCGCCTCTATTCTCTTTTCCTTAGCCTGGTCTAGTAGCTCATTGAGCTTTGCGACCTCTTCTTGAGACGCGCTCGGCGATGATTGTTCTTCCTGAGCAACGGCCGCCGGTAAACCAACGACTGTGAGCAGAGCGAACAGCAAAGAAAGGCCGCTAAGCAATCTGTATTTCGAAAAGAAATTCATTTGGACATCTCTGAATCTGTTTCCAGGTACGTCCAGTGCTGCAAAATGCGTGCCGTCGGAAACGCCTTCGCTCACCTACGCGTTATCGCATTGATATAGCAGACTATTTACAGAGGGTGTCTAACGATCGCGGCGAAGAGTTCTGCTCCCCCGGCCGAAATATCGGCACTCGAATTGGCCTGTCAGGCTCTCGGCCGTTGGATACCGAGTTTTTTCATTCGCGACTGCAAAGTGGTGCGCTTGAGTCCGAGGCGTTCGGCTGCGCCGCCTTCTCCACGGATTTTCCAGTCACACGCCAGCAGCACTTTTTCCATGTGTGCTCGTTCAACTTCTTCGATAGTTTCTCCTTGTCCCGCATGCGGCCGAAAAGAAATGCCTGACAAGTCGCGGTACCCGGGAAACCAGTCGTCCAATTGCAGCACAGTGGCCGGGGAGAGGATCATGGCCCTTTCGATAATATTCTTTAGCTCCCTTACGTTTCCGGGCCAGTCATAAGCAGTAAGGACAGCCATCGCTTGTGCGGAGACTTCATTGATTTCCTTGCCGAGCCGATGTTGCAACTCGGATATGAAGAACCAAACGAGTAACGGAACGTCGCTGCGGCGTTCGCGAAGCGACGGGGCTCGAATTGGAAATACACCTAGCCGATAGTATAAATCAGCTCGAAATTCGCCCTGCTCGATCAACCGGTCCAGATCCCGGTTAGTCGCCGCAATCACTCGTACGTCCACTTTCCTCGTGGTCGATGATCCGAGCCGCTCAAACTCCTGATCTTGTAGAACTCTCAATAATTTGGCCTGGAGTTCGATGGGCAAATCGCCGACTTCGTCGAGGAAAATCGTGCCACCGTCCGCCAACTCGAAGCGTCCGAGCTTTCGATTTGTTGCGCCTGTGAACGCACCCTTTTCATGCCCGAAAAGCTCGCTCTCAATAAGTGATGCCGGGAGGGCTGCACAGTTCACTGTAATCATCGGGCGCTGGCTACGTCCGCTCCGCTCGTGGATTCTGCGGGCTAAGAGACCCTTGCCGGTACCTGTTTCGCCCAGCAGGAGCACAGTCGAATCTGTAGGTGCTACCTGCTCAGCCTGATACATAGCGGTTCGAAAGGCATGACTTTTCCCGATGAGTTCGTCATCAACATACAAAACCTCGACCTCTTGCCGCAGTGTTTCATTCTCTGCCGCGAGCCTGTCTTTAAGCTCCTGGATCTCATTGAAGGCTTGGTCGAGGGCAAGGTCTGCGCGTTCACGATCGACTGCATCGGCAACAATATTCCCGAACAGGCCTAGTTGCGCGAAGGTACCGTCCGGCCATTGCGGCTCACGGTTGACAGTACCCAATCCTACGTAACCGCAACTTCCATGTGCGGCATCGAAAGGCTCCCAAACAATGGATTGGATGCCGGCTCGCTCGAACAATTTGGCCTCGGCTGGTGCTTCAAGGGCAAGATCATCCAAATTGGCGAGATGGATTCGTTTTTTCTTTTTCAGGTGCCCGGTCAGCCACGGAAAGTCATCGGCAAGGCTGGCACTAGAAAAGCTAAGTCCGCCTACCGCGTCAACGCTCCACTCGTGGTTCACCTCGTAAATCGAGGCATCTTGATTATTGCTCCGCAGGAAAACGCAAATGTCAGCGTCTGTAGCTTCACCAATCTTTGCAAGCGCATTGTTAATCTCTGCATCCATACCATCTGGGCGTGCACACACCAATCTTGTGGCGATGTCAGATATAACCAGTTCCAGTCGCCGCAATTGATTCGCCTCGACCTCCGCCCGACGTCGGTAAAGCGCGTTGAACAACACGCCGCCGACTGCACCGAGACATTCGATTGTGCCTTCCGGCCATACCTCTGGACTCACCTTGGCCATCACCAGATGCTGGGTGTGCGTTCCGAAATTCCGGTATACCCAGAATGCTCCCGCCATGGCACGGACTTGTCGGGCGTGGTCCTGAAACTGCGGCAGCTCCTCGAGATCCTCAAGACAGTTCCAGATCAGTGACCCGTTGCGGCATAAATAAGCAAATGCCTCCGGTCCGGGCCCAACTGCGGTCAGGTAATCGCTAACCGGGTTTTCACCCCAGCGTCTTAGAGGGGGCAGAATCTTGCCTGATCTCGACCACTGGCCCATACCGACCTGGCTTACATCAAAATGCTTGCCAAACTTCGCCAGGCAGTCATCCACTGCCAGGTCAATCTCCTTTGCCTGGGCACCGACGAGCCGCGTCGTCACCTCCTGGAGCAACCGGTAAAAGCGTTGGAGTTTGTCAGCCTCGTTGTTTTGCTTCGCCATATCGGAACCATAGGCCGATTTGGCCGAAATAACAGCCGCTATTTGCCGAAATATCGGCACATAGCGGCTGTTATTTCGGCCAACGGAATACCATCACTTGATCACCGGACATCGGCTCCACGACTGAATCCTACGTTTTATCAACAAGTTGGTGCGCCTCCCAGCGCCGCCGTAAGCGGGTGGCACGTTACTTGCTGCCATGTAAGTAGCTAATGGAAATACGAATCGACATCGAATCCGAAGGTTCGGACGTTGTTTTTTATGTTGCCGGTCGGCTGGCTGGCCCTGCAATTGAACAGCTTTCGGAAGCCTGTGAGGCGATGGAGGGCCACTACGTGCTGGATCTATCAAAACTAAGGTTTGCTGACGACGCAGGTGCACAAGCGATTCGAAGGTTACGTGAAGGAGGAGCGGCTATTCGCGGAGCATCCTCTTTCATCAGATTGCTCATTAACGGTGAATCCGCATAGAAGTTTGGAGATGGAGAACATGCGACGACAAAACACAGACATCTGCTCAGTTGTTACTCGATACATTTTCGCAAAGGATGCGAGCAAAGTTGTCATGTCGCTTTGCCTTTGTATTGCCTCGAGTGCTCTTCTCCTTTCCACAGGCACGGCAGTCGCTCAGCAGAGCGAACGACCCAACTTTCTCGTGATCGTTGCCGATGACATGGGGTACTCCGACCTCGGAAGTTACGGCGGTGAAATCAACACACCGGTATTGGACGATCTTGCGCAACAGGGTATGCGCTATACCGACTTTTACGTAAGCCCCACCTGTTCGGTTACCCGATCTATGCTGCTCAGCGGAACGGACAACCATGTCGCCGGCCTCGGCAACATGGGCGAGTTGTTAGCACCGAACCAGGTAGGACAACCAGGTTACGAGGGTGTGCTGAACAAGCGTGTTGCCACGGTCGCTTCCCTGTTGCGAGATGCCGGCTATCACACCTACATGGTTGGTAAGTGGCATCTGGGACTTAAACCTGACCAGATCCCACACGCTCGTGGCTTCGAGCGCGACTTCTCCTTGCTGGTCGGAGGGGGTAGTCACTTCGACTCCCAGTGGAACATTGAATGGCAGATACCAAAAGCCCCGTACACAGAAGACGGACGGCCGGTCGAAAAACTGCCGAAAGACTTTTACTCATCTAAAAACTATACCGACAAAACCATTCAGTTTATTGAAGAAGGCCGTGGCGACGGTAAGCCGTTCTTCGCCTACATGGCATTTACGGCGCCTCACGGGCCGCTGCAAGTGCCGGATGATTGGCTGCGGCGCTATAAGAACCAGTACGACGAAGGTTGGGATGTCATTCGAATGCGTCGCCTCGCCCGTATGCAGGATTTGGGTATTGTCGACAAAGGCGCCAGTACTGCGGAGCGCCTGTGGTTCCTGCCGCGAGCGTCGATGTTGGCACCGGGTGCCCGCATCGCGTTAGGGCGCAAAATGGAGTTATACGCCTCGATGGTTGAATACATGGACGACCAGATCGGGCGCGTATTCGATTATCTGAAGGAGATCGGCGAGTACGACAACACGGTCGTTATCTTCTTCTCCGACAACGGGGCAGAAGGAAACGACCTGGTCGGGATGGTTGCGGGTCGACCCGGCACCTTGGGATATCTGCATGCGGCAGCCAATTTCGCAGAATCGGGCCACAATTTCATTGGACGCAAGGGCTCGTTCGCCGAGTACGGACCGGCCTGGGCGCAAGTATCAATGACACCGTTTCGACTTTTCAAAGGACTCCTCGCCGAGGGCGGCACCCGCTCTCCCCTGATCATAAGCGGCCCCGGTGTGCAGGGTGCCGGTGGACTAAATACGGACGCCATTCTCCATGTCATGGATCTTACGCCGACGCTGTTGGAGTTGGCCGGCGTAGAGCACCCCGCTACATTCCAAGGCCGTGACATCGTACCGATGCAGGGCAAGTCCTGGGTACAGATGCTGAATGGCCGAGCGCAGTCGCCCCGCGGTCCGGACGACTGGTTGGGCTTCGAGTTATTCGGTAACCGTGCCATTCGTCAGGGGGACTGGAAGATCAGTTGGCACTATCAGCCATACGGTACCTGGGACTGGCAGTTATTCAATCTCGACGCCGATCCCGGTGAGCAGTTCGACCTGTCCGAGAAATTCCCTGAGAAAAGAGCAGAACTCATCACGCTGTGGGACGAGTACGTAGAGATGAACGGCGTAATTGTCGGCAATCGGTCGCCTTTCGAAGGTGCCAGAAAAGCACTTCCCGACGCGGTTCAGGAAGCAGATAGCTATCCACCGGTCCGTGGTCTGGAGAAGCTTTCGCACGAAAAGCTGATCGAACTTCTCAGTCAATAAGAAGGTATTTGTCATGAAAACAGTAAATCGCCCTACCCGGTTCTTGGCTCTTGTCGCATTTGCGGTTGCCGTCCCGCTGATCTCCGGACCGGCGAATGCGCAAGACGATGGCGCACGCACTTACTGGAAAGGAAGAGCTGGCACCAACATACTGTCAGTCCAGTATCTGGACATGCACCTGCAAGCGTCCGATGAGCTGCAATTCGATCCGTCGAATTACATCTACCCTGCCGCGGACGCCGAGGCCAGTATTTTTGTCTTGAGCTGGGCGCGTCACATGACACTTTTCAATCGGCCGTCGGTACTTAGCGCTAATCTTATGGGCGGCAGTATCAACGTAAAATTCGATACCACCATTACGCCACCAGAGTTCTTACCGCCCGGTATCGTTCCAGGTTTCTCCCTCAGCCAGTCTGCCTCCGGCTACGCTGACCCGTCAGTACAGCTCGCCGTAAATCTCGTTGGTACGCCGGCAATAAATGCCATCTTCGATTATCTGAACTACGAACCGACCTGGACTCTCGATGCTGCCTTTATGCTGGGAGTGCCGCTCGGGCAATACGACAACGACAGAGTCGTGAACATGGGTTTGAACCGGTTTTATGGGCGAGTCGCCTTCCCCTTCAAGTATCACTTCCGGGTATTTACCCCGGGCTACATGTCGAGCCTGGAAGTGGTTCCGTCGGTCTGGCTCTTTACCGACAACGACGACTTTTTAGGACAGAAATTGAAGAACGATCCGATGTGGCAAATCGAGGCGCACTGGACGCACGATTTTACCCAACACTTCTTCGGCTCCCTCGATCTGCTTTACCGCAATGGTTTCCAGTCAGAAATCAATGGCGTCGATCTGGGAGGCGACCTCGAGATCGGAAATCTCGGTTTTACGATGAATTTCCAGGTGACGGACAACGTGACCATACGAACCAGCTTCAGCTCGAACGTCTTTGGTGACAGTGACATCGATACCAGCATGATACGACTTCAGTTTATTTACGCATGGGATCGGGCGATCGAAAACATAAAGAAGCTGGGTAGTGAATAGGAGAAAGAAGGTGAATTCGAAACTAGCAATCATCGCCATTATGGTGAGCACCATCGCCGTAGCTGGATGCGAAACCACGCCGGCCCGCGAGCCGACTATTCAGGCCGGACCGAATGCAGAAGTCACCGTCGACGGTCTGCATCGTGTCGACAATTAGTGGTCGAGCTGCGCGACTCGGAGACGGGAGAGATCTTCGCGCGTGTCGCCGATCGCAAGGAACCTGGCTCTAATTTCGGTATGAACGAAGTGAGCCGTGTGGCTGTGACCAGCGATCTAAGGCGTTTGTTCAAATTCTGGTCCGGTTATTTGCGTGAGGGCGTGGATAAGGTCCGGTCGCTTTAAGTGTCGTGCATTGATTCCGGCGTGCGCTAATTAATGCGGGCGGCAGTGATCGCAACAGGAGAAATGAAATGAAAGTAATGAGCGTCATTCTTACGACAACGTTGTTAGGCGCACTTTGGGCATCGGCCCCACTGCGGGCAGATGATCTGATGATCTACCCGAAGGGAGGCCAATCGCCGGAGCAGCAAGAGAAAGATAAATTCGAGTGTTACGGCTGGGCAAAGAATGAATCCGGATTTGATCCGATGGCACCACCGACAGCGACAAAGGCGCCTCCGCAGAAACAGGCGCCAAGAGGAGGCGTCCTGCGTGGGGCTGCACGCGGCGCCGTAATTGGTGAGATCGTTGAAGGCGACCACCAAACAGGCGCAAAGGCTGGCGCAGCAATTGGCGGCATGCGCCGGGCGGATCAGAAACGCAAGGAAGCGCAGGCACAGCAGCAATGGGAGCAGGAACAACAACAAATCTATACGGAAAAACGTAATCGCTACAACAGAGCCTATTCAGTTTGTCTGGAGGCGCGCGACTACTCAGTCAATTAGCTGGAGATCTGAACGATGAACACAATGACAAAGATATGCTCCTTAATAGGGTTGATGATTGCATCGGCGTCACTATTCGCCGCTGATTTCGATGGCTCCAAGCCAATACTTTGCGCGTCGCTGGATGTCCTCGAGTGTGTGGATGGACGCGGCTGCGAAATGGTTGCCGCAGACGACGTTGATGCACCGCAGTTTATTTCCGTTGATCTAAAGCATAACAAGGTGCAACTGGATCGCTCCGGTCAACCGCGCCACCCAGAGCTGCGCAACCTGGAAAACCTGAATAACAGGCTGGTGTTGCAAGGCGTTGGTGCTGAGACCGGACTTGGTTGGACATTTTCAGTAGACCAGGATACGGGCAAATTTGTGCTGAGCGCCTCCGGTGATGAAGTAGCTTTCATCATTTTTGGGGCTTGTACGACGCTTCCGACATCCTGATTGAAAAAACAGGTACGAGGTAACGATTACAAATGAACTTCCTTAACCGACTCGTGGACTGCGGATGCCGAATCATTCCATCTGCCGACCCGAAATCAGGAGATTGAAAATGAAGTACCGAAAAGTGGGAGCTTATTCCCTGGCATTTTTCCTAACCATGACCACGTTTGGTTCTGCGTTCGCTCAGGACTTTGTGTCTTCGGACTTTTTGTCCGACTACTCGCAACTCAAGCGATCCTCCGATAAGCACATGGACTACACATATTTGGCGGAAGGCGCTCCAGGCAAGATGGCGAAATACTCTGCAGTAATGATCGACCAGCCTGAGATTTTCATCGCTGCGAACTCCAAGTACAAAGGTATGAAGCCGGACGACATGAAGCAATTAGCGGACGCATTTCGAGCTGCTATGGCGGCATCACTTTCGGCGACTTATATGATCGTTGATCAACCGGGCCCGAACGTGCTGTATGTGCGTTTCGCCATCTCCAACGTACAGCTCAAGAAGAAGAAAAAGGGTCTGTTTGCCTATACGCCAATCGGCCTTGTCCGAACTGCAGTCAAGTCGGCAGTGACCACTGACTTCACGAAGAAAATTGATCTAAAGGGGCTCACCATGGAAATGGAGATTCTCGACAGCACCAGTGAGGAGCAACTGGCGGCACTCCTGGAGACGCGCTCAGGAAAAAAAGACGAACCAGCCTCTTGGGCTGAGCTGGAAGCGCTTATTAACGTATACAGCCAGCGGGTTGGTTGCAGATTGGACAATGCGCGCAGAGCAGAGGAAAACCGCGTTGACTGCCTGAGCAACATGTAAGGAGCGATATTCCAAAACGCCAGATTCATGTGGTCGACAACGATTACCGGTACTCAAGGCTATGCCCACGAATATCAGTGAGGCGAATGACGATGAAGGGATTTGCGATACAACGTCATATTCTTCCGGTGCTTGTTGTCGGCGGGATAAATTTGGTGTTGCCCCTATCCATCGGGGCTGCCGCTGATGAATTGCCCCACGAAAGCGAGGCCGCTCCGCTTGCTGATGCAAATGGAGTCAGTATTGCAGAGATCAGAGAGTTGCAGGAAATACTCGCAGAGCAGAATTTGCAGCTATCTGCACAACAAGAAATGATTGAGACTCAACAAGAAGAAATTGATAAGCAGCGCACACTGCTCCAGTCTGTTCAGGCGCAACTTAATCGATTGGCCGCAAATCAGACGGTCGACCGCATCCAGGAGAATGCGGCGCAACCGCAACAATCGATAGGGCTTGATGAACTGGTGGCGGCACAGCCGGAGTCAACCAGCTTTGGAGACGACTTTAGGGGCTCTATACCGATTCCGGACAGTGAAGCAGCCATAAAGATCGGCGGCTTCGTAAAGATGAGCATGGTCTATACCTTGGATCCGCTTGGATCAGATGATCGATTTGTAGCGGGGTTAATACCGGTTGGGGGTTCAGATTCCGCTGCCACGGACGGCGAGGTCAAAGTCTCCGCGAACCAGTCCCGCCTGGGAATAGAAATACGGGATTCGACCAGTTACGGCCCACTGCGGGCATTCGTTGAAGGAGACTTTGCAGGAAACGGTGACACGTATCGGTTGCGGCATGCTTTCGGACAGTTCAGGCATTTTCTGGCGGGCAAGACATGGTCGACTATGGTTGATAACCGGGCCACGCCCGAAGAAATCGACTTCGAAGGCATCAACGGCAGGATTCAGGTACGTCAACCACAGATTCGCTACCTTCCGTCGTTCGGCCGGAACCTGGATCTTCTGATCGGACTGGAGGATCCGGCCCCGGATGTTACGGGTGGTCAGGGTGTCAGCCAGTATCCGGATATCGTTGCAAGTGTTCGACGTAACTGGTCAAAGCGATGGCATGTCAAATCAAGCTTACTCCTGCGGCAGATCGAGGCAGAGTGGGGTTTGGATGACTCAGTTGCCGACTCGAAGTTCGGCTGGGGCCTTTCAGTGAGTGGCAAGGTCGGTCTGGGAATTTCGGATGAGCGAGACAACATCCTGTTTCAGCTTAACTACGGCGATGGCATCGGTCGCTATATAAACGATCTTCAGGACGTCGGCGGACAAGATGCCGCGTTTAATCCGCTAACTGGGGAACTTAAAACACTAAAGGTATTTAGCGGTTATGTGGCGTATCAACACTGGTGGCAAGAATCATTGCGATCGACTTTGACTTATAGCTGGGTCGATGTGGAAAACCTGGATTTTCAAGACACCTCAGCTTACTCAAGAACGGATCGCGCAATTATCAATTTGCTGTGGTCACCCGTAACGCGGGTTGATGTCGGAGCAGAACTCCTTTGGGGTCGGCGTGAAAACAAAGACGCTAGCAATGCTTCGGCCCGGCAAATACAGATTGGTGCGAAGTATCGATATTGATTATCAAGCTGGCAGCAATGAATCGAAGTTATGAACAGTAAACTGCAAATCAAAAATGACATATTTTCATTTGAATTCCGACGCTTCCTTTACGTCGCCACTACCGCCTTGATTATAAGTTCACCGCTTACAGCGTTCGCTGAATGCGGCCCGTCAACCCAGGATGAATCCGAATCCCGACCGCGCGTCGGGCTCGCTTTGAGCGGCGGTGGCGCCAGAGGAGCGGCTCACATTGGCGTTATCCGTGTGTTGCGCGAACAGAACGTTCCTATCGACTGCATTGCCGGTACCAGCATGGGCGCCATTATTGGTGGCCTGTATGCATCGGGCATGTCGCTCGAGGAAATTGAGCGGGCGATAGACGAAATCGACTGGGATAACGTGTTTGATGACAGCACTTATCGGGCTGACAAGACGTTTCGTCGCAAGCGCGATGACGATGATTTCCTCATCAAGCTGCCGCTCGGATTTAGTGACGGAAAGATAAAACTGCCCCTGGGTCTCGTTCAGGGACAAAAAATCGACCTCGTCCTCAGCAAACTGACATTGCCGGTAGCCCTCGTAGATGATTTTGACAAACTGGCAATACCATTTCGGGCAGTGGCTGCCGATATCGTCACGGGTGAACAGGTCGTTCTCGGTAGCGGCAGTCTGGCAACCGCGATTCGCGCAAGCATGTCCATAGCAGCTGTAATGGCACCGGTACTAATCGACGGTCGTATGCTGGTTGACGGAGGTATCGCGGCGAACCTGCCAATTTCGGTTGTCAGAGAGATGGGCGCGGATATCGTCATCGCGGTGGATATCAGCACGCCACTTAAGTCTCGGGATGAGATTGAGTCAGTGTTATCCGTGACGGAACAATTGAGCGGATTCTTGACGCGCAGGAATGTGGAATTGGAAATCGCCACTTTGACCGAAACTGATGTCTTCATTGAACCCGATCTCGGCGACATTGAGACCGCAGATTTTGATCGGATAAGAGAGGCTGTGCCTACTGGCAGGAAAGCCGCTCTGGAGAAACTGAACAAGCTGCAGGAGCTGGCGCTTCCAGATTCAGCCGACACAGAAGGCCTCAGGGTCGGCCGTGGTCCACTAACAACGCGGCCGATAATCGATTTCATCAGGCTGGACAACCAGTCGGCATTTTCCGACGAGTTTGTAACCAGCCACGTCGAAGAATTTCAGCTCGGTCAACCGCTCGACATGGAAAAACTGGAGTTGGGGATTGCCCGAATTTACGGAGCTGAAGTTTTTCAAAAGGTGGAGTTCAAACTTGTAGAAGACGGCGACCAAACCGGTATAGAAATAACTGTCGTGGAACGCAACTGGGGACCGAAGTACCTGCAGTTTGGCTTGAACATAGCCTCACAAGCTGGCGGTGAAAACCTCATAAACGTATCAGTCAGCCACCTGAGTACAGCGATAAACCCTGCTGGAGGGGAATGGCGCAATACTCTCACGCTTGGAAATGTAACCAGTTTCTCAAGTGCGTTTCATCAACCGTTCGGCCGGGGTTACCGGTACTTCATCGCGCCGAAACTGATCGTAGGTAACACCGACTTCACTGAATACCAGTCGGGAAATGCGATCAGGACTGTATCGGTATTCTCAGCAGGCGGTGAACTCGCGGTCGGACGCGAATTTGGCAACTGGGGCGGGCTTCGAATCGGTGCACGATCTTTATCTGGCGAAAAAGAAGTGCGTGTTGGCGATCCGTCGGCCGCTACCGATTTTGATATACGTGAAGCATTTGTGGATTTTACTGTTGATCGTTTGGATAACCGGAATTTTCCCAGACACGGGGTCTTCAGTTCCATTGGATGGACCAGGGGCCGCGAGTCGTTTGGTGCTGATATCGAATTTGACCAGCTAACGATTGGATTTTCGGCTGCGAATTCGTGGGGTCGCAACACTTTGCTGACCGGCGTCCGTTACGGTACAACGATCAACGGGCAGGCGCCCCTCGAACGCCTTTATCGTCTGGGCGGATTTCTGAATCTGTCCGGACTGAATCCGGATGAGCTGAGCGGACAACACACCGGTATTGTGACACTGGCGTATTACCGGCGTGTCGGAGATATCACCTTTTTGCCTGCGTACATCGGCGGGACTGTTGAGCTGGGAAATGCGTGGCAAGACAGATCTGACATCAGTTTGGATAGCTCCATCTTCGCCGGCAGCGTATTCGTCGGTGTCGACACAATACTGGGTCCAATTTATATGGCTGTTGGTTTGGCTGAAGGCGGACGAACGGCACTTTACTTCTACGTCGGACGTACGTTCTAGCGGCCGCCTTACGACACCTGAGACGCAGATCGCTGTATTGCGTACCAACAGAGAGACAACATGAAGCAACACCTTACTTCATTCGTTCTACTCATCGTCACGCTCGGGTGGGTCGCTTCAGGGGCCGTTCAGGCCGATGAGCAATTACCGCGGCGGGAGCGGCCAACGTGGCGTTTGGAGTTAGCGAACGATTTGATATTCAGCTCCGACAACCAGTTCACCAGCGGATTCACGATTCAAAAACACTCGACGATCTTCGGGGACTTCGACGACCTCCCGGGAGTGCGCGCGTTCGGAACAAGGCTTGCTCGTAAACTACTTCCTCAGGATAGCGACCTTGTCTATCGCAAGGCATTAGTCGTCGGCCAGATCATAGGAACGCCGGACGCGATCGAAGAAACAGACATCATCCTGGACGACGCGCCTTACCTCGGTATGCTTGCTGCGGAAAGTTCGTGGATAGCATTCAACGACACTAAATTGACGGGCTTTGCAGCGACCATCGGTATCGTCGGCGAATATTCGTTTGCCGAGCAAGTCCAGGATGGCGTCCATTCCCTCGTCGACTCCACAGATCCACAGGGCTGGGACAACCAGCTCGGCAACGAGCTCGTTCTGAATTTTCATTTCATGAAAAAGCGCAAGCTGTGGAACCGGCCGTCCTTCGACGGTGCGTTCGAATTCGACCTGTCAGTCGGTAATTTCTTCACTGGCATCAACGCGGGCATTGAGATGCGATTCGGGCGCAAGCCCGGGGGATTCTCTTATGTGCCCGACCCCCTTGGCAGAGGAATGGCGTATGACGCGACGCTCGCGAGACAGGACGGCCGCACAGAGGTCTACGGAACCCTGGCGGCACGAGCCTGGACGTGGGCAGTCTTCATGCCATTTGAAGGAAATACACTCGTCAGCGGAAACGAGTGGACCGACAACAACACAGTCGATCCGGAGAAAGTAATCGGACAGGTCATTGCCGGCTTTCACGTCGTCAGGCCTTCGTGGGGCCTGCACTTTACCTGGACATTTGCCACTGACAACGTCGACAAAAACTCGATCCGTCCAGGTATGGAAGTCGAAAACAATTTTGGTACGCTGATGTTTGAGTGGCGGTTCCGATGAATCGACGCCCACTGTGCTGGGCGCCGGACTTCTGTTCCCGACGGGACAGTGACGTGCTGAAGACCAATCTGATTCTGGTCGCCGTTGTCGTACTTTCAGGTTTTACGTCCATCGCGCTTGCAGCGGATGACCCGTTGGTCCAATTGGACCAACCGCTCGCACTGGTCCTGGAGCTGCCGCTCAGTGATTTGTTACGGCAGGCACGAAAGAAACCCACTGTCCCCGGCGTGCTGCGATATACAGATGTCGATGGGAGTAACGTGGTGCTCGATGTTGCCGTTTCAACGCGCGGACATTCACGCCTTGAGCAGTGTTCATTTCCTCCGCTCAGTATCAACCTGAAACGGAAACAGGTCCCGTCGACACTTTTTGACGAACAGAATAAGCTCAAGCTCGTTACACATTGTCGTAACTCTGCGACTTACCGGCGTTATCTGAAGCAGGAATACATCGTCTACAGGCTTTACAATCTGCTCTCCGCACATTCTTTCCGCGTGCGAATGCTCGAGGTTACCTATCGCGACTCGAGCGGGCGACGACGAGATGAAGTGCAACCGGCGTTCTTTATCGAGTCTGATGAGCAGGTGGCGGAACGGCTGAATATGACCACGGTCGATACCAATGTCGTCAAGGTCTCCCAGATCGACGCTAGCGAACTCAGCATCTTTGCGCTCTTTCAGTTCATGATCGGCAACACTGACTGGTCCGTACGCAAAGGCCTGGGTACGGAGGGTTGTTGTCACAATGGCAAAGTCGTGGCGCCTCCCGATTCTCGCGACGGCTGGGTGGTATTACCATATGATTTTGATCAGTCGGGTATCATTGACACGCATTACGCGGTGCCCAGCGACTTGTTGCCGATCAAGTCAGTTCGTCGGCGACTGTATCGCGGCTATTGCAGCGGTAACGATCAACTTGATGCGACCATTGCATGGTTCAACGATAGCCGCGCTGCGATCGAAAGCTTCTACGGTAGCGGGCCCGACGGCTCGCCTCCAAACAAATCAGCTCTTAGGTACCTGCGGGATTTCTACGAGATCGTCAACGATCCGAAGAAACGGCAGAAACAAATAGTTGATGCCTGTCAGCGCACGACGAATTGACCGCGGTCCGTATTCGACGATGCGATGAGCTTGATTTCGGGACTAACTGGCGCTGTAGGGCACAAGCACTCTGCATTTATGTGCCGGACTTTTGCGGGAGCAAGTTCTGCATCGTTATGCACGGTACTGCAATATTATCCGTGGACGCCTCCTGATTGATCAATAAAAACAATCAGTTAACATCCGAGATCTGGATTCGGGAGGCAGGGGCCTGCCTGGTTACTAACCAGGTCGTTGAACGGATCTGAATACCACGATCGAAACCCCAGCTCAGCACGGATGGTTGCTGTTGGGCCTTATCCTGTGGCGGTGGTTACAGCTGATCCTTAAATTCACGGAGCGCACTAGCCATTTGCGGCAATTGCTGCTGCTCGATCGTGTCAATGTACTCGGCAGCGGAATTGACTAGTCTAATTGAGGCTGCGAACAAGGTTGTTGGGCAGGGGTCCCGCAAAAGTCCCGCACTCGTAATGTTGAGGAAAAAAGCGGTCACCGCCTAGGCGGTAACCGCTTGATCTAACTTCGGAAATTTGGCGCGCCCGGAGAGATTCGAACTCCCGACCACCTGGTTCGAAGCCAGGGACTCTATCCAGCTGAGCTACGGGCGCTTTTGTGTTTGGTGCCGACACCAAGAGTCGAACTCGGGACCTACTGATTACAAATCAGTTGCTCTACCAACTGAGCTATGTCGGCGATAATTGACGGTGGCGAATTATTCGCTTTTCCGGCCGCTCTGACAAGGGCTGGCGTCGATAATTTACTAGGTCTTTGGGCAGGTCGCCGCGTCACGCAGCGCTACTTTTTCCTCGCCATATTTGTCGACAATAGCGCCCGCGCCCTTGCCGGGCGGCAATCCGATGTCCACGTAGAATATATCTCCCTCTCGAGTGCGCGGCGTAATGTCTGCCGGCAGACCAAGCGACTTGGCCTGCAATTCCACTCTTTCCGCCCGTTCAAGATCACCAAACAAGCCGAGCGAGATATTGACGCCATCCTCTTCGGTTGGCACCAGGTAGGCATCGCTCAGGCCACCGTCCCGCAGCGTCTCCAGCGTTTCGTTGCCAGTCGCGCGATCTTCCAGGCCGCGAATCATCACCCAGTGGCCAATGAAAATCTGGCCGTGTTCGGAGCGCAAACTTGTTCGCATGCCCTCACCGGCATATTGGGTCAGCGCGACATCAGCGTCCGAGGCAGCCTTGAACGGCCCCACTGTCACGCACGAGCGGCCAACGACGGCCTCCAGAACTGACGGCTCGCCCGAGCCCAGCACCGCGCCCACACTGGCCGCGGCCTCTGCCTCCCGATCCATCGCGACCGCCAGCGGCGGTCCAAGATCGGAT
>SMVB01030227.1_pt1 | contig 30197 bp, 23 predicted proteins | sample 2456461 | NCBI WGS metagenome assembly SMVB01 (sample SAMN11095934, study PRJNA526329) | marine sediment metagenome | biome: Marine sediment; feature: Surficial sediment; material: Deep marine sediment; isolation source: Hadal surficial sediment | place: Pacific Ocean | collected 2014-05 | depth... | reverse complement strand
GGCTCGATGCTGAACAGGTAGGCCTTGATCGCCAGCACATCTTGCCGCGACATGCCGGTGTATGAAGTGTATGGAAACGCCGGGTAATAGTCGCCGTCGGGGCCGATGCCTTCCCACAGGGCCGTGACGAACGCATCGTCACTCCAGCCGCCGATCCCGGTCGCGACGTCCGGTGTGATGTTCGGCGTGTAAAAGGTGCCGAAGGGCGTGTCGAGCGCCCGACCGCCGGCCAGTGGTCGGGCGTCGTCCGCTTCGGCCGTGTGGCAACTGCTGCAACCGCTTGCGTGCAAGAGGTATTCACCCCGGTCGATATCGGCCTGGTCCGCACGCCCGGCGCCGGACGTCAGCAGGCAGACCACCGACAGACCGGCGAGAACCGCGCCTCTGGTCGACATGCTGACGTACTAGTGGCTGTGGCTGTCGCTATCGTCGTCCTCGGCGCGGAAATTCTCGTGGCAGCCCTTGCAGGCTTTGCCGAGACTGGCGAATGCACCTTTGATGGCTTTGCGGTCGCCGCCTGCGACCGCAGCTTTAAGGTCGAGTGCAGTTTCCTGAATCTGCGCGATCGCCTCGGCGAACTGGTCAGTATCTTCCCAGATCGACGGCAGTGCGTGGGTTTCGCCGTCGCCGGAGCCGGCCGGAAACAGGATGTCGAGTTCGGCACTCGACGTGGCCAGCGCATCTGCATGAGTTTGCAGGTAGTCGCCGCCGTCGACCTTGTCGAAAGCGATCAACATGAAGGCGTTGATGTTTCCGGCCATGGTCTGCATGACGGCGTGTCGAAACTTGATTGCATCTTCGGGTTGGGCGTCCGCGACCGCATGCGTCGACAGGCCGAGGGCAACTATCAGCGCTGCGATAGCGCCGGTGATAAGACGTTGCATGGGGAGGTCTCCGTTCTTGTTGGTACGAGGGCAATATAGCAGGCGCCGGCACAATATCGAGACTTTCGAGTGGCGGGCCAGGCCTTACTCGTCGTATACGCGCAGCTGAATCGTCTGCGTGGTCTCGGTTGCCTGCGATTTCGATTCGTCGTGCCCGATGCTGGCTGACCAGCCCGATTTCTGCTTTGCCGGCGCCGCGACATCGGTGGTATCGGCGGATCCGCCTGCCAGGGGCAGGCATGCCAGCATGGCCAGGAGCCGGGCGCTGTGGATGGGTGATCGTTGCATGGCAGGGGGCGTCAATATTCGAGGGCCACAATACCACGGGAATTACGGTTGAATCGTTGCCTCGGCGACCGATACTGGCCGCATGCCCTGCGAGATAATCCCGTCGAGGGCCATGACGAAGGCCTCGATGATCGGGGCGCTATACTGCTTGGCCGGCAAGCCGTTGAAAATCACCGTCGTGCCGTCGACGACGTACTGGCGTGTATACGGTACCGACCAGTCGTCATAGACGATCTGGTCGTAGAGATCGTAGTCCGGAAAGTGCTCGAAATTGAACATCGCGTGCGAGAACATCGTGTCCGTGTTCTCGAAGAAGAACTCGATCGGCACGTTGATGACGTAGTCGAAGTGGTCGTGGATGCCGTCCCAGAAGGCCATATTCGTAGACAGGTAGGTGCCGTTCGGATTGTTAATCGGGTCGGCGAAGTGATCCTGGCTCAGCACGACCTCGGTACGCGGGAAGCCGTAGGACTCGGTCAGTTGCGTGAGTTCTGCCAGCGTACCGTCACGATAACGTGGCGCGAGCTCGATCCAGGCCTCGTGTGGTACGAGATCCCAGGCCATGCCATGCACGGACATGACGATCTTGACGCTGGCATTTTTCGGCAGTATATCCAGACGGTCGCGCAGCATGTTGACCCAGGTCTCGCGAATCACATCGTAATCGCCGATTTGCGGTGTGATGATGTACTTGATTTCCTTGCCGGGGTGCATTGCTTCCCATTCATGGATGTAGTGCACGGCATGCTTGATGCTGCCGTTGAACTCTTCGTGATGGGAATACATGGGTCGGGGGGCGGCGAGCAACACGGTCTCGACGCCTTCATCCAGCAGGGAGTACATCGCCTCGCGCGCCCAGCCAAAGTTCTCGGCTGTGACCCAGCGATACGGAACGTCGCCGTATTTCGCCTGAATCCGGCTTATGGCCTGTTCGATCAGCCAGCGGTTGCCGGCTTCGTGCGGGATCTTTCCGCCCTTCATGCCGCGGCCGGAATAATAGTAGACCCTCGCCTTGTTGATCAGTTTTGCCGCGACACTCGGCATGCCGCCCTTGCGGCTTTTCAGGATGAAGTAGCCGTGATCCAGATGGAAGTTTGCCCGCGGCGGCACCCAGGTGACCTCGCCGGCCTTATATTTGTCGGCGTAGGGCACGCCGTCGAGGTCAGCCTCGTTGCCGTACGGGTCGACCAGCGTGTCGGGCGTGAACTCCTCGAATTCGTAGAATCGGACCGGGTCCAGCAATATGACGCCGTTGTCGCCGGCAACGACGGTGTTGACCGGCCACGGGATGTACTGCATCGACTTTAACGCCAGATTGTGGAAATCTACCATCCGCATGTCTTCGGGCATGACCAGGTGCGAGATAAACACGCCGATCCTGCCTTCGGGCTGCATGTCCTGTGTCTTGTAGATGGCGAAGTAATTCGGCTCCTTGAGCTGCGGCGGCGTGCTGTTTTTGTATTTGTAGGTGCCGTAGCCGCCCGCGACGACGACGACGACCAGAACGGCGATAATTTTCAGAAAACGCATCTGGCGTGGTCTCCGGTTTGATGGGTCAGCCGTCCGCGGCCGGCCTGTGATTATTGATCAGGCGATTATTTATCGGGCCGCGACCTGGTATTTGCGCAGCGCCATGAACGGCACGAGTACGACGCCGAGGAACAGGATCAGCATGCCGAGCAGCGACGGCGTCAGTCGCGCCAGCACGGCGGCGAACGGCTCCTCGGAATATTCGAATTCGGGGAAGTCGTCGTAGTCAGCCGGCTTCAGCGGATAGCGCTGCAGGAATTTCGTACTGAAATATTCCTTCCATTCGTCGTGGAAGTCGTAGACCTGATCCAGGAAGTGCTCGTAACGGTTGGCGCTGGTGCCGGAGATCTCGTTCAGGGCGAGTTGCATCATGATCGCCGGGGAGACGTACTGGAACCGCTGTACCAGGGCTTCTTGTTTGTTGAGTTGCTCCTGGAATTTGTCGTACAGCGGGCGCACGGCTTTTTCGATCGAGTTGTTGTTGGCTTGTGCCAGCGTCAGGAAGTCCATGGCCTTCTCGTCGCCTTCCGGCACGAATTCCAGGTGGTCGTAGTAATACTCATCGAGCTTCGACATGAAATTCTTTTCGGCCTCGGTCTGCGCCTCGCGCGCGGCGATCGTCAGCTCCATGCGCGAGGGCGCAGGATAAACGGTGGTTGCCAGCATGCTCACCAGCTGCGGCACGATGACCACCAGGATCAGCCAGATACCGGCCAGCACTGTGCCGTTCGACGCCGAATTCTTGCCGTATACGTTGACAAGTACCGCCAGCGCAAACCAGAACGCCAGGTACAGCAGAGTCGCGACGATCCACAGGCCGAAGCGCAGCCAGGTGTCAGCGGCGTCGAGCGCCGTGCCGACGGTCAGCAGCGCAATGACGCCGAAGCCGAGCACGACCGCCAGCATCACGGCCGCGCGCGAGATGATCTTCGAGGCCATCAGTTTACGGATAGAGATCGGATGCGCGAGGATCATGGCCAGCGTGCCGCGTTCCTGCTCACTCGATAACAGGTCATAGCTCATTGCCAGGATGAAGATCGGCAGCAGGAAGATCACGACGAAGGCAATGTCGAAGCTGCCGGCGGCGAGATTGATCGGGTTCTCGAGTTCGAGGTTCTTCGTCATGTCCAGCGTCGTGGCCAGCGAGACCGGCAGATAGTTCAACTGGATGTCGCTTTGTCCGACCGATAGTGCGGCCAGCCCGGTCGGCGGCAGCGTGACAAATTTAGACGTTTCCGCGCCGACCGCACCGGCATTCGTGCCCTGCGGTGGCCCGGCGCCCGGCGCGTGACGCACGGATGCGAACTGGTACTCGCCCCCGGCGGCCAGGACCTTGGCTGCGTATTTCTCGGTGTCTGCGCGCATGTGATTACGCAGACCGTCCTCGAAGGTCTCGGCCGCCTGTGCACCTGCGACCTGCCGGTCGATCGATCGCCCGCCGGACCAGGCGGCGAAGATAATCGCGATGACCAGTAACGCCAGGATCGACCACAGTGCGCCGGTGCGTGCGAGCTGCCGGGTTTCGTGGATAATAATCAGTTTCAACATCAGCTGCTCTCCAGGCTGATACGGTTGGCGGCGAACACCGCCAGGCCAATGGCCGCAGCCAGCCACAGGGCCAGCAGCATAAAGTTACTGCGATGTTCGGTAATTATTGCGCTGAGCTTCGGCGGCTCGAACACGAACGGCGGCACGATGGCGAAGACTTCTTCGTCGGCCCGCATGTAGTTGCTCGAACTAAACGTTGCATTCAGGTGTACCGAAGCCTTCGACAGGTAATCGTTCATCTTGAGGACCATGTTGCGCCGGAAGGTTTCCGCGTCGCTCATAAACTTGACGTGCTGGATCGAGTCCGTGCCCGAAATTGCCCTCGAGATCGACCGCAGCGGCAGTGTCGGTGCCAGCACCCCGAGCCGGTCCTGCACACGGAGTTGTTCGGCGTAGGCATCCCGTATCATTCCGTAGTGCTGGTCGAAGACCGGGTAGTCATACTCTTCGAGCTTTTGCAGCCGCACGGCGACGAAGTACATCGGCAGGTCGGCGGGTTTGGAGACCCCGTATTCCTTGAGCAGTTGTTTCGTATAGCCCATGAACTTTACGAACGGCGGTGTGCCATCGAAGCCGCGCAGCTGGTGTGCGCGCATATCGGCCATCCACTTGCCGAAGGCTGGTGTCGGGTTCGTGTACTTCGATATTTCGCTGGCTGCCTTGGGCATCAGAAAGCCCGTGAACGCCCAGAAGCCGATCAGCACCATCAGCGTCGTGCGCGCGTGCCTGGTGAGTGCCGACACGGCCAGCGTCAGGAACAGGAAGATGCCGGCGTACATCAGGTAGGCCAGGGATAGCACCGTGATGCGGGTACCCATGCCCTCGGCGTGGTCGATGGAATCGGCCATCGCCAGCGCGACCGCGCCGATCAGGATGCATGGCACGACGACGATCAGGACCGCGGTGCCGACGCCGAGCGCCTTGCCCCACAACAGTTGCCGGTTGGTGACGCCCATGCTCATGACCAGCCGGAGCGTACCGCTCTCACGTTCGCCGGAAAAAGCCGTGAAGCCAAGGAAAATGATCAGCAGCGGCAGCAGCAGCTGCAGGATGCTGGCGCCTGACAGGTCGCCGAAGCGGGCGATCGCGCTCTGGTCGGTCGCCGGTCGGCCGATCGCGAAGTTCTGTTTGTGCGCCTCCATGAACACGGCCGTGCCGGCGTAGTTGCTGATGCCGTTGTCGAAGTACGACAGCGGGCCGGCCGGCTTGAATGCGTAGTTGCCGTAGTGCGCGGCGGAGTGCGGGTTCTTGTCGCCCTGATTCAGCCATTGCTGGTTCGAGCCTGCTTGCGCTGCGTGCTGAATGCGTACGGCGGTATTGTATTTCTGGTAGCCCGCCAACATGGCAGTCAGCAGCAGCAATACCATGATCGCAGCGGTCCACTTGAAGCGGCCGTCGCGCACGATCTCGGTGAATTCCTTGCGGGCAATCGAAGTTATCATGTCACTCTATCCTCTGGTCGGGCCTTGTGCAGCGCCCTCGGTCCGGGTCAGTGGTCAGGCGGCGTGCCGGCTGGCGTCGCCGTGCATGTGCTCGAGGTAAATGCGTTCGATGTCGGCATGGGATACGTCCTCGGTGCCCAGTTCCTGCATCATTCGACCTTCGCGCATGATACCGATGCGGGTGCCGGTCTGTTTGGCCCGGAACAGATCGTGGGTGGCCATCAGGATTGACGCGCCGTCATTTTTCAGCTGAATCAGCAGCTCGGAAAACTCGTTACTGGCCTTCGGGTCGAGGCCGGAAGTCGGCTCGTCGAGCAGCAATGCTTTCGCCTGCTTGGCCAGCGCGATTGACACGCCGACTTTCTGGCGCATGCCTTTCGAGAACTGGCTGACACGCTGGGTGACCGCTTCGTTTTGCAGACCGCAGCGAGTGAGAAACCCCTTGTATTCGGCCTCGGTGTAGTCATGGCCGCCGAGTTGTGCGAAGTAACGCAGGTTTTCCAGTGCGGACAGATTCCCGTACAGCATGACCTGCTCCGGGATGTAGGCGAGCAATTTTTTCGTCTCGAGCGGGTCTGCCATCACGTCGATGCCGCAGACCCTGGCTGTGCCGGACGTCGGGTTGATGAAGTTCAGGAACAGGTTGATCGTCGTCGTCTTGCCGGCGCCGTTGGCGCCGAGCAGGCAATAGATGTCGCCGGGATTGACGGTCAGGTCAAGACCCTTCAGGGCATCGTAATCGCCGAAGGTTTTTTTCAGGTTAATGGCTTCCAGCACTGGGATGACTCCTGCATTTTGACGGGTTGCCCCGGCATCATTGGATGCCGGTCGACGAATGAATCTGGTACTATCTCGGTCCGAGATAAAAAATTGACCACTCGGTCACAAAATATATACTATGGCTGTCGAGGACGTCAACCTGATTGTGAAAGAGGGGCATCGTGTCCGCAATGCAACAGCCGGAAAATGCGGCCAAAGGCAAGGGCCGCCTCAAGCGCGAGGCCACTGAGGCCGCGCTGATCGAGGCATTCGGGCGGGTCGTGCAACGCAGCGGGCTGCGCACGGTCGGCGTCAACGAGGTCATCAAGGAAGCCGGCATAGGTAAAGCGCTGCTCTATCGGTATTTCGGTGGCCTGCCCGGGCTGGTCCGTGCCTGGGGCGAGGCGCGCAACATCTGGCCCGACCTGAGCGAGTTTCACGAACTGCCCGACGACCCCGAGAAAATCGATGCACGCGCATTGCTCAAACGCATGGTGTTACACCACGCCAATTCACTGCGCGAAGACCCGCTGCGCGTCGAGATCCTCGCCGAGCAGTTCATGAACCCGTCGCCGATTTCCGAAGCGCTGCAGGAAATTCGTCAGCAATTGGGCAAGGAGCACCAGCAGATCTTCATGGACCACTCGGTCATCCAGGAGCACACTGACCTGCTGCGTTTTTTGATGGGCGCTGTCAGCTTTCTTGCGATGCGCGCCGTCAAGGCACCGTGGTACATGGGCGAGAACATCGGTGCCGACGCGGGCTGGGCAAAGCTCATGGGCGAGCTGGAGAAAATCATCGACGCGGTCGTCGACGTCTAGCCATGGTGCCGGCACCGCTTCGCCTGTTACTCCACGGGTGCAACCGCTGCGTTGTCCGCAGCCGCCGCCCTGCGTTGATCCAGGAATGTGCGCACGTCGCGCCCCGATGTTTTGCCGTCTTCCTGCACGGCCATGTGTCCGACGCCGGGGTAGGAGATGAACTTCAGTGACTCTACGCTCTCCAGCAAGTGCTGGAATTCGCCCGCCTGTTCGAACTTAGCCGTGGTGTTGGCCTCGCCCCACAGCAACAGGACGGGCCGCTCGAGCTCGCGAATGATCTGGTCGATGTCGCCGGGCTTGTATTGCTTCAGCCGATCGAGCTGTGCTTCGCGCTGGCCTTCGCGCATCCACATGTCGTACCAGCGATCGATCTGCTCTTCCGTCAGTTTGTCGGGGTCGCCGTAACCGCCGCGCAGCATGAACTCGGGCAGCGCTCGCGGCATGATGTATTTCAGCAGATAGGCGATATCCGGTACTTCGCCGCGTGACCCGGATTTACGCTTTTTGCCCTCGAGTGAGCCCGGGCTCAGCAGGATCAGGCTGTCGATGCGTTCCGGGTATTTATGCGTGTAGTGAATTGCCATCGTGCCGCCCATCGACGTGCCTGCGATCGAGAACCTGCCAAGGTCCATCGCATCGATAAATTTCTCGACGAGTGCCAGGGTGCGTTCCTGCGAGTAGTCGCCGGTCGGGTCTGGCCCGGTCAGGCCGTGGCTCGTGAAATCCATGCGCACCACGCGATATGAATCTTTTAACGCATCGACCCACGGGTTCCAGCCGATCAGGTTCGAGAAGTTCGCGTGCAACAGCAGCACCGCGGGGCCTTCCCCCTCGTCGTGGTAATGAATTCGTACACCGGCTACATTGAGAAACCGGGAGGCGGGCCCGGCATATTTCGCTTCGAGTACCTCGGCGGGGATATCGCGGTATACCCACAGCGCGGTTATGACTGCAATCGTCATGAATGCGATCAGCGCGCCGAAGAAGTAACCGAGGATTCGCAATGCTTTCATCTATTGGTGGCTGCCTTTTTTATCAGTATTACGCTTCTCAAGTATCGCGCTTCAGGTTGGTCGTGCAGAATACTGGAAATAAGCGATGCTTACAGATTATTGGTGGATAATGACACATGCCCGACAAGCCTGAACCCTGGCTGGAAGGACTGATTCCGACGCTGAACCAGCGCGGATTTATGTCCGAGACGATGGATCATTACTCGGCGCGCTTTGCGCAATTTGCCGGCACCGTCGAACAGGAAGTGCTCGATATCGGCTGCGCCTACGGCATCGCCACCCGGGCAGCGCTCGACAACGGGGCACGCGTCATGGCCTGCGACATGGATGCGCGTCACATCGAGATCCTCGAGCGGGAGACGCCGGCAGACCACCGCACGCGGCTGCGAACCTCCGTTGGCCTGCTGCCCGATGTGGATTTCCCGGACGAGTCGTTCGGCGCAATACTCGCGGCGCGCGTCATTCATTTCCTGCGTGGCGCGGAGGTACGTTTGGCGATAGACAAGATGCACCGCTGGCTTGCGCCCGGCGGGCGCCTGTTCCTGGTTGCCGACTCACCCTATACCGGCTTCTGGTCGGCCATCGCGCCGGACTACGAGCGGCGCAAGGCGGCGGGCGAGGAATGGCCGGCGATGATCGATGATGTCTCGACGTTGCTGGGGAGCGGCCGGGTGCCCGACGGCATGCTGGCGTACCTGAACCCGATGGACCCGGGCATCCTCGTGCGCGAATGCGAGCGCGCCGGGCTGCAGGTCGAAGAAGCGCGCTTCACCGGCTTGGCCGGCAGCCTCGACGGGCGCAATCATGCGGGGTGTATCGCGCGGAAGGTGTAAAAAAGGCGCCGGGTTTATTATTCCGGCCAAAGGAACTTCGTTGGCTGGAAAATAACCCTGGACTTTTTTACATGGCACTTTTTTACAATGGCGTTTACGGGGCTTTTCGTATTCTTGTTACAGATACTTTGGTAAGGACAAATAGAAATGACGCACCAACAATACCAACGACAATATTAGTAATGCTAAACATACTGTCTAACTTCAGAAGACCCGGAAGTATCCCGGTCACTATTCCAGTTGCGAGTATGAGCATTATTAACATGGCACGCTTACCCTATCATTAATATAGCGGCGGACTGCTGTGAACAGGCAGGACACCGACTTTCGGAAATTCATTGAGCGAGATTCGTTTTAGATCACCGGTGAAAACGACGAATGGATTGCATTGATTCGTAGCTGGATGGGTTGATGCTTCTCATAGAATATAGAGGCCTCAACTTGAAGCCGGACACGTCTGCGTCTGGCGGGTAGCGAAAGCTCGTCGGCATAGGGAAAGAAGCCATCGGCGACCTTGCAGCGAACCGATATTGACACCCTGTCGACAACCTGCGCATGATAGCGACAAGAAGTCGATAAGAGCCTCAAAGCCATGTTCATTGCCATTCGTGATCTGACCTACGCCAGGGGCCGGTTCCTGCTGATGGGCATCGTCGTGTCCCTGGTCTCCTTTCTGGTCATCATGCTGAGCGGCCTGTCCGCGGGCCTCGTCAAGGCCAATATCTCCGGCCTGATGGCCTTGCCCGCGACGCATATTGCCTTCGAGTACACCGACCACCCGGGTTACCGCAACACGATGGTCGAGCGGTATATGTGGGAAGGCTGGGTCGGGCAGGCGGGCGTCAAGCGGGTCGAGCCGATGGGCCACACCGTTTTCAACGCCCGTTCCGCCGCCGACCAGCCGCTGGAGATTGCCCTGTGGGGCCTTATGCCGGATTCGATCATCGAGCCAATGGTTACGCGTGGCGAGCAACTGGGCGAGCTTGAAAACGGCGTCATCATTTCGGGCGGCCTCGCCGATGAGGGTATCGAGGTCGGTGACATGATTACACTCGACCGCGTGCTGACGGAACTTGTCGTCGTCGGCATCATGGAGGAAGTCCGGACGATCGGTCACGTGCCGATCATCTACGCACCGCTGCGCAAGTGGCAGGAAGCCACTTACGGCCCGCCCGGCGGCCCGCCCCCGGGCGAGAGCCTGCCGGACATCGTGTTCGATTTCGTCAGCGTCATCATGCTGCAGCTCGAAGAGGGCACGGCGATCGAAGCGCTTGATGATCAGAACGAGACATTGACACTCGATCGGCTCAAATTCTATTCGGCATCGACGGGTTACGATGCGGAAGTGCAGTCCGTGCAGTTGATTCAGTGGCTGTTGTTCGTGATCTCCGCCGTGGTTATAGGTGCATTCTTTTCTATCTGGACGATTCAGCGCACCAATGAGATTGGTCTCGTAAAAGCACTCGGGGCGTCAAACGGGTACCTGGTGCGTGATTCGCTCAGTCAGGCATTTTTTCTGGTTGGTGCGGGCACGCTGGTAGGCATGGGGCTCGCCATCTGGCTCGGTATCGCGGCTGAAGGGAGCGAGATGCCGTTCATGCTTGAGACATCAACGCTCATCACGGCGATGGCTGCACTGATGGTTGCCGGCATGATCGGTGCCGGTATGTCGGTCAATCGCATCACGAGCATCGACCCGATCATCGCGCTGGGCCGCGTGCAATAGGGGGCAAAAATAATGAGTAAAAGCCTGACAACAGAACATGTGACTCTGATTCTCGGCGACGGCGCCAGCGAGGTCACGGCGCTCGATGACGTGTGCTTTGAAATTGATGCGGGCGAGATGGTTGCCGTGCTGGGGCCCTCGGGTGCCGGCAAGTCGAGCCTGCTGGCCGTATGCGGCGGCTTGCGTACGCCGACGAGCGGCCGGATTTCCATCGATGGTGTCGACATTAATCAGGCGTCCGGATCGGAACGGACGAAGATCCGGCGGGAGCGCATCGGTTTCGTGTTTCAGCAGTCCAACCTCGTGCCGTCGCTGACGTCGGTCGATCAGTTGCTGCTGCTCGTACACCTGCGCGGCCGGCGGCCCGGCGCGACCGACCGTGAAAGGGCGATGCGGTTGCTGGACGAGGTCGGGATCGCAGACAAGGCGAATCGGCGGCCCGGCGAGCTGTCGGGGGGCGAGCGTCAGCGCGTCGGCATTGCGCGGGCATTCATGAGCGAGCCGAAGATTCTGCTCGTCGACGAGCCGACCTCGATGCTCGACCGTAATCGTGGCAGGCAGATCGTCGAACTGCTCGCACGCGAATGCCATGAACACAGCGTTGCGACCCTGATGGTAACGCATGATCACAGCATTCTGGATCTGGCTGATCGTGTTCTGGAAATCAGCGACGGTCGCCTTGCCGAGGCCACCACAATCGACACAGCCGTGAACGCATGACATGCCCAAGATAGCTGCCGCCAATATCGAAGAACACGTCCGCCGGCAGACCGGCCGGATACTGAATGCCGCGCTCGACCTGTTTTCTCAGCATGGCTACCGTGGCACGGACATGGGTGACATCGCCCAGGCAATGGGGCTTGCGCGCAATTCGCTGTATCGCTATTACCCGAGCAAGGATCACATCCTCGTTGCGGTGATGCAGCGGGCCATGGTGCCGTGCATCGAGCGCATAGATGCACTGGCACAGAGTCATCCGGATCCGGCGGCACGCATCGACGCGTGGCTGGACCTGCAAATGGAACTCGCCACCGGGCCGTGTCACGCGATGATGAAGATGCTCGGCGACATGGGTGAGTCTTCGCAAGAATTACGCCGTGAAATCGGCGCCCTGCACGAGCCACCGCGCCGTGTGCTGGAGGTCGCCGTCACCGGCTTGCTGGCAGGTTCCGGCCGCGATCCAAAGCTCATCAGCGCGATGATCGCCGGCATGGTGCAGTCCGCGGGCACGCTCGCGATGGATTCGGACGACGTCGAGGGCGTCGCGCGGGAATTGAAACGTTCGGTACGCAGCGTACTGGGCACTGGAGGATCAACATGACGACAAGGGCGCAAGCCGGTTTCCGGGCCGCCACGATAATCGCTCTGTGGTCACTGGCTGCCGTCAGCACGGTTGCTCAGGAGCAGGAGCAAGATCACCATCACCACGACGGCGACGTGCCGGAGATGAGCGATGACGGCAAGCGGCTGGCGAGTTACCAGGTCAGGCACGATATGGACGAGGCGACGATGGCGGCATTGCGGGACAAGATTCCTCTCTACCGGGGCATGACCGACCGCGAGCTCAATATGAATATGTCGGCGATGGGGCCGAACTACGAATGGTATGTCAGCGATACGGCGCTTCAGGGGGATATCGGCGTGCTGATTCTTTCGCACGGCGTCGGTGAGAACAGCGATCGTATGCTACACGAAACGTTCCAGCCACTCGGAGAAAATCAGCCGACCGCGATTGGCTTCGGCATGGCGATGATGACGTCTGCTCATCTGCAGTCGGCAGTCGACGATCTGGTCGAGCGTGGCGCGACGACGATCGTGCTGGCGCAGAACGGCACGGCGACCGAATACAACTCGCTGACGCGTCAGTGGAGATATATCTTTGATCTCGGTGAGGAAGCGACCTATCTCGAGGTGCCGGTGGTGCAATCGGATGTGCATTTCGTGATGACACCGCCGTTCGGTGACCACCCGTTGATTTCCGACATCCTGTACGACCATATCAAGGACGTCAGCAAGAACCCGGGCAATGAATTCGTCATCATCGTCGGACACGGTCCGGAAGATACCGAAGACAACGTGCCCGATCTGGAAATTCTCAGTGCGCATGTCGAGCGCATCAAGGCGAAGAACGAGTTTGCCGATGTGCGCATCATTAACCTGCAGGACGATGCGATTCCGCCGATTCGCAAGTCGAATGTCAAGAAGCTGCGGCGCTGGATCAAGAAGGCCGACGACAAAGGTCAGGATGTTATTGTCGTCGCCATCGCCGCGGCCAGTCACGGCGTGCAGACGCATATTCGAACCGATCTGCGCGGGCTGAATTACACGTTTGCCGACAAGGGCATGGCGGAGCACCCGAAATATCTCGAATGGCTGGTATCGGTTATCGACGAGACGATTGCGGCGTTATAAATCGAACGGCCCGGAGCCGGGTCCGGCATGAGAAGAACTACACTGCACTGCGGGTCGCCAATAAGGGGCCAGCGAAACAGGCGATAGCAGCTCGCTATTGAGGAAAAAAAGTGACCAGAGAATCCACCATACAGCCGTTCGAGGCTGGCGATATCTTCCTCGGCCTGACCGAGCTGAATGATTCGGACGACGATCACGCGGGCCTTGGCCGGATCGTTCAATACGACCAGGAGTTAAATCGCAAGGGCGAACTGTGGACCGAGGGCGGCGTGCACCTGGTCGGCGGTCTCGAGTTCGACAATCACGGCATACTGTGGGCCTTTAACGATCTTTCGGTGATCCAGATTGATTCACGAACTGCCCGGCAGTTGCCGCTGTCGGAAAAGTTCCTGCCGCGCGTTTATCGCAGCGCGAGCTTCGCCAAAGATGGCAGCGTATTCCTTGGCGAGCATATGAAAGCCAGGACCAAGCCGACGGAGGGTATCGGCGCGCGCACGACGATCAAGTTTCCGGTCATTCCGGGCGAGGACGTATTGGGTTTCGGTTTCATCTACAAGTATGACGCCGACCGGAATCTGCAGGCCGTATTCGAATGCGAGACGGCGCCGGAATTCACCACCTTCAAGGGCTGCACGCATTCGACGCTGCATCCGAGCGAAGAGTTCATCACGTACTCGACCGAGACCGGCAAGCGAATTATGCGCTACGACATCGTCAACGACAGGCAAATGCCCGATTTCGTGACCTATCCGGGCGATGACCCGATGGACAAGGTTTGGGCGATCGCCGTCAAGCATCTGCCGGACGGCCGCTTGCTCGTCACACGCGGCGATTTTATGGAACTGCTCGACGAGCAGGGCGAGGTGCTGCGGACCTACCCGCTGGAGACCTACGGCTGGTCGGATATCGAGGTCTGCCGCGATGGCGAGCATTGCCTGGTCAGTAACATCTGGGAAGGTACGGTCGCCAAGGTCAACATCGAATCCGGCGAAACGGTGGGCACGATCGAGACCGGGATGAAGGCGCCGAATCGAACCTTGGCCGGCATTGCCGAGTTCGGCACTCCGCGCTAGCCGCGCACTGCCGCGACGTTCGTGCACGCGCCGGGCGCCCGTGTCTTCAGGCCTTGATGATGCCGGCCTTCGTAGCCAGCCATTTCAGGCTCGCGGCGATCAGTGACAGCGAAACAATTCCCTGCGCGAGCATGACCGTTGCCAGCTTGCCCTGCTTGCACAGCACCAGCAGGGTTGCGGCCCACCGGATTTCTTCCGGGTATGCGCTGACCACGACAATTGCGAAAATGTTCTCGCTCCAGTCGAAGAGCGTTGGAATCAGGAACAGGGCAAACAGCTGTTTGCTCTTGATGATCTGATAGCGGGTCGGCATCAGATGACGCCAGGCGAATGCGCCCGCCGCGGCCATGACCAGTCCCGCAAAGAACGGAAAGTAAAAGTCGACAAACAAGAAGGCCCGGTACAGGGCGAACATCGATTCGTCATACAAAGGCAGCTGGGCGTATATCTGCTCTACTGTCAGGCCATTCTGAAAGTCAAACATCGGGTTGCCGACCGTCTTCTCGAACGGCACGTTGATGTTCATGAACACGAAGGCCAGCGAGCCGAACGCAAAAATGGCCGACATGATCCACAGGAAAAACGAGTGCGAAACCCGCACGACGAGATCGTTGTACCAACGCATGATGTGTTTGTTCCCTCTCGGGCTTGTTGCCGCAACTCCGCGCATCATAGCGGCTCGGAGCGCCGGGGTGCTATAGTGATGCGCGCTTCGGCTTCACCATCAGCAAATATCCGGGAATCGCAAAATGGCATACTGGCTCATGAAATCCGAACCTCATGCATTCAGCATCGACGACCTGAAAAAGGTGCGGCGTAACAGCTGGGACGGGGTACGCAACTACCAGGCGCGGAACATGATGCGCGACGATATGCGCAAGGGTGACCTCGCATTATTTTATCATTCCAATTGCAAGGAGCCGGGCGTGGTCGGCGTCATGAAAATCTGCCGCGAGGCTTACCCCGATGACATCACGTTTGGGCGCAAGGGCAAGGAGATCAAGGCGAACGCCGATTCGGCCAACCCGACCTGGTTCATGGTCGACGTGCAGTTTCAGCGCAAGCTGAAACGCAATATTACACTGCGGGAGATCAGGACGCATTCCGGGCTCGCGGATCTGCTGCTGGTACGCAAGGGTAATCGTTTGTCGGTCATGCCAGTGTCCGGGAAACACTGGGATTATATCCTCGGCCTCGAGTAACATCCGGCTCTCGCGAGAGACATCAGCGTGGATCGTACCGAACGCTTCTACAAGATTCAGCGCCTGTTGAACCAGCGCAAGTCGGTTACCCGGGATGCATTTCTCGAAGAGCTGGAAGTCTCCCGGGCAACCTTCAAACGCGACCTCGAGTACCTGCGCGATCGCATGCAGATGCCGGTCATCTATGATCGCGAGCTCGGTGGTTATCGAATCGACCAGGATGCGGCGACTGCCCACCTGTTCCAGTTGCCGGGGTTGTGGTTCAGTTCCGAAGAGGTACACGCGCTGCTGACGATGGAGCATTTTCTCGAGCGTTTGCAACCCGGTTTGCTCGGGCCGCAACTCCGACCGCTGCGCGACGTGATTCGCAAGTCGCTCGACAGCGGCGATTTTACCGCCAGTGAAGTCAACCGGCGCATCCGGATTCTGCAGGTCGGTGTGCGGCCGGTCGAATCGGTCACGTTTCAGGCGCTTTCGTCGGGGCTGTTGTCGCGCCGCCGGTTGCATATCAGGCATTATCGGCGGGCGCGTGACGAGACGCTCGAGCGCGAGATCTCGCCACAGCGTCTCGTTTATTATCGCGATAACTGGTACCTGGATGCATGGTGTCATCTGCGCAAGGGTTTGCGCACGTTCTCCGTCGACGTCATTAATGAAGCGAAAGTGCTGTCAAAGCGCGCACGCGAGATCAGCGACAAGACGCTCGATCGGACCTTAGGCGCGGGTTTTGGTATTTTTTCCGGCCGCCATACGCAGACGGCCGTGCTGCGGTTTTCTCCGCTGCGTGCCCGTTGGGTCTCACGCGAGACCTGGCACCCCGAGCAGGATGGTCATTTCGAGCTTGACGGCGGCTACATGCTTACTGTTCCCTACAGCGATCCGCGCGAGCTGGTCATGGACATCATGAAATATGGCGCCGATGTCGAGGTCCTGGCGCCGGCCTCGCTGCGCCAGATGGTCAGCGAACAGCTGGCCGCTGCTGCTGATCTTTACTGAGCGGCATCCGGAGAACCCGGTCACTGCGAGCAGCACAAGTTTGCTGGCGAGATTTTTTGACGGCGAATGACAATATCAAGCATCTGGAATTCAAGTTTCGGTTTGGCAGAGGCTCTGCTGATCGGCATGTTGACGTTTTGTATCATCGACACCGTCCCGGCCGGGGGTTGCGCCGAGATCGATGAGGTAACGGGTTCACCCAGGGGCGAACAAGCGGAGGCCGTTGAGTCGGGTTTGTCCGGAACCATGCTACGCATCCCGGCCGGCAACTTCTGCATGGGCGATATGTCCGGCAATGGCGAACCGGATGAACAGCCGGTTCATGCCGCACAGCTGGGTACTTTCTGGCTTGGGCGTCACGAAGTGACTCGCCGGCAATTCAGGGCATTTATCGAGGCTACGGGCTATCTTAGCGACGCGGAACGCGAGCACGTTGCACAGCCAGGCTGCCTGGCAGTTGATCCCGGTGAGTGGAGTTTTCGGTATCGACCGGCGTATAGCTGGAAAAATCCGGGCTTTGAGCAAGCCGACCGGCACCCGGTGGTATGTGTCAGTTACAACGACGCTCTGGCTTTTATTTCGTGGCTGAACAGGCAGACCGGTTTGGCATTTCGATTGCCGACCGAGGCCGAGTGGGAGTACGCGGTACGGGGGGGGACTCGCACTGTCTACCCGTGGGGCGATACAGACACCGACAGCTGTCAGTACGCGAACGTTGCGGACAGAAATGTTTGGCCTGGTCACGTGAAGTCGCCGTTTGGCAGGATTGACTGCAACGACGGTTACCCCTTCACTGCGCCGGTTGGCAGCTACGTTATGAATTCGTTTGGCATTTACGATCTGAGTGGCAATGCCTGGGAGTGGGTTGCAGACTGCTGGGCGCGCGAATACGGGTTTGCTGCTGACCACGAGGTGTGCGGTTTCCGGGTATTTCGCGGCAGCAGCCGGATGAATTCTGCCCGCAGTGTGCGCTCCGCCAACCGCAGCAAGAACGGGCCGTCCGACCGCCTGAACACGGTCGGATTCAGGCTTGCCCTGGATCAGGATGTGCGACCTGCCGGTTTGCAACCACCGTAGATGCGAGCAGGGCCTTTGGCGATCAGGCATCCAGCGAACATTACTATGTCGGCAGGCTTTACACATATATGTTAATTCATAATAAGTCTTCTTTTTACAATTAATAATATAGCCAGGACCGGTAGCCGCACTGAACCTGCCTCGGTTTCCAAAATCAAGCTCTCGCTATCTATTGCGAGTTCACCCTAAGGCTGCGAGCAGCGATTCGCTGGGTGAGCATTTTCTGCGTTTTCCTTAAGCCGATATTGCTATGTCGGCAAAACTTACATATGCTTATACACAGCACCCAGGTTAAACCTTTAACTTATTGAAATACAAGGAAAACTTTGGTTGGCACGATACGTGCTTGTTATTGGGTACCAGAGCATCATTTTTACCGACTCTATGCGATGAAGAATATAGTTATTTTTTTGGTTTTGACCTTGCTGGCCGGCGCAACGCACGCCATGGCGGTTCCGTTTGCCTGGAGCGGTGGCTCGCTGAGCGCTACCAACGCATTTGGTCTTGCCAGGTATTCGGCAAGCTCGGGCACGACCGCGGCCCTCGATGTCGGAGAAACCGCGACGTGGCTGAATTTTGGTTCGGTCTCTGTGGTGGGTTCTGGAGCAGGCACTTTGTCCGTTTCCGTTGATTTTACGACGCCTGAAACGACGACCGAGGCCGTTAGCGGGTCTTACTCGGTGTTGTCTTTCTTCTTCTTTTCCAACGGTAAGTGGGAAGGCGGGTCTACCGACTTCGCATACACATATTTGGGTGTTTCGGGATTGGCCAGACTCGCGATGTATGCGTTTGATACCGGTTGGCAGAAGGGTTCGACCTTTACTTTCGCCGGGGCGATCACCAATTTGTCTCAGGGAGCGGGTTTGGCTCAGACGACATCGGTTCAGGATGGCCCCCGGGTTGCGCTGGCGGAACCGGGTCCATTGGCACTGATCGGGTTTGGGTTCCTTATGATTGGCTTGATCAGGAAACGACAGACACGTTAACCGAATATTTTCGATAAACATTCTGACTACACAGGGCCGGCTATCGCCGGCCCTTGTTTATTTCAGGGTTTCATTTCCGGGCTAATTTCCGGGGACAATTTATTTGTCCGCCACGCTCACTGTCCCGCCCCGACTATCCGGTATCGGCAGTTGTGTCCGTCGACGCAGAATCTTCCGGAGCACCCACCCACCGGCCGCCATGATCGCCACGGGCGCCAGCCACAGCGGAATCGTATCGGGCGTCAGTCGCGGTGCGTAGAGCACATTTTCGCCGTAGCGGCGTACCAGGAACTCCTTGATGTCCGCCTCGTCCATGCCGGCCCGGACGAGGTCGCGAAGTTCGCGGCGGCGATCCGCGGCCCGATACTCGGAGGAATCGGCCAGCGACATGTTGCGACTGACCGGACAGCGTATTTCGTCGATCAGTTGCTCGTATATTCGCTGCTGATCGGGATCGGCAAGGCGTTGCGGGTCGATTGCCAAAGCAGCCGTCGCGATCACGCAGGCCGTCAGTGTCAACAGGGCGGCGATGGGGCGCATTACGCCACAAACTGCCGGTGGCCAGATCGTATCTGGCCCCAATCAGCGCGCATGAGTAGTGGTTGGCGTTGAACGGCGGCGGCCCATCAATGCGATCAGGCCGCCGAGCGCCATCACGACCGCGCCGCACCAGATCAATCGAATCAGCGGCCGGTACTGCAGGCGCATACTCCACGCACCTCGGCCGAGATCGTCGCCGAGCGCGACGAACAGATCACGCCTCCAGCGTGCGTCGATGCCGGCCTCCGTCATGACGATATTGCGTACCGCGTACGTGCGCTTCTGTGGTGTGAGTTCGGCGACAACCCGGCCGTCGCGCGTGAACTGCACGGCTGCCTCGATGGCGTGGTAGTTTGGCCCGCGGACACTGCGGATTTCGACCAGCCGTACGGCATATTCGCCGAGTTCGACCGTTTGCCCGGCGACGATACGTCGATCGGCCTGTACACCAAACGCCGTGGACACCGTCATGCCGAGCACTGTCAGGCCGAGACCGAGGTGCGCAACCTGCATGCCGAGCAGGCCCCGCGTCAGTTGTGGCCCGCGGCCGAACAGGCGGCGCACCGGATCGAGCAGCGCGGTCGTGATCAGCCCGCATGCCGCTGCGACGCCGACGGCCGTCAGCGCCGTATTGCTGCCGTACGCGACGACCGGCAAGCCGATGCCCATGCTGATCGAGACTACCAGTGGCCAGCGCAATTTGCGTGCAAGCCGCTGCCACGCCATCGTGCCCCAGGCCGTTTGCATGCCGATTGCGACGGCGAACAGCAGTGGCAACATCGGGATCAGGAAAACCGCCTCGAACCAGGGTGCCCCGACGGAGAGTCGGGCGAGCCCGAATGTACTCAGCATGACGGGGTAGAAGGTGCCAACGAAGATCAGCCCGGCCGCGATCGTCAGCAACAGGTTATTCGCCAGCAGAAAAGTCTCGCGTGACAGCACGGCGAAACCGGAAGTCGGCTCCCGGTGTTTCGCGCGTGCGATATAGATAATGACTGCCGCGGCGATCAGAACCGTGAACCCGCCGAGCAGCAACTGGCCGCTGCCCGGTGCCGTCGCGAACGTATGCACCGACGCCAGTGCGCCGGCGCGGGCCAGAAAGGTGCCGACCAGGCTCAGGGAGAAGATCGTAATTGACAGCAGCAGCGTCCAGTTCATGAAAATGCCGCGCTTTGCGGTGACGGCGATCGAGTGCACGAGCGCCGTCGAGATCAGCCAGGGCATGAACGATGCATTCTCGACCGGATCCCAGAACCACCAGCCGCCCCAGCCAAGTTCATAGTATGACCAGCCGCTGCCGACCGCGATGCCGAGCGTCAGACACATCCAGCCGGCCGTCGCGAACGGGCGCAGCCAGTGAAACCATGCCTGCTCGATGCGGCCGAGCAACAGCATGGCGACAGCGAACGCGAACGGCAGCGCGGCGCCGGCGTAGCCGGCATACAGCAACGGGGGGTGAATGGCCATGGCCGGATCCTGCAGCAGCGGATTCAGGTCATTGCCGTTTTCCGGTACCAGCGTCAGCGTCGCGAACGGGTTTGCTGTCAGCAGAATCCCGGTGCAGATACCGGCGGTGATCAGGCCAAGAATTCCCAGCGTCAGGCCGAGCAAGGCCGGCGGCAGGCGACGGCCATAACAAATCAGGGCACCCGTCCAGACGCCCAGCAGGCAGACCCACAATAACAACGAGCCTTCGTGCTCACCCCAGACCGCCGTGATGCGATAGACCAGCGGCAACTCGATGTTGGAGTTGGCAGCGACATAGGCGGAGGAAAAATCATGGCTGATGAACGCGGATGTCAGGCAAACATATGCCAGCGCCAGAAAACCGATTTCCGCGATGGCCGATGGAATGCACCAGCGCGCCCAGCGGATTGCAGTGGCGCGTACCCCGATGAACGACATCAGCGAAGTCGCCAGCGCGAATGCCAGCGCCGCGTGCAATGCCCAGTTTCCGGTCTCCAGAATCATGGCCTGCCGGCAGGCATTGGTCGGACGCATGCGACATGGCGGCGCCCTGGGCTGCGTCGGGGGCTTATCGATAAATCACCGGCATGCATCGGAGTCAGATCATGAATAAGCAAACGGGGGAAATGAGTATCGGGAACTTTCTGTAAGCCGGCCAGAGATGAATACGGTCATTTGCGTTCGATTCAGCGGTTTGTTACGCGCCGGCACGTCGATATCGTGCTGACTGTCAGTCAGGGCTCGAACGCCTGATTGATCGAGCGAACAAATTCCGCTGTGTTTACAGCAAGTGCAGCCGGCCGTCGAGACGCGGCCGCTGGTTGACCGGGGAAGGTTATGGCGAAGGATCGCACGGGTTCGATGACGAGCATGTCACCCGTACCGCTTCGGGTGATCTCTATGTTCTTGGTTATCCTGTCTGTATCGGGTGTAAGCGCCGCCGGCCTGGTCGGTAAAATCGCCGGGAATTTCTCGGTGAATGCGGCCGGCGCGGCGACTTACTCGATTCCGATTACCGTTCCGGCCGGCGCAAACGGCATGGCGCCGGGTATCGCCCTGTCTTACAACAGTCAGCAGGGTGTGGGCCTCGCCGGCCGCGGCTGGACACTGGCCGGCTTATCGCGCATCAGGCGGTGTGGTTCGACCGTCGCAACGGACGGCGCGCCTCGCAGCATCAAGTTCGATGCGGGGGATCGCTTGTGTCTCGATGGTCAGCCACTGATTCATGTCTCGGCCACCGAGTATCGCAAGGAGGTGCACAACTACGAGCGCATCGTGCAGTACGGCGCTTATCCTGGCAGCAGCGCCAGTCCGCAGTACTTCGAGGTTCAGCTACCGTCCGGCAGGACGCTGATCTACGGCAACCGGGAGGGCGGCACCGATGCGACAATCCAGGCCGTTGGTACGACGGAGGTTCGCACCTGGTTGCTGAAGGATGTCATCGACAGGTACGACAATCGCGTTGTCTATTCGTACTATGAAGATCCGGCCGCCGGTGAATATCACCCGATCAGGATCGAGTGGAGCGGCAACCCGACGCAGGGCACGAGCGCAAAATATGCGCTCCGCTTCAACTATGAGAACCGGCGCACGGCCTGTAACGGTCGCTGCCCGGACGTCTGGTCCGGCTACATTGGTGGCACACCGTGGCAACGTGCGCACCGGCTCACCAGGATTACCTACGAATACACCGGCAGCGATGTACATTCCTACAGCCTCGCTTATCAGCCGGGTGAAAACAGGGTTTACAGCCTGCTCGCGAGCGTCACGCAATGCGGGCACCTGGGCGGTACGCAGAACTGCCTGCCGCCGACCACGTTTGATGTGGCGGTAAATTCGTCGCCAGGCTGGCAGAACATCCCGGGCAATATTTTCCCCGCCAGGGGTACCTGGGCGATGGAGTTGCTCGACTACGATGGTGACGGGGACGAGGAATTCCTGGCGCAGGAACCCTATTCCGGTCAGATGTATCTATATATGACCGTCAACGGTTACCTCCGGCAGTATGACCTCGGTTTTAATATCGACGGGGCGTGGGTGACATCCCTTGATTACGATGGCGACAGGGATGCGGACCTCCTGCTCTATACATCGGCCGGCGAGTGGCGGCTGGCGAAAAACACCGGCGCCAGCCCGCCCGCCTACAACAGCTGGACCTCGCTTGGCAATCTCGGCGCATTTCCGCACCCGATCGATCTGAATGGCGATGGCCTGGATGACGTCATTTACTATTGTGCGGGCTATACGCAAGTCTGCGTGCGTATGAATACGCTGCCGGGCGCCGTGTTTTCCGGTGGCTACGCGAGCGGCCTGCCGGAGATCAGCGCGGTGGCCTGGGCAACCTATCTTGGCCAGATACGGCGCAGCAATACGCTTACCGACTTCGACGGTGATGGCCGTGAGGATGTCCTGTTCCCGGTCGATGGGCCGTCCGGTAGCGTGATCTGGCAGGCGCATCGGTCCACGGGCGTCCAATTCGAATCGACGCCGATGGGGACATTCACTGGCGAGGTCGTCGAAATTCTGGACGTCAATGGAGACGGCTTGTCAGATGTTATTTACAGCTACAACGGGAATTGGTGGACGGTGCTGAGCACGGGTGACGGTTTTGCCGCGGCGACGAATACCGGTATTACCAGCCAGCCACTGTCTGGCCCTCAATACGGGAGGTCGCCGAGAATCGTCGACTATGAGCCCGACGGGCGGGACGATATCCTGTTGCCATCGGGCACGAAGTGGCGCGTCTACACATCTGACGGCCGGTCTTTCTCGAGTGCACGTTACTTCGAAACCGGCCTTCCGGACCCGGGCGTTGTGTCTGATATCTTGCCCGCCAATCTGCGAGGTCTCGGCGTGACCGACCTGTATATCGATCGCAACGACCTTTTCAAGTGGACATTTGATTTTCATACGGGCCTTGAGAATACGTTCCTGCTCAGTCAGATCAACGATGGCCTCGGTAACACCTACGGTATGGAATACGGATATACCAATCCACTCACTCTGGGGCAGAGCAGTACCGCTGCGCACAGGGTAACGGGGGGTGCGCCATCGGGCACGCAGAATTATTACAACCAGGACATGCGCCTGGTTAAATCCTATACGAGTAACGACGGCGTCGGCGGCAGCTATACAAAGGATTACCGATACTACGACGGCTGGGTTGACCTGAGCGGCAGAGGGTTTCTCGGCTTTCAGAAAATTGTAGTGCAAGATTCACGCGATGTGGTTTCGTCAACTACTTACAATTGGATTTTCCCGTACCAGGGTCGGCTTCGTCAGACCCGTACTCTCCAGGCCGGTCGACTCAAGTCGATAATCAATTACGCCTACATCTCAGATGATACGGAGGCGGCCCCGTCCGACCCGGCGGAAAAATACTATTACATCGACAGGTACATCAGGAATATCAGGGAGTACGATCAGAACGGAGAATTCCGTTATACGACAAACACGCCATCTGACTTCGACGTTGATCACGGCGTGGCGAAAACCATGATCACCGCAATCACCTCGCCACAGTGGGCCGGCAGCTTCACGACCCAGACGAACCGGATATTGGACAATGCGGGCTTGTCGTCTTCGTTCTATTGTCTCGGCATGCCGCTCGAGGTCAAGGTTACGACGACTGATCCGGCCACCGGATCTGCAGTGCGCATGGCCATGCAGACCAATAACATTACCCGGTGCAACGTCGCCACGACGAGCGTTGATCCGCAGACCGCAGCAAACCCGAATCCCGCGCCGATGCCACTGGTTACGGAAGCGAGTTACGACGGCTTTGGCAACGTTGTCAATATCAAGACCTATGGCGCCGACTTGCCGGCACAACAGCGCGAGACGGTGTTGTCTTACGACAGTGACGGCTACCGTATCGTCGCCGAGCAATATCTCGTGTCAGAAACCGCGGCCAGCTGCGGCGGCAGCGCGACATTGAACTGGGATACGCTGTCGCATACGTGGAATTATGCGCTGGGCCTGGAGGCCGAACGCACGGCCGTTGACGGTCTGCAGACACGATGGACTTACGACGATCTTGGCCGGCTGACTCGCGCCGAGTCGCTGAACGATACTGTGGCCGTCGATATCGCATACCAGAATTGCAGCGGGTTCTGCCCGGGCAACAGTCGGTACCAGGTTCGACTGACGGGCTCTGACGGCCGGCAGTCCAGGACGGTGCACGATGGCTACGGCCGGCAGATTGGCGCGGCCAGTATGCTGTTCAACGGTCGGGAGAGTCGCACGCGCACCGACTACGATGCACTGGGTCGGGTGGGCCGGCAGTCGATTCCGTACCTCACGGGAAGTTCCGTGTACTGGGCCACCTATGCCTTTGATGGTTTTAACCGGGTGATCTCCATCGACCGGCCGATCGACGAGTCGCGCGGCGCGGGTGCAATCACGACGCTTGCTTACAACGGCCTGCAGGTTACCGAGACGAACCCGGAACTGCAGACGATAACGCGCATGCGTTACCCGACCGGCACCCTGGCCTCGGTCGCGGATGCGGCGGGCATCACGACCTATGCGTATACGCCGTTCGGTGAGTTGGCCTCGATTACCGATCCCGGTACGAACGTGCGGACGTTCACGTACAACAGCCGTGGCATGATAACCTTGGCGACGGATCCCGACAGCGGTACCTGGGCCTATACGTATAACGCCTACGGCCAGATTCTGAACCAGACGGACGATAGTTCGCCGAATCCCGGTGAGGTCAGATTTTCCTATGATCGCCGCGGTCGCGTGATCGACCGGAGGGACTACGCAGGCGCGGCGATTACCGGTCTGGCCAATTGGTCATATAGCCTCTCGAGTCCGGGTCAGGGTCGGCTGACGCGGGTCAGCGGGTCGAACGGATTCACGGAAACCTATACCTACGATACGCTCGGTCTGCCCATCCGGACGGCCACGCGAGTCGGCGCTGGCGGGGTGACTTACGTGACCGACCGCACATTCGACGCGCAGCGACGCCTGGATACGATCACGTATCCGCAGACGGTCGACGGCCACCGGCCGAAATTCAAGTACCAATACAGCGCGAACGGCTACCTGTCCGCAGTCAGCGATCAGACCGCCGGCATCAACAACCCGATTTACACGGTCATGGCATCCGACGATCCGCTCGGACGGACCACGGCTGCGATATTCGGCTTCGGCAGGGGCGCCTACCCGGAGCAACACAACTACGACCAGGCCAACCTGTTGCTGCAGTCGATCCGCACGGGGATGGCCGGCGCGATCCAGAGCCGTACCTACGGGTGGGATACGCTTGGCAATCTGACCGCCCGCCAGGCCTTCGACTTGCCTGGCGCACCGCGCGAGACGGTCGTATACGATCGCCTGAACCGGATGACGCAGTTGATAACCACTGGGTCGTTCGCGGGCTCGCCACAGGTGCTGAACCTGAGCTACGATGCGGCCGGCAACCTGCTGTCGAAGTCGGATGTCGGTAACTACAATTACTCTGGCGCCGGTGGGCCCCATGCGGTTGCGTCGATCTCCGCCGGGCCGGCCGGTTCGATGTCGTTTGCGTATGATGCCAATGGCAACATGACGAACCGCAACGGCACGATGATTGCTTGGACGCTGTTTAACAAGCCGCGGTTGATTACGGCGGGTGCAAACTCGGCCGAGTTCTTCTACGGCCCGAATCGACAGCGGATCAGACAGGTTATCAACGTGACGACCCGTATTGATTACGTCGGCCCGCATTTTGAGGTGGCAACGAACGGCGCGAATACGACGTATAAGTCGAAGGTTTTTGTCGATGGCCGGGTGGTCTACATCCAGAAGGAGGAAGCCGCCGGGCCGGAGTCGCGGGGTTTTTACGTCCACCGCAATCATCAGGGCAGTGTGGATACGCTGGTGCAGGCATATGGTTCGGCCACCGGCGAGGTGACACAGTTTGCCTTCGATGCGTTCGGGCAACGGCGCAATCTGGACTGGGGCCCGGATACCATCGGCGCGCGGGCGGGCGACGATCATTTTACCGAGCGCGGCTATACCGGGCATGAGCACCTGGATGGCGTGGGAGTGATTCATATGAATGGTCGGGTGCAGGAGCCGGCAATCGGGCGGATGATGTCACCGGATCCGGTGTTGGGTTCGCTCGGTAATCCGCAGTCGCAGAATCCGTATAGCTATGTGCGTAATAATCCGCTGACATTGGCGGATCCGAGCGGCTTCTGCCCGGATTGCGGCGGTGGAGAGGGTGGAGAAGGCGGCGGAGTATTCGGTCCGCACGGAGGGGTCGGTTTTTATATTCTTGGGCCGATCAACATAGTCAGGCATTGGCTGCACCCGACCAGACGGCTGGGGCGGAATAGTCCTGTAAACAAAGCGTTCAGAGCTGAAAGGGCGGCTCTGAGAGCGGACTGTATCGCGGCGGGTCAAACGAGCTGCGCCAAGCAGGTTGCCGCCGGCTCGTGGCCACCCGGTGTCGGGGCCTCTCCGGTCGATCCGGCACCGGCTCCGGTTCCGGAACCCGCTCCAGCTCCATTGCCGCCGGGCACGCCGCCCGCCGCGGATGCGCCCGGCACGGCCAGCGATGTGTTGGGTTCGAAGCAAGCCGAGTTGGAAGGGGCTGACCGTGCGTCGATCAACCAGAGTCCTGATACAGATGCAATTTCACGGCAAGATGCTGGCGCCATTGTTTTTGGTGGAGTTGAGGCAGGGGCAGGTATATTCGCTGGTGTAATCGGCGTTACCGGTAGTAGCGGAGGGATTAGAGAGATTCGCAAGGATGGGGTAGCTTGCGCATTTAATCAGGTTTGCGTCCAAGTTGGGTTCGGAGGTTTTTTTGGTATAACTGGCCAAGCAGTAGGCGGCATGACTGCTCCTCTAGAGAACGATACTTTTGGTACATTCGGCGTATTCGCAGTCGGGGCGGCTGGCGGCGGAGCCTTTGGGACATTAGATGTCAATTCGTCGAGTGGGACATTGGGCGGAGGCTTTACCGAAGGAATCGGTGGCGCATTTGGGGTTCAATTCTGCCGGGTTGACGTTTTTGGGTGTCACTAAAAACTATGGTCAAGCTTAAAATTGCATTTTTCGTTTGCTGGGCAGGAGTAATGATCGGTCTTTGGTTTATGAATTCCGGTCATATTTCTGCTGGAAAGCTCATCGGGACTGGGTTCGGGCTTGTGGCTATGGCAATAGCGTTTTACCTTTTCTTTTCGTACCTCAAAGACCGTTTTGGTCGTTCCATCGAGTGACGTGTTGCAAAGTCCCAAAGTGAACCCCTTTACATCCTGGTCGGGAAGTCACTGGCAATCGTATCTGTGCTGGTGTTTGTAGCTAGTCACTGGTGTCCCGCTAAAAAATGTACCCCTGCCTGAGCGAAGAGGGGATCTTCGCTGCGGGCAGATCGCAGTCGGGCCGACATGGGTCGGGACCTCTTTCTGAGACTGTGGTCCGGCTTCCTGCGTAAGCATTGACGACAAGTTTTTCTCGGGCCAGCCAGCGCGCTGACTCCGATCAATTTACGTCGCGGATAATCTGGTCACGGATCTCGGCAATCTCGGCGGTCTTCGGCATCGATGGCAATTCGGCGCAGCGCTTCGGCCTGGGGCAGGTCATGCTGCGCGGGCAGATGATGCTGGCTGCCGACTCCGCGGCTTCGGCGACCCAGCCGATGTTCAAGACCCGGCCAGTACTCTGGATCGCCTGCCTGGCGCGCGCGGGTAGCGCACCCCGGCCGCCGCCGCGGCGGGTGCTGGCACCGATCGCATCGACGACATTATCCGTGTCATAGCCCTGCGATTCCAGCGCCGGTACGAGGTCGATGCCGACCGATAGCACGTGATGGTTTCCGGCCGAGTCCCGGGTGCGAAACGAATGGCAGCAGTACAGTAGTGAGCGGTCGCCGTCCTGCAGGACTGAGATTTGTGACGACGGCTTGCGCGCGTTCGGTTGGTGCAGCATGGAAAAGACGGCCCACTGGGGGCACGGGTCGGTGACCATCGACAGGTTGCCCCACGGCAGTGGAATACCATTGCCGCGATAGACCGAGCGCAAGTAGCCGGGGGGATAGGCATCGAAATAATGCCAGTGTCGGTAGGGCGAGACAGCGGTCATGCGCCGCATCATGACGGCCGGTGTCAGTTGCAGCTTGTCGCGTGCCTCGACGCGATAATTCTCGCGCATCAGGAAGCGGCGCATCGGTTGCTTCGGGCACAGTAATGCTTCAGCAAAAAATCCACACTCGAAATCGCGCCACGCAAACAATACGTCCTGTGAGTTCATAGCGCCGAAGTGGCGCGCGCTGGTTTCGGGAGTACCCCCGAGTCGGCCGCCAGTCGCATGGACGGACTTCAAACCATCGCCGTCGTGGAGCACTTTGTGTCCGATATGCGCTGCGAGGTCGAATTTCAGTCGCGCGGGGTCCCGGCGCAAGCGCTCATTCATATAGATTGTCGCCGGAGCCTGGAAGAATGACCGGACCAGGGTCTTGAACACACGTTCATTTTCCTGCGTTTGCTGCGCTTCCCGGTCGAACCATCTGACCTTCAGTCCAACCCGCTTGCACAGCAAGAGCAGGTCGTCGACGGTCATCGCGAAGCGCCGGTCGCCGACCGCCTCGGCGCTGCGCTCGAGGTCCGGGAACTGGTTCTGGTGTACCTCCTGCAGTGAACGAATCATCAGGTGGGCGAACTGCCGACCGCTGGTGCCCGTCTGTGACAAGAGTTCGGGAATCGCGGCCTCGAGCAGGTTCTTCGAGAACAAGAAGGCGGGTTCGAACGGCATCCGGGGCTGACCGCCCCGGGTGGCAGGTTTTTTCGGCGTGGCAAGATTCGCGTTCTCGTCGAGGAACCACCTGGGGCTCTTCTGAAAAATCGACGCGAGCAACTCGAGTACCTCCGGCGATGGCGTCCGTTTGCCGGTCTCGATCATGCTCAGGTACGACACGGAGGGTGCGATGTCGGCGTGGATCTGGATGCAGCGCGAGGAGACATCCTGCAGCGTCAAACCATTGCGTTTCCGCAAGTTACGAAACTTGGCGCCCAGGAAGTGGCTTTTGCGCTGGAGATTAGACATAAGTGGTTGTGAAATTTACATTGTAAAATTTTTGTTGTGAAATTTCGCTTCATTTTACCCTTAAACTTCTGTGATCGCCATCATCGAATTGAAATTTCAAACAATTTATCCTCTGAAGCCTATGAATACAGCTAAAAAAGCAAGAATGGCTGCCGAGCATTCCGGTGTCGAATTCACGGCGGATGCGCCTGAGTCCGCGGTCGGAATTCTCAACACCGAAGCGATTTCCCTGCTGGCGATGCTGCAGCGGCAATTCAACGAGCGTCGACTGGAGTTACTTGCGGCCCGCGTCACGCGCCAGGGCGAAATCGATGCGGGAGGGTTACCTGATTTCCTGCCCGACACCGAACACATCCGTGCTGCCGACTGGCAGGTCGCGCCGGCGCCCGCCGACCTGACGGACCGCCGCGTCGAGATCACCGGGCCGGTCGATCGGAAAATGGTCATCAACGCGCTGAACGCGCCGGCGAAGTGTTTCATGGCTGACTTCGAGGATTCCTGCTCACCGACCTGGGCGAATCTCCTGAATGGCCAGGCCAACCTGCGCGATGCCGTAAATCG
>SMVB01215489.1_pt1 | contig 30212 bp, 22 predicted proteins | sample 2456461 | NCBI WGS metagenome assembly SMVB01 (sample SAMN11095934, study PRJNA526329) | marine sediment metagenome | biome: Marine sediment; feature: Surficial sediment; material: Deep marine sediment; isolation source: Hadal surficial sediment | place: Pacific Ocean | collected 2014-05 | depth... | reverse complement strand
TAAACGCTGATGGCATACCGGCGGTTGCAATCACCGTGCAATCCACCCTAGCGCTGGCATTCATCCTGTCAGCCTCGTTCGAATCCATTATGGTGTTCGCCGGATTCACGCTGGGGCTCAACACCTTTGTCACGGTGCTGGGCATCTTCGTTTTGCGCCGGACCCGACCCGAGCTGCCACGACCCTACCGCACCGTGTTGTATCCACTGCCGCCACTGCTGTTTCTTGGCGTCACCGGCTGGACACTCGGCTACATCCTCATGGAGCGTCCCGTTGAAGGCTTGTGGGGCTTGGCGATTGTCGCCAGCGGAGCCGTGTTCTATCTGCTCACCAGATGGATTGGAAAGCTGAGACCGCCCGGGAGACAATAGCGTCACACGTCCCGATAACGAATTCGAGCAGTGTCAGAACCAACATTAGTGCATCGGGCAACGCCCCATTCAGCCACTTCCCGGCCCGCTGACGCGGAGCCAGCGGATTGGCAACGCTCCCTTCGCGAAGCGATAAGAACGCTGGACGAACTGCTGGAGATTCTGCAACTCGATCGGCAAGCCGTTATGGGATTCCAACCTTCGGCAGACGAGTTTTCGTTACTCGTACCGCGCTCTTTCGCGGCCCGGATGCGCAAGGGCGATCCGCACGATCCACTTCTGCTACAAGTCCTTCCCGACCAGCGTGAACAGCTCGATATTGACGGTTTTGGACGGGATCCGCTGGGGGAAACCGGTCTGGCCCGGCGTGGGGTGTTGGAGAAGTACTCGGGGCGTGCATTGCTGCTCGCAACGCAAGCCTGTCCGGTACACTGCCGGTACTGTTTTCGCCGGCACTTTCCATACAACGCGCACCTCGCATCCAGGCAACAGTGGGCGCCGGCGCTGGAAGAGTTGCGGGGCACCCGAGATCTGTCCGAGGTCATTCTCTCGGGCGGTGACCCTTTGAGCCTTTCAAATCGAAGCCTCGCTGAGCTCGTAGCTCAGATCGAGCAGCTGGAGTCTGTCGACGCCCTCCGAATCCACACCCGCTTTCCCATCATTCTACCCGAACGGATTGATCGCGGCCTGCTCGCCATCCTGGCAGAAACCCGATTGAACACAGTCCTGGTCGTGCACTGCAATCACGCCAACGAGATCGACGCCTCCGTGCGAGCGGCCCTGCGCGCACTGAAGTCCGCCGACACACTGCTGCTGAATCAATCGGTGCTGTTGCGTGGTGTCAACGACGATGCCCATGAGCTGGAAGCGCTCAGTCGCGCACTGTTCGACTGCGGCGTGCTGCCGTATTACCTCCATCTGCTCGACCCGGTGGCCGGGGCGGCCCATTTCGACGTATCCGAATCACGCGGCCGTGAGCTGACAACCGAACTCCGGCGCCGGCTGCCCGGGTATCTGGTGCCCCGGCTGGTTCGAGAAGAGCCGGGGCAGCCGAGCAAAACCATCCTCATGTGACTTCCGCATGCGCCTAGATCTACCCTCAGAGATCCCCGCCGAAGCTTGTTCCGTGCGCTTTGTGCGCAGCTCGGGGCCGGGTGGCCAGCACGTCAACAAGGTAGCCACCGCGGTACAGCTGCGGGTAGACCTCGGCCGCACGCGCCTGTCGCGGGTTGTGCGCGAGCGGCTCGAGCGGCTAGCCGGCCACCAGATCAACGACCAGGGGGAGCTGGTGATCCACGCCGAGCGTTTCCGATCCCAGGTTCGCAACCGCGAAGACGCCCATGCGCGCCTGGCGGATCTGGTCGCCAGAGCGCGGCACGCGCCCCGCAAGCGCATCGCTACCGCGCCGTCCAAGGCCCAGCGGCGGCAGCGCCTGAACAACAAGAAGCGGCGCGGCATGCAGAAGCAGCAGCGCCACAAACCATCCCCGGAAAGCTGAGTGGGAACGGCTTGCGTTGATTCGTGAAACACCCGCGCGAGCGTCCTCGTGACTCAAGGTTCCGATCAACGCCCAGAGCGGCCCCCTAAAAGGCCCCTCAACAAGCCCAAAGCCTGAAAAATCGAGCTGGTCAGACAATCGCATTCATCATAATCTAAAGATCTCCGGGGGGAGGAGTAATGGCCCAAAGCTATCAAATTGCTATTGTTGGCGCGGGTCCGGCAGGGCTGAGCGCAGCCGGACGCGCCGCGGCCCTCGATCAAGCGTGCAACGCAAGCGAGCCCAGCTATGTTCTGCTCGAAGGCTTTGAGGCGCACGCCAAAACCATTCAGCGCTATCAGATAGGCAAGCACGTCATGGCAGAACCGGGCTACCTGGCGCTGCGCAGCGATTTCACGTTCGTCGCTGGCACCCGCGAAGCGGTTCTGGATGTCTGGCAATCTGGCATGGATGACTTGAGTCTCAACATCCGTTACGGCACGGAAGTTACAACCATTCAAGGCAGCAAAGGCAATTTCAAGCTGCAACTGAAAGGGGGTGACGAGATCGCCGCCGACCACGTGATCCTCGGGATCGGCCTGGAGGGTAGCCCGCGCAAGCTCGGCGTGCCGGGGGAAAATCTGGCCGGGGTCGACTACGTCCTCGATGATCCCAAGGCTTACGCTGACAAAATCTTCATCGTCGTGGGCGCCGGTGACTCCGCCATCGAAAACGCTCTCGGGCTTGCCCAGCAGAACCGCGTATACATCCTCAATCGGCGAGATGAATTCAGCCGCGCCAAAGAGGGCAACCTCAACCTCGTGCTCACCGCAATCAGCGATCCGGGCAAGGAGTTCGAGTGTTTCTACAGCACCACTCCAAAGGAAGTAGTTCCAACACCGGGTGCAGACACTCCCCTGAAGATGATCATCAACACTCCCGAGGGGGAAACCGAAATAGCCTGTCATCAGATCATTGCCCGCCTGGGCGGCGTGCCGCCACGGGCGTTCGTCGAATCATGCGGCGTGGAGTTTCCGAACAAACGTCCCGACGCCATTCCAGAACTGAGCAGAACCTACGAAAGCAACGTTCCGGGTCTGTACATCATCGGTTCACTGGCCGGATACCCGCTGATCAAGCAGGCCATGAACCAGGGCTACGACGTCGTGGAGTACATCAACGGCAATGACGTGGAGCCCGCCGACAATCCGTTGCTGCAGGCACAGTTCGAGCTGCTGCCTCTGGAGCGGGAACCCAGCGACGTGCTGGACCTGTTCCAGCGCCGCATTCCATTTTTCTCACGTCTGAACGCGCTGCAGTTTCGTGAGCTCATCATCGACAGTGAAGTGACGGTTTCTTTCCGCGACGGCGAACTCCTCAACGAAGCCCAGCAAAAGCTCGCAGCGCTCCAGGGCAGCGCCGGGGGCGGTGCGCGCGTGACCCAAATCATACGCGAGGGCGACTACCTATACCGCCAGGGCGACTACGCAACGTCGTTCTTCACCATCGTGGAAGGCGAGGTGGTGCTGGAAAGCGATGATCCCGACCACGCGGACATGACGCTGACGCGCGGCCAGTTCTTTGGCGAGGGCAGCCTGATTTCCGGTCGACCGCGCCAGGAAAGCGCACGCGCCGGCGCCAACTGCATCCTGGTAGCGACCCCACGCCGGATCATGGTGAAGCTGTTCAACTCCAACGAAGACGTGCGCAACGGCGTAGATTGGATCTTCATTGTCCGCGAATTGCGCCGTCTGTTCGCCCCGAAAGCAACCTTCGATCAGCTGCGCAGCATCTCCGAAGGCGCCAACGTGCGTCAGTTCAAAGCCGGAGAAACGCTGTTCGAGCCCGGTGACCAGGGCGACACCCTGCACATCATCCGTCGCGGCTCGATTTCCCTGCAACGCGACGTGGACGGGCAAATGATCACCGTCGCCGAGCTACGTTCGGGAGAGCTGGTGGGCGAGATGGCCCTCATGGGTGACCCGACGCGGCGTGAGCGGGCGCTCGCCACCGTCGCAGCGGAAACCATCGAGATCGGGCAACCAGAGTTTCTGGCCTTAATGCGCCTCGAGAACGCCAACCTGGCCACCGTGCAGGCGCGCACCAGTGCACGCCTCACCGACGTGACCCGCATGGAGGTGCACGCCGAATCGAGCGACATCATGAACTTTCTGCTTGACGAGGGCCTGGGTGAGGCGACTGATGTCCTGCTGATCGATGAACAGTTATGCATCGGCTGCGACAACTGCGAGGTTGCTTGCGCGGAAACCCATCAGGGGGTTTCGCGCCTGAACAGGGCCGCCGGCAAGAGTTACGCCAATATCCACGTGCCCATTGCCTGTCGCCACTGCGAGCATCCCCACTGCATGAAGGATTGCCCGCCAAACGCGATTCAGCGCTCGCCAGACGGGCAGGTGTTCATCGACGATACCTGCATCGGCTGCGGCAACTGCCAGACGAACTGTCCCTACGACGCGATCAAGATGAGCTACGAAGCACCGAAGAAACCGGGACTGCTGCAGTGGATGCTCTTCGGCAGTGGGCCCGGGCCCGGTGAGCCTATCGAATTCACGCCGCCCGAGTCCTCGCTCAACAAGGGCGCACGCGCTGTGAAGTGCGATGCCTGCATCAACGATCCGGCAGGTGCCGCTTGCGTCAGAGCGTGTCCCACGGGCGCTGCCCAGCGCGTCAACCCAGAACAATTCATAAAACTGCTGGGATAACGCTGCAGATGTTCGACAATCTGCTGCGCTTCCAAAACTTCCGCTATTTCTGGTGGTTTCTCGCCAGTCTGGTCGCGGGCTGCGTGCTGTATGCATCGCACAGTGGTACCGAGCCGCCCAACGGCGGTACCTGGCAGGGTTACGTGTTGGGGACATGGGCGGCATTGTTGATCGTGCTGCTGGCGCTCTTGGGTTTGCGCAAGCGCAGCTATCGTTCGCGGCTGGGAACCACCCAGGGGTGGACGTCGGCCCACGTGTATCTCGGCATCGCGTTGTGGTTTCTGGCCACATTGCACTGCGCCGCCCAGTTTGGCTGGAATGTGCATACGCTCGCCTACGCTTTGATGTGCCTGGTCATCGTGAGCGGCATGTTCGGAGTCTACACCTACCTCAACTACCCCCGACGCATGACCGCAAATCGGACGGGCAGCAACCGCTCCGAGCTCTTCGCAGAGCTCTATGAGCTCAATCGGCAGGGGGCCGATCTTGCCCGCAGCTGCGCCGCCGACATCCAGAGCGCGGTGCTCAGCAGCATTGAACGCACAACCGTGGGGGGCAGCATTTCCGCACAGCTGACCGGCCGGGACAGCTCGCGATTCGAAACCCTGGAAGATGGCGCCAAGCGCAACAGCGACCAGGAAGCGGTCATCGAATACGTCTCCGCGCGCATCCCCAAAGCAGACAAGCGCGCCGAGGTCAGCTTCCTGCAGGATCTGCTGGCGGTGCTGTGCCGGCGCCAGGCCATCCTGCGCCGGCTGCGCCAGGACGTTCGCTTTCAGGGTTGGCTGAAGGCCTGGCTTTACGTGCACGTGCCGATCACCGCCGCAACGATCACGGCCCTTGCCGTGCACATCCTGACCACCTTCATTTACTGGTAGGGGCCCGTGCAGGTTCTCATCCGCGAAATCACCACAGGGAGCGACGGCCTCAGCGAATTCCGCGACCGCGATTTCGACGGTGACTCCCTGACCATCGGCAGCGCGCCAGACCAATCCATTCAGGTCATCGGCCATGGCGTCATCAGCAATCACGCCACCCTGACGCAGTCGCGCGACGGTCTCAGCTTGCGCTGTAAGCGTGGGGCTAAAGTTCAAATCGGCGACGACCCCGACGTCAGAAAAGCGCAGCTCACCCTCGGTACTACCGTAGAGATCGCCGGCAACCGGCTCACCCTGATCGACCCCCCCGCAGGTTTCGATGCGGCCATCACGGTCGAACTGAACACCGATGTCGAGGCGAGCGATTTCGAAGCCGCGTTCGTCACCGATCTCGAGCAGACCTGGCTTGGCAAACGATCACCCGCCTGGTGGCTTGCGCTGGCGGTGGTCACCCTGGGACTGCTGGTCCCCTGGTACCTGGAACGGGACAACCTGCCTGAGCTGATGAGCGACACGCTGTGGTCCTCGGGACCGTTATTGCCAGCCCACAGCGTTGCCATCGGCGATGACTGCAGCGCCTGTCACAAAGAGCCCTTCCAACGGGTTCGTGATGCCGAATGTGTCGTTTGCCATACCAGCATGACGGACCATGCCGGCGAGCCGCTATTCAGCCATGTGGGTCTCGCCGATATCCGTTGTGCAACTTGTCATAAGGAACACAATGAACCTGTTCACATGACCATAACCGCGGATGCGCTGTGCATTGATTGCCACGAAGAGCCGGCCTGGCCGGACAACCGCCTAGCCGCCGTCAGCGGTTTCGGCCCTATGGTCCACCCGTCCTTCGCCGTAGACCTGCTCGTCGCCGACCCGGTGGCCCGCGGCACCGGCTTCGTATACGACTGGCGTCAGGAAACGCAGTTCCTGGATCGAGCGGTGGACCGATCCAACCTCAAATATCCGCACGACATTCACCTGGACGCCGACAAGGTCCAGGACCTCACAACCGGGGAGCCCCTTGGCTGCCACGATTGCCACACACTCAGCCCCGATGACGAACATTTCGAAATCATAACCATGGAACGCCATTGCCGGGCTTGTCACGACTTGAAGTTCGACCGCCGTGCACCGGATCGCGAGCTGCCCCACGGCGATCCTGCCGAAGTGGTGCTTACCATGGAAGGCCACTACGCCCGAATGTACGCCGATCCCAACGCCAACCAGCAGACCAGCCCCAGGCGCAGGCTGCCGGGCCGCGCCCCCGACAGCGACCGTTGCACCGATCCCATACATATCTGTGCCAAGCGTCGCACAGCACAAGAAGCGGAGAATCAGTTCACCAAACGCGGCTGCGTGACGTGTCATGAAGTGGTCGTGCACGCCAGCAACGATCTGCTGGCCCGCTATCAGGTCGTGCCGGTTCGGTTGACGCCCGACTTCTTCGTTGCCGCCGATTTCGACCATCGCGCGCATCTCACCCAGGAAGGCGCGAGCGGTGACGCGGCATGCCGGCTCTGCCACGAGGCCGAACAATCATCGAGCAGTCAGGATGTACTGATACCCGATGTAAACCGGTGTACGGGCTGCCACAGCGACCATTCCAGCGATGAACTCATAGCGCTACACTGCGTCGACTGCCACGCATTTCATCCAGATGCTCACTATGCCGGCGTTAACACCGCTGGCATGAGTCTGACGGGACCGGGGAGGGAAGCCGAGTGAACGTGCGGCGTATCAGCGCCCTATGGGCCTGCACGCTTATGCTGTGGGCATGTGGCGGTGGTGGATCCCGCGGCGACCCCGTGGGAACCGATACCACCACGGGCTGCGACGGAAGTTGCGCCACAGCTGCCAGCGCACTGACGGTTGCCGACGTGCAGAGGGTCATCGCTCAAGCCGTGGCCGAAGCAACGGCCCAGGGAGTTCAGGCAACCATCGCCGTAGTTGACCGGGTAGGCAACGTCCTGGCGGTATTTCGCATGGGTGATCCTGCCCTGCAAACGGTACTTCTCTCCACCACTGCCAATGTCGTCATAGACGGCGGCCTGGAAGGGATCAGCCTGCCATCGGCCGCGCTACCGTTTGCCCTGGATCACCAGGCCGCCATCGCCAAGGCAATCACCGGCGCGTATCTGTCTAGCGAAGGCAATGCGTTCACTACCCGAACGGCAAGCCAGATCGTTCAGGAAAACTTCAACCCCGGCGAAACCAACCAGCCCGCCGGGCCGCTATTCGGTGTGCAATTCAGCCAACTCGCCTGTTCGGACTTCACCAGCGCATTCAACGGGATCGGTCCGGACGCGGGACCGAAACAATCACCCCTGGGCTTGTCGGCGGATCCCGGCGGGCTACCGCTTTATAAAGGCGGGGCCTCGATTGGCGGGGTGGGTGTTATCAGCGACGGCCTGTACAGCATCGACAAGGTGATCAGCGACCTCGACGCATCGGTGGATGAACTGGTGGCGACCGCCGCCAGCTTTGGTTTCTCTGCACCTCTGGACCGACGGGCGGACCGCATCACGGTGGATGGCAAAACGTTCAGATTCTCCGATGTCGATTTTTCAGATCTGACGAGCGATCCCGCCACCGCGCCGGGTTTTGCCAGCCTCACACCCGCAGACGGTAGCCTCATTGCTGTTTCGGGCTACAGCGACGGGGTGGTGAAGGCCGGAACCGCCTTCGGTACCCCGGCTTCGGGAATACGCCCCGACGGCGATGCGAGCTTTCCAGGCCAGGATGCCTTTATATTCGTTGACAATGCCGACCAACCTCGGTTTCCGCCCAGCGACTCTACCGACGGCGGCCTGACGGCCGCGGAAGTACAAACGATCCTCGCCGAAGCGCTGGCTGTGGCTAACCGGGCCCGAGCCCAGATTCGCCGACCGCTCGGGGACACCGCGCGTGTCACCATCGCCGTGGTCGACACCAATGGCGTGATTCTCGGCATGGTCCGTAACCGGGACGCGCCCATCTTCGGATCAGACGTGTCCCTGCAAAAAGCACGCACGGCGGCCCTTTTCTCCTCCGCGGGGGCGGCGGCATTTCTTAGGGCCCTGCCGGACGCGCAATATCCCCTGGCGCTGACCCCACGATCGGTCAGTATTGGCGACTACGTTACCGCTGTGCAGAACTTTCTGGCGGATCCCGGAGCTTTGGCCAACGGTGCGGTCGCTTTCTCTGATCGCGCTGGCGGCAACCTGTCGCGACCCACCTTCCCGGACGGCCTGGAAAACACCCAGCACGGACCATTCAGCAAACCCCCGGGTGAATGGAGCGTTTTGTCCACCGGTCTGCAGCTGGACTTGGTCATAAACGCGATACTGCAACACGTCTTCTTTGTGGCAACCGACGGTGCGACGGCGCCGGTCGGCAACAACTGCGCGGGCGTTGCCGCCGATTTCTCAACCACAACCTTCACCCCACCCGCGGTTAACGGGCGCGTCGGCAACGGCATACAGATCTTTCCGGGCAGTGTTCCCATCTATCGCGGCAGTATTCTGCTAGGCGGGGTCGGAGTTTCCGGTGACGGCATCGATCAGGACGACATGATCTCCTTTCTCGGCCTGCACAACGCGGGCGTCGCGTTAGGAGGAGCCATCAACAACGCGCCACCGGCGATTCGGGCTGACAACCTGACCCCGCAAGGTGTGCGCCTGCGCTTCGTGCAGTGTCCCCAGGCACCGTTCGTGGATAGTGCTGAGGAGAACGTGTGCGACAACAAATAGCAACGCCACCGTCCGGCGTTCTGGTTGCCCTCCTGCTAAAAACGCTGCTCGCGACATTGCTGGCAATTCCGGCGACACCCGTGGTGGCTGCCCAGGCCTGTTATCAGGACGACGATGGACGCATCGTAAAGCGCCGACGGCCAGGCTTCCGCGAGGTACCCTGTCCGGATACCGAGGCGGCTCAGGCAGCGGCTGCCGAGGCCATCGCCGAAGAAAAACCGGCTTCGGGCCGGCGCCGGCTACCAGGCGCCCGCGAGGATGATCAAATCACCCGCGCGGTCGCTGCCCGCACACGAAATCCCGTCTCGGTCGTTCCACGCCCCGAACTGGAGGACTACGTAGCCCGCGTACCAGTGCCGGATCGATGGCGCATTGTGGAAGGCCTCGGCTACGAGGACGACTGGTTCAACCCTTACAACCGCAACACCTTGAAAGGCGACAGGCCGATCCACGGTGAGTGGTTTTTCAACATGGCATTCATCTCAGATTCGATCTTCGAGCTGCGCCAAGTGCCGACACCCGTGGGCGGTATCTCCACCGGTAATCCCGGCCAGATCGACGTGTTCGGCTCATCGGATCAATGGGTCGGGGTCGAGAATCTGCTCATGGAGTTCGTCTACCTGAAGGGCGATACGGTATTCCGCCCACCCGACTGGGAATTTCGCTTCACCCCGGCGGTGCAGATCAACTACGTCAATCTCGATGAGGTAACAGGTGTAAACGTCGATCCACGGCGCGGCAGGACGCGCACCGACACACACATCGGCGTGCAGGCGGCCTTCATCGACAAGCATCTGCGCAACGTATCCGATCGCTTCGACTTCGACAGCATTCGCATCGGCATTCAGCCGTTCTCGTCAGACTTCCGCGGATTTCTGTTTCAGGACAACCAGCTCGGTATTCGCCTGTTCGGCAATCGCAACAACAACATTTTTCAATACAACCTGGCGTGGTTCCGACGTCTGGAGAAGGACACCAACAGCGGCTTGAACGACGTTACCAAGGACATACGTGACGATGACGTCTTTATCGCCAATCTGTACTGGCAGGACTTTCCGGTTAAGGGCTTCGTCTCCCAGGCAACGGTGCTGCACAACCGCAACACCGAGGACAACGAGTTCTACTTCGACGAAAACCGATTCATCCAACGCCCTGCGTCTTTAGGTCAGGAACGTCCGCGAGGCTATGACGTGACCTACCTGGGCTACAACGGTGACGGGCACTTCGGGCGCCTGAACCTCACCACCTCGTTGTATTTCGCCTTCGGCCACACAGACCCCGGGGTATTCGTCAACGATAAGGTCAATGTGAAAAGCTTGTTTTTCGCCGCCGAGGTGTCCATGGACTTCGACTGGATCCGGCCGCGACTGTCGTTCCTGTACACCAGCGGCGATGACGATCCTTACGACGACGAAGCCAACGGCTTCGATGCCATATTCGAGAACCCACAGTTCGCCGGCTCCGATACCAGCTACTGGATACGCCAGGGCATACCGTTGATCGGTGGCGGCCGCGTAGCGCTGTCCGGCCGCAACGCAATGATCCCGAGCCTGCGCTCCTCCAAGGAGGAAGGGCAATCCAACTTCACCAATCCGGGATTGATCCTGATCGGTGCCGGAGTGGACATGGACCTGCTGCCGGAGCTGCGCATGTCGTTAAACTGGAACTACCTACGTTTTGATGAGACAGCCGTGCTCGAAGCTGCGCGCAACCAGGGGCCAATCGATGCAGAGATCGGCCACGATGTTTCCGTCTCGTTCATTTACCGGCCGTTCATGTCACAGAACATCGTGTTGCGCGCATCCTACGCACGGCTGATCCCCGGCGACGGCTTCGATGATCTGTATCCCGACGAGGATTCGGATTACTTTCTACTTAACCTGACGTTGGCTTACTGATGCGAGTTTCAATCCCACGCCTGATGACGCTGGTCGTTTCAGTTGCCGCCGCCGTATCCGCGCCACCAGCGTTTGGCTCCGAAGGCTCCAAGGCCGTCAAACGAACTTATGCGTACACGGCGCCCGCGCCCGCAAGGCAAACTGCGGCGGAAGTGGAGGCCAAGAGCGCCGGTTGCCAATCGTGTCACACCGAGACCGACAACAAAACCATGCATGAAAGCCTGGCCATCAGGCTGGGCTGCACCGATTGTCATGGCGGCAACAGCGATGTGTACGGGTCCGACGGATCGCACGCTCACAGCGCCGCCTACCGCGATACCATGGATCGTGCCCACGTGCTGCCGAAATATCCGGATGATTGGAACTATCCCCACAGCGCGAACCCCAAGCACGCCTATACGCTGTTGAACCGAGAGTCAGCCGAGTTTGTTCGCTTCATGAACCCGTCTGACTACCGCGTCGCCGAGCTTGCCTGCGGGGCTTGCCACCAGGAGATCATCGAAGCGTCTATTCGAAGCCTGCACACCACCGGCGCCATGCTTTGGGGGGGTGCTTCTTACAACAACGGGATCCTGCCATTCAAGAACTACATACTGGGCGAGTCGTATACGAACGATGGCGTCGGCGCCATCCTCAAGGGCCCGGAAGTCCCCGAAGAACTGCAACACCTGGTGGCCGAAAAAGGCGTGCTTCCCCAGTTGCTGCCCCTACCTGCCTGGGAGACGCTCAAACCCGGAGACATCTTCCGCGTGTTCGAGCGCGGCGGTCGCAACATCATCAATCTGTTCCCGGAAACCGGGATTCCCAACTCCCTGGGGCTCATTCAGCGCCTGGAAGAACCCGGGCGACCCGATATCAAGCAATCCAACCGCGGGCCGGGTACCGGTGGGCGCATCTCGGTGCCGATACTCAACATCACCAAAACACGCCTGAATGATCCAAACGCCTGGTTCATGGGCACCAGCGACAACCCCGGCGACTACCGCAATTCCGGATGCGCATCGTGTCACGTGATATACGCCAACGACCGCGACCCACGTCACTCGGCGGGATATGCCCAGCACGGACATGACGGCAAGACAATTACCGTGGACCCAACCATTCCAAAGGGCGAGTCCGGACACCCGTTGCAGCACACGTTCAGCCGGGCAATCCCCTCGAGCCAGTGCATGATCTGCCACATGCACCAGCCCAACATGTTCATGAACACCTATCTCGGCTACACCATGTGGGACTACGAGTCCGACGCGCCACACATGTGGCCCGAGCAACAGCAGTACCCGGACAGCCACACCATACGCAAGATCAACGAACGCAACCCCGAGGCAGCAGCAGCCCGGGGAAAATGGGCAGACGTGGAGTTCCTCAAAACTGTGTCGGCGCTGAACCCGCAACTCTCGGACACTCAGTTTGCCGACTATCACGGTCACGGTTGGAATTTCCGGGCCGTTTTCAAGCGCGACCGCAAGGGCAATCTGCTGGACGCCGCCGGCAACTTGGTCGCCGACGACGATCCGCAGAAGTTTGACAAGGCCGTGCACATGTCGTCCATCCACCTGGATGTGGGCATGCACTGCGTAGACTGCCACTTCTCCCAGGACAATCATGGCAATGGTCACATCTACGGTGAGGTCGCGCTTGCCGTGGAGATCGACTGCAAGGACTGCCATGGAACAACCCGGGCTTACCCGAACCTCTATACCTCGGGCCCCGCAGCGCTGGGCGGCGGGGCCGACATGAGCGTGCTGCGTACGCCGGACGGCCGGCGCCGGTTCGAATGGATCGGTGAGCAGCTGTTTCAGCGTTCCGCGCTCGACCCGGAGCTCGAATGGACAATGTCTCTGGTCAAGGATAGCGTGACGCCGGATCACGCCAGCTACAATCCAAAAGCGGCCCGCGCCAAGCTCATGAGCACCGACACAGCTTCCCAGAACTGGGGCCTGGACGTCACCGCGGACAATCTGGCGCACTCTTATGATGACATGGAGTGCTATACCTGCCACACCTCCTGGACCACCAGCTGCGGCGGATGCCACCTGCCCATCGAGGCCAACTGGAAAACCGAGCGCTACCACTACGAAGGCGGCGTCTCGCGCAATTTTGCCACCTACAACCCCCAGGTCGCCCGGGATCAGATGTTCCTCCTGGGTCGCCGCGGCCCCACCAAGAGCGGCAAGATCGCACCAGTGCGATCCACATCTGCGTTGGTGCTGTCATCCACCAACGCCAACCGCGAGAAGATCTACGTGCAGCAACCACCCATTGCTGCCAGCGGCTATTCCTCCCAGGCGTTCAATCCGCACTTCCCACACACCACGCGGAAAACCGAAACCAAGCAGTGCGAGGACTGCCATCTGTCGAAGAACAACGACAACAACGCCATCATGGCGCAGTTGCTCATGTACGGCACACAGTTCGTCAACTTCATCGGTTACCACGCCTACGTGGGCGGAGATGGCCAGATCTCGGCAGTTCGGGTCACGGAGTGGGACGAGCCCCAGGCGGTGATCGGCAGCTACCTGCACAAGTACGCCTATCCTGACTGGTACCAGGCGCACCTCGAGAATGGCCAGGAACTCACCACCGGGTATCATCACCGCAGCGGTCGGGCCGGTTGCATTCAACACCGCGGTGAGTATCTTTTTGTGGCCGAAGGCAGAAACGGCACGCAGATCTACGACATCGCCAGCGTTGCCAACAAAGGCGTCTCCCAACGCATCATCACCGCACCGTTCAGCCCGCTGGGCCATGACACCCACATCGGCTCGAAAAACGCGACCTGCATCGCCCTGCCCACCAACCAACCCATGGCTCCCGGGCGAATGGAAGCCGCGAAGGAACTGATGTTGGGGCCCAACCAGGAACAACCCATTCATCCGATCTACAGCTACGTTTTCATTACCGATGCCAGGGAAGGCTTGATCGTCGTGAACGTGGACACCCTCACCGACGGAGAACCGCGTAACAACTACCTGAGCAGGGCCGCGACCTGGAACGCGGGGGGTGTGCTCAACGGCGCGCGCCACATCACCATGGGCGGCTACTACGCCTACATCCTCACCGACGACGGCCTGGTGATTGTAAATGTGGACAATCCCTTAGCGCCTCGGCTAACGGCGGAGCTTGCGCTGGACGACCCGCGTACCTCGTCGCTGCAGTTCCGTTACCTGTTTGTCACCGATGCCAGCGGATTGCGCGTGGTGGATGTCACGACGCCGGCACAACCGCGCCTTGTCACCGACAGCCGGGTGCGCCTGTCTGATGCCCGTGGTGTGTTCGCATCGCGTACCTATGCTTATGTGGCAGCGGGCAGCGACGGGCTTGTTATTGTGGATATTGAGCAACCCGAAGCGATGCGCGAGTTCACCCGATTTACGGCCGGCGGGCGTATTCGCGACGCCTGGGATGTGGTGGTGGCGACGACCAATGCCTCGCTGATCGGCTACATCGCCGACGGCGTTGGCGGCCTCAAGGTGGTGCAGCTCACTTCGCCCGACCTGCAGCCTAAGTTTTACGGTTTCAGCCCCGAGCCCAATCCCGAGCTCATCGCCACGTATCGGACATCCAAGCCCGCATTGAGCCTGTCGAAAGGCCTCGAGCGCGACCGTGGGGTCGATGAGACTGGTGGGCAGGTGGCGGTGTTTGGGCGCCGGGGGTCGCGACCGCTGAACCTCGAAGAGATGCGTCAGCTGTATCTTCGCGACGGTGTGCCCTGGTACGTGAGCAACGAACCCGAATCTGCAGCCGTGCAAGGCGTGACCTCGCAAACCACACAGGCCGCCCAGGGCATGGAAGGTCACGGAGCTCAGGAATGAGGAGTCGGTGCCCGCGCCGCTTTGCAACGAGAGCCACAACGATAGCGAAGACGATAGCTGCATGGGCGCTGTGTGCGGGCGCGCTCGCGGAGCCGGTCGACAGCCATATTCACCTGGGCGTAGCCAGCTGCGCCACGGGGGTCTGCCATGGCAAATTCACCGAGCAGGAAGACCGCAATGTCTGGCTGAACGAGTATCGCATCTGGTCGGCAGACGATCGCCATGCGCGCGCATACCAGACGCTTCTGACCGCCAAATCCAAAGCCATCGCCCGCAAGCTTGGCCTGCCCAACGCCCAGGGCGCGAAGATCTGCCTGGACTGCCACACCGACAACGTCCCCAAGGAAAAGCGCGGAAAGAAATTCCAGCTAAGCGATGGGGTCGGCTGCGAGGCCTGCCACGGTGGCGCGGAGAACTGGATCGAAAGCCACACCGAACCGGATCGATCGCATCAGGACAACCTGGCCGCCGGCATGCTGGGCACGGAAGACATCAACACGCGCGCCGAGGTCTGCCTGTCGTGCCACCTCGGCACCGAAGACCAGTTTGCGAGCCACCGCATCATGGGCGCTGGCCACCCGCGGCTGGCGTTCGAGCTCGAGGCGTATACCTACAATCAGCCCGCCCACTATGCCGTGGATCAGGACTACCTGGACCGCAAGGGTGCGCCTTCGGGTTTTGCAATCTGGCGCGCCGGTCAGCTGGAGACCACGAGACGTTTTCTGAACCTTCTGCAGTCGGACCTTTTCGCCGAAGAGGCTACCCTTCCAGACTTCGCCTTTTACGACTGTCACGGCTGCCATCACAGCATGGATGACATCCGCTGGCCGGATTTCCGGCGTCAGCAGGGACTCCAACCCGGAGGATTACGGCTCCAGGATCAGCATCTGTTCATGCTGCGTGCGCTAACCAGCGTTCTCGCCCCTGACCAGTCGGCGACCCTCCGGCAGCTTCATATCGATTATCTCAAAGCCGGTCAGCGCAGCGTTCGGGCCGCGAAGTCAGCCGCTCGTAAACTCGAAATCTGGCTTAGCGCGCAGGCATGGCTGACCAGCGATACCGGCGACAACGATGTCCGTGCGGTACGCAAGGCCATCGCATCCCTAGGCGCTAAAGGCGTGTTAACCGACTATGCCGCGGCCGAGCAAGCGGCACTGGCACTGCAAAGCCTGTCATACTATCTCGACGACTACGATGCCATCGCGACTCAAATTGATGCGCTGTTCGACAGCCTGTCCAGCGACAAGAAATTCAATCCCGTACGCTTCCAGCAAGTTGCCAAACAGCTCACAAACATGCTCTGAGCATTTCCGATGACACGATACGGCGCACAGACTGCGACAGGTACCCGCCACGAAACCAACGAGGATTCCCTCGGCGAAGCCCCGAGGCGTGGGGTGTGGCTGGTCGCCGACGGCATGGGCGGACACGCGGCCGGGGACACCGCGAGCCAAATCGTGCGCGACACGATGCTGCGGGAAACCGCATCCGGTGCCTCTTTGCTGCAGGCCATCGAAGCTTCACATCAGGCTGTGGTGAGCCGCGCGCAGCATGATGTGCAGAAGAGCGGCATGGGCTCCACCGTTGCGGCGTTGCTGATCGAGCAGGACGAAGCCAAAGTTGCCTGGGTCGGCGACAGCAGAGTTTACCTCTTCCGCGACGGCGAGCTGAGCCGGCTCACCACAGACCATTCGTACGTTCAGTACCTGTTGCAACAGGGTCAAATCCGTGAAGACGAGGTGGACAGCCACCCGCAGCGCAACGTGCTGACCCAGACCCTGGGATTTGACCAGCCTAAGCCAGACTCCGCGGTGTGTGACCTGTTGCCCGACGATTGGCTGCTGCTGTGCAGCGACGGTTTAACCGTGGAGGTCAGCGACGCCGAGATCGCCCAGATCATGAACGCGGCCGAATCAGTTCAGCAGGCGGCCGACGATCTGGTTGCCAAGGTTGTGAAACGCCATGGCAAGGACGACTCGAGCACTATCGTGGTGCACTATGAGGTACGATCCAATGCCTGGGCCGCCGCGCTCGTTGGCGCTTTGGCAGGACTAATAGCATTTCTAACGGCCCTGTGGGTGAGGTCATCATGAGCGGATACTTCCTGAACAAGGGAGACAAAAAATTCGAACTCGCCGGAGAAACCCTGATCGGGCGCGGCGACGAATGCGATCTGAAGATCGATGAGGGTCACCCCTCTAGACGTCACGCTATGCTCACCATCACCGACGAAGGCGCTTGGCTCGAAGATCTGGAATCGACGAACGGTACGTATGTCAACGAACAGCGGATCACTGTTAAGCGCAAGCTCAATTCAGGCGACCGGATCAGCTTCGACACGGCTGGCTTTGAATTCGAGGCTCCTGCCCCGGCAGTGGATGACGGCGACGCCACCGTGGTGCGCCGCATACCCATCGACGATGGAGCCACGGTGGTGAGGCCGATCCCGCCAGTACCGGAACCACCACCGGCCCAGGCGCAAGCCTCCGCGCGCGAACCCGCACGCGAGATAACACCCGAGCCCACGCCCGAACCCGCAGCCGAGATAGCGCCTGAGCCCGTGCCCGAACCAGTGCCCGAACCAGCACCGGAACCGCCCGCCGCCGGCAAGGCCAGCGACGCGGTACCCCGCAGTTGGGCGGATCCGGAGTATCAAAACGAGCAAGGCACACGGATGTTCTCAGCCGAAGAGTTAAAGGCCATCACCGCAGGCGTCGGCGAAGCCGGCTCGGCTCCAGACAGCGGCATTGAGGGCGCGCACCTGCAGGTGACCAAGGGCGCCAACTCTGGTGAGACCCTGATGTTCGGTGACGACAAGAACGAGTGGACCGTGGGCACCGACCCGGATCGAGACCTTGCGCTGAGCGATTCGGGCGTATCGGCCTACCACGCCAAAATTACTCGGGACGGACAGCGTTGGAAGGTCATCGATCAGATGTCCGCCAACGGTACTTTCGTAAACGAGCAGAAGGGAACCGTGAGCTTTCTGACATCGGGCGATCGCGTCAGGTTTGGACCCGTCGAGTGCACCATAGTGTTGCCAGCTGCCGCCAAGACCAAGGCTGCATCCGGGAAAGCTCGAAATACCGAAAAGGCCAACAGCCACACGTGGATCATCGCGGCCCTGGCCGCAGCGGGTACCATCGCGCTGATGGCCATCGTCCTGCAGTTCATCTAGGAAACCTCTGATCCCAGATGCATCGCAACGGGCGCGATCAGGACCCGAACCGATAGCGCAGCTTTACAACAAACAAATCTCCCAACGGATCATCGAACGCGCTCTTGAAAAGATCCTGAAACTCAGAGTCACCAAGGGGCCGCGTTTGATCCGAAAACCGCGTGTAAACGACGAACAGATCCGACAACGGAGCAAGCTCCCACCTATAACGAACCTGAAACGCCAATTGGGAAACGGAAAAATCGTAGGAGTTTATTCCCGCCGGTTTGGTATCCGCGATCAGATCTGAAGGCGTTGCCGGAATTCGAAAAAACTCGTCTTCCCGAGCTTTGATGCCGATCCACTGCAGCGATACACGAAACTGCTGCTTGGCGCTCAGGAAAAAGTCGGCATTGAAGGTGGTTTGCAGCTGCTGCGCCTGAAAAGTGGAGAAGATGTCGTCCCCCTGGTGCAGCAGCCAGCCGTCGCGATCCTGGTAGCGCACGAACAACCCTGCGTTGAAACGACCGTTGGGCTGCCAACGAAAGGAAGCCTTGGCATGGTAAGACGTACCGCCCAACGCCTCCGCGTCGGTACCCACGCCAAGACTCCAGCTATAGCGCCGGCCGGCATCGGAGCTGTACTCGATCGCCGCGTTAAAACGCTCCTCGACGCGGTAAGGACCGTTGCCAAAGCTGTTGATGTCGTCGAAGTGCCCGGGGAAAAAATTGGCCCGAGCGGTCACGGCGCCCAGGTTGTTCAGGACGAGCCGATCCGACAAGAACACGCCGCCTCCTGTGAACAGGCCGTCCAGGTTCTGCTGCACAAACCCACGAACATCGAACTGATTTTCGCGCGCCCAGCCAAGGTCCGATGCGATACGCGTGTGCGCAGTACGGAGTCGATATTGGTCCTTGCTTTCTAAGAAGCCCAGATCATTCAGATCGATGTGGCGGTCGAGGTATTCGAACCCCAGCCGCTGCTGCACGCCGCGGCGGAATGTGTATTCCAGATCCAGAAAGCCACCGTAGCCTCGCGGCTCACCGTCGATATCCGATGTAAAGGCCTGGCCATCTATCTTCAATTTGCCTTTGCGGGTGAGATAGTGCCAGTCGATCCCCTGGGTAAGCGCGTCGCGCCGGGGGTTAAGCGTTGCCGTAGCAAGCACGCCAACGGCCCGATACGCACCACCCGTGTTGTCCTCCCACAACAGCCGCGCGATCCCGTAGTCGCTGCCGGCCTCGTGCAGGTCGAGATCCGCGCCGGTTTCGGACACGGCGATGAATTTCACGTCATCCTCAAGTGCGGCCATCACCCCGTAGCGAAGCCGACCCACCTGACCGGTGATTTTCGCCGCACCCAGCAGATCCACCGGGCGGATGCGCTCGCGCTGGGCAACCGTCACCCCGGAGGCCAGCTCCGGTTCCCGTGGTTTGCCACCGATCCGGCGGGTATTCACCATCGTATACGGCGCGCCCCGGGAGCCTACCCCCCTACCCCGGGTATCTGCCCGCGGCGTGGCCACGAATATCTGTTGGCCTTCCAGAAAGAACAACCGCTTCTCTGGAAAGAAGGTTTCCGTGGCAGTCAGGTTGATGACCACATCGTCTGATTCCACCGCCCCGAAGTCCGGGTTTACGGTTCCGGTGAGCTGAAAGTTCGTGGAGGGTCGCCAGAACAGGTCCACGCCCACCTGGTAAAGCGTCTCGCCATCGATTCTGTCGTGGGTGATGGAGGCGAACGGATAAATGTTGTACTGCTGTCTCGGATCCACTTCCCGCACGATGAGCACCTGCATGTCCGACATGAATCTCGGCTGCGTAAAGGGCAACGCGGGCCATCCCCAGCGCTCCTGCAGGTGGCCCACCTGCCGCCCCACGAAAATGCCCAGGCGACGCTCCTTGCCTGCGCGGGGCATGGCAACCGTACCCCAGGGAATCAGGACCTCCGCCGACCAGCCGGCTTCGGTCTGAGCGGTGGCACCGCGCCAGGGCCCGTCCCAATCGCGGGAAAATCGTTGCTCGGGAAGCAGCGTGCCATCGCTGATGGAATCGCCCAGGTTCAGCTGGAACCAGTATCCGTAGCGTGCTTCACCTGAAGTGTCGAGCGTGATGCCAATGCCGTCCCTTTCGCTGCGGAAGACATCGCGACCCGACATGCGTTTGATGATCGTTTCTTGAGGCTGCTCCATATCCACGCCGACGTATAAGCCGAGATCGGAATAGAAAAACCGTACCCGTGTTGCGTAGGGCACTTGCGCCAGCGTATCCGGCTCAACGACCACAAACTCATCGTAAGCCGGTAGCCGGGCCCAGATGGGCTCGTCCAGCCTGCCGTCGATGTGGACCTGGGCATCTGCCTCAGATACCCGGGTAAGCTCCAGAGTCTGGCCAGGGACAACATCGACCACCAGCCCCGAAAGCATTCCGGAATCGGCCGCCATGGCGATCGAGGCCCCGCAAAGCGCGAGGAAGAAAATACCAGACGCGACTGTTTTGTGGTCCACGGTCCTTACCATCATCGATCGTGGGTCGTAATGAAGCGAAAGGTGGCACACCGACCTATGGATCTCCACCGATCGCCAGGAACATCGGTTTGTCGTAGCTGGAAACTCTCCCGATGGTCAGCAGACCGACCCCTGACCGGCGGCCGAGCGTTGCCAGGAGCGTGTCCCCGCGTACCATCCCAGCGGTCTTCCTGGCCACCCAGAAACGCAAGGATTGAATTTCGTCAATGCGCCGAGTCCGGGACGATTGCCGCTTCAATCTTGTGACCGTCTATGTCGCGCACGAAGCAGCCGTAGTAGTCCGGTCCGTAGTCAGGCCTCGGCCCGGGTTCTCCATCACTACTGCCACCGGCGGCAAGTGCCGCATCGTAAAACGCCTGCACCGCTTCCCGGGACGGAGCAATGAATCCAAAGTGGCTGCCATTGCCGCACGTCGCCGCTGCGCCGTCGATGGGAACCTGCACCCAGAGTTCAGGAAATTGCCTACCATAGGCAACCGCGCCTGGAAACTCGAACACCCGCTTAGCGCCGATGGTCTTCATGACCTTGTCGTAGAACGCCATCGCACGATCGAAGTTGTTGGTACCAATGGAAATGTGATGGATGATGCTGAGATTCTCGTCTGCCATTTTCCCTCCTCGTCGCGCTTTACGAACCCGGATATTAGGGTCTTATCCGCCGTTCAGCACTATTCGCGGCGCCCGGCTACAGCAACCACCCGCACAGCTCTCAGCTACCCGATACCCGGCGTTCTCGGCCGGCCCAGAACGGCTCGCGCAGGTCCTTACGCTTGACCTTGCCCACCGGACTCTTGGGTAACGGCTCGGTGGTGATCTGGACTGCGGTTGGTTTCTTGTAGCTGCCGAGCTCATTAGCCACCAGCTCGATGACCTCCTCAGCCGTTACCGCGTCCGGATCAGACACCACGCACACCGCGTATGGGGACTCGCCCCACTTCTCGTGAGGAACACCGAAAACCGCCACCTCGACAATGGCGGGGTGGTTGGCGATCACGTTCTCGAGCTCCGCGGGCCAGATGTTGTAGCCTCCGGAGATAATCATGTCGTCGGCTCGATCGACCACGTAGAGATAGCCGTTGCTGTCGAGCTTGCCAAGATCTCCGGTCTTTACCCAGCCATTCACGATGCGTTCTGCGGTGGCCTCGGGGTTGTTCCAGAACCCACTCATCTGGCCGTCGCACTTGGCGACGATCTCGCCCACCTCGTCGGCAGGAAGGGGTTGGTCGTCTTCATCCCAGATCTGCACCTCAGCAAACGGCAGCGGCAAACCACAGGCGCGCAAGGGGTTGGAACCGTCGATATCGGCGAACCACTGGCGTGGCCCCATCATCGCTATCGGCAGCACTTCGGTCTGGCCGTAGCCCTGGAACAACACGTCACCGAACACCTCACGGGCCGCAAGCGCGGTCGCATCCTGAATCGGTGCGGCGCCGATCAACAGGCACTTTAGGCTATCGAAGTTTCGCCCGCGAGCAGAGTTGTCGTGCACGATGGCATTGAGCATGGTCGGCACCATGAAGCCGTAGGCGATACCCTCACTTTCCATCAGATCCAGCGTCTCGTGCGCATCGAAGTGATCCATCATCACGTTGCACCCGCCGGCCAGCCACGTTGGCAGATACTGGTAGCCTGAGCCGTGGGAGATCGGCCCGAGGTGCAGGCACTTGTCGCCCGGCTCTACCGGTGGAAACGCATAGAACCAGTCGCGACCAGCAGCAAGCCACGCCCTGTGGGTGTATGCCACACCCTTGGATCTGCCCGTGGTACCCCCGGTATGACGGATGATGAAGTAGTCATCGGGGTCGATGGCGATAGCGGGATCTTCGCCAGACTGCGCAGCCAGCCAGTCTTCGTACCCGGAATCGCGGATCAACACGTGCTCCAGATCCGGAAGGCTGTTCTGCAGGCCCTCCAACTCATGCGCATAGTTCTCGCTCACCACCACCACCCGGCAATTGGTGTGGCCCAGCATGTGATGGTGCGCTTCACGACCGTTGCGTGGATACAGCGGCACCCGCACCAGGTTCGCAACCGCGGCGCCACCAAACAGGTCCGCCGCCTCGACCGAGTTGTCCTCCAGCACACCAACCCGATCCCCGGGCTCGAGGCCCAGGGCCAGCAGGCCGTTACCCAGGCGAATCGAGCGTTCCCAGGCCTGAGCGAACGTCAAGCGGCGCTGCCCATGCACAACGGCCTCCCGCTGCGAATAGTGGCCAGCGGCTCGTGCCATCAAAGTTCGTACATCCATGCATATCTCCCCGTCCCACAGATTTTATGATCGTCGCACACCTCGGGTGCGTGGGGTAATCTTGCAGCTGCGCGCGCTCAAATAGAGGAGGGATGCGCAGCGGGAATCGGGCCCTGACATTCTGAAGTGGTTGTTCAACGGGGAGACAACGTGGCTTATCCATGGAACTACGGGGATATTATCGACGGCGTGGATCGCATCACGCCCGCCGATCGGCCGGCCTTGATCCACGGCGAGCGGGTCATTTGCTGGGGCGAGTTCAGCAAACGCACGAACAACCTGGCCCGAGCCATGCTTTCCGGCGGAGCGGTGCCCGGAGACAAGATCGCCTTCTATATGCGCAACCGACCGGAATATAGCGAGGCTATCGCAGCAGGTTTCAAAGCCCGGCTCACCCACGTGAACGTCAACTATCGCTACGTGGACCACGAGCTCAACTATCTGCTGGACAATTCCGACGCCACCGTCGTCATTTACTGCGCCGAGTTTGCAGTTCACGTAGATGCCATTCGTGGCAAGCTGCCAGGGGTCAAACAGTGGATCGAGGTTGCCGATGGCCACCCCGGCTGGGATGGCGCGACGGATTTCAATGATCTGGTGAGTTCCGGTACAGGTGAACCGTTGGACATCGAACGCTCGCCTGACGACATGTTGTTTCTCTACACCGGGGGGACCACGGGTATGCCCAAAGGCGTGATGTGGCGCCATGCAGATCTGTGGTGTGTAACCGGCGCCGGCGGCAACCCGCGCCTCGGCCTGGGGCCATCGCCCGACCTGGAATCCTATCTGGCACGGCTGCAGGCAGAACGGCCGCCGGTGAATCTGCCGCTGCCGCCCATCATGCACGGAACCGGTCTCCTGTCGTGCGTGAGCGCCATGACCCACGGCGGCACGGCGGTCACCCTCACGGGGCGAAGCTTTGAAGCCCGTGAGGCCTTGGTCGCAATCCAGCGACATCGAGTGACCGCGCTGACCATCGTTGGCGATGCGTTCGCTCGACCCATGGTCGAGACCCTGGATGCCAATGCCGGGAAGTTCGACATCTCGTCTTTGCGATTGATCAGCTCCTCTGGCGTGATGTGGACGCGCGAGGTGAAAGCGGGACTGTTGCGCCACAATGAAAACCTGGTGCTTGCGGACGCGTTTTCGTCCTCGGAAGCCATCGGGCTCGGCACGTCGATCATGACCAAGGACCAGGAGATTGAAGTCGCCAAGTTCACCCTCGGCCCCAGCTGCAAAGTGTTCAGTGAAGATCTCCGCGAGATTGAAGCCGGCTCGGGTGAGTCCGGCATGGTGGGCGTAACCGGCTATCTGCCCGTGGGTTACTACAAGGACGAAGATAAAACCGCCCGGACGTTCCCGGTCATCAACGGGGTGCGGTTTTCCATTCCCGGTGACTGGGTGCGGGTGGAGGCCGACGGCTCGCTGACCCTGCTCGGTCGGGGCAGCAACTGCATCAATACCGCGGGCGAGAAGGTGTACCCCGAAGAAGTCGAAGAGGCCCTCAAACATCACGAATCGGTCGCTGACGCACTGGTGGTAGGCTTGCCCGATGAGCGCTGGGGGCAGGCGATCACCGCGGTCGTGTCGCTCAACCCCGGCTACGAACTCGACGAGATCGGCCTGCGCGAGTTCGCTCGCCACAAGTTGGCAGGCTACAAGCTCCCCAAGCGTATTCTCGCCAAAGACGATCTGGAAAGGGCCGTCAACGGCAAACCCGACTATCAGGTTATCCGCGATTATGCAGAAGCGGCATTGAGTCAATTTCAACCGCGGTCCTGACTGGGCCGCAAATGAGATTTGCGTCTCATTTTGTGACACTATCCCGCGCTTGGTCCATGTAATCCTGCGAAAGTGGGGACGTGTCCCGAGACCGAACTGGCCCAGAGACCTTGACCATTAGACAGAACATAGAAGCGCAGGCCTGCGCATTGTTGCTGCGCTCACCACACCTTTCCGTGAGCCAGGTGCTCGAACTCATGGATGTCAGCGATGCGGAGTTCCGCCAGATGCTGAAGATCAGGCCCGCGATGGCCGCCCTGCTGGAGCAGCGCCGGGAAGGCGCCCTCGAGCCCATGGAACCGAGCCTCACCAAGTGCCCGGCCTGTACCGATTGGTTCGTGCCTTACGCCTCCGCGCGCTACTGTTCGGACGAATGCGCCAAGGTCAGCCTGATTCGCAACACGCCGGGACGCGCGCGGCGATTGCGTTTGAAAAACTCACACGCCAGAGCCTGATAAGCGCGCCTAAAGCGTCGCCAGCATGACTGCCGAGGCACCCAAAGCACCAAACAAGCCGAGTGCCAGCACGACACTTTACCTGGGGAACGTTTATGGTCGCGGCGTCTTTGGGAGGCGCTAGGTGCTCAAGAAAATCCTGCTTGGCGTACTGGTGGTGTTGCTCGGCGCCGTGGGCGTGCTCTGGCTGGGTGCTGCCACCTCTCTGGACTGGGATCGACAACACACCAACGCAACCGCCGCGCTGCCCAAGCTCAACACCAACAGCCGCGGCTTGGTCCGGATCCGGGCCGGCGACCTCACCTTCCGGGCACGGGTAGCGGGGCTCGGCGGCGAGCGCGGTAATCTGATCCTGCTGCACGGATTCCCGGAATCCTCGGCCATGTGGATTCCGCTCATCGACGCCAGCGCCGAAATCGGCTACCAGGTGGTAGCCTTCGATCAGCGCGGCTACAGCCCCGGCGCGCGACCGGATGACGTGGCGGACTACAGCGTCGACAAGCTGGGCGCGGACGTGTTGGCGATTGCCGACGCGATGGGGTTCAGGGAATTTCATCTTGTGGGCCACGATTGGGGATCGGGCGTGGGCTGGGGCTTGGTAATGACCCAACCCGAGCGAATTCTGACCTGGACCTCTCTGTCTATTCCCCACCTCGCGGCGTTCGGCGCCGCGCTCGCCAGCGATCCCGATCAACGCCAACGAAGTTCCTACATGCTGTTGTTCCGCACTCCCTGGCTAGCTGAACAGCTGTTCGCGTTCAACAGATTCAACCTCATGCGCTCGGTCATCTACGCCGAGCATCACCCGCAGCAGGTGGATGAATACCTGGCCCTGTTCTCGGAACCCGGCGCGATCACCGCCGCTCTCAACTGGTACCGGGCCGCCAATCGGGACGATCTTGAAAGCCTCGCGGTGACACGACCGGTGCTCTTCATCTGGGGCAACAAGGATCCGGCCGTCGGCCGCGTCGCGGTCGAGGGCCAACGCGCCTACCTACCCGATGACTACCGCGAGGTGGAGCTCGACGCAGGACATTGGCTCATGGAGACCCATGCCGACGTAGTCGTAGCAGCGATACTCGCCCATCTGGAGGACCATTGATGGAATTCGTAGCCGTCGGCAACGGCGACATCTCTCTGCGGGTGGCCTTGAAGGGCACAGGACCCGTAATCGTTTGCTTGCACGGCTGGCCAGAGCTTTGGTATTCGTGGCGGCATCAGATCGACTACTTCGCAAGCCAGGGTTATACCGTGGCAGCCATGGACGTGCGCGGCTACGGCGGCAGCAGCAAGCCTCGCGACATCGCCCGCTACACCATGCGCGAACTCGCAAGCGACGTTGCCGCCGTGATCGAAGCCATGAGCGATGAGCCGGTGGTGTTGTTCGGTCACGACTGGGGGGCGCCGATCGTATATAACACCGCGTTGCTGTATCCGGAGCTCACGCGTGCCGTCGCCGGGTTGAGCGTTCCATACATACCCAGCGGCGACGTGCTGGGTCTGGATATGTTCGACCTGCTCTACGAAAACCGCTTCTTCTATCAGCTTTATTTTCAGCAGGAGGGCATCGTGGAAGCGGAGGTAGAAGCCGACCTGAAGACCGCTTTGCGGAAGATCTACTTCGCGCTCTCGGGCGACGCGACGCAAAACAAGTGGCTCGAAGAAAAGCCGAGAGACGCCAAGCTTCTCGATGGCATGGAAGATCCGGATCCTTTTCCTGCGTGGATGAGCGACAAGGATATGAACGTGTACCTGCAAGCATTTTCGACCGGCGGTTTTCACGGTCCTATCAATCGCTACAGGGCACAACGGTTGGATTTTGACGAGCTGGTGGAGCTGCGTGGCAAGCACTTCGAAATACCCGCCTGCTTCATCGGTGGTGAGCGCGACGCAGTCCGCAACTTCGTGCCAGGCGCTGATCTATATGCTGACCCCGGGGCGGCCTGCACGGACTTTCGCGGCAGTACCATTATCGCAGACGTCGGGCACTGGGTGCAGCAGGAAGCGCCGGCGCAGACCAACAAAGCACTGGCTAGCTTTCTGGCGACCTTCTAGAGGCAGTTCCCCTCGAACAACGATCGTCAGCGACGCCCCATCCACGCGCCGAACACCCAGGCCATCGGTGCGAATCCCAGCAGAACCCCGTACACCGGGACCCGGTGCAGCACATCGTGCATCCACCAGCTCCAGCGGTGGTCGAGAAACCACCGGGCCTTTAACAGATGAGAGTTGTAGCCGAACTCCAGCACGCTGAGGTTGCTCCAGCTACCCGTCTGCAGCCAGTCGATGAACCCGACGAAAAGGATCAACATCGCCCCGACGCCGCATATGTAGGCGGCGCCGAAGAACAGCAGAGAAATCAGCCGATCGGCCATGATAAAAATGAAGAACCCAATGACACAGTGCACAAGGTTCCGCGCAGCGGCAATGGATGCTGCGATGCAGATCACAAATTCGAGTCAGTCTTGCTCAACGTTACATAGCGCTCACGAACCTTTTGAGGCCGAAATAGTCGGCCACTCCCTGATCTAGCGGTGCCCCTTGTGCGGTGGTTCATCGCGCCTCCTCGATCCCGAGTTTACACGGCGCCTCAAGCGTTTAACCTACGCAATATCGATACAGCAACCCACCCGAGGATGCGGTACTTAAATTGAGTCTGATCCACACCTTTGCCGGCAACCCGCTGGATCGTGCCGGCACCCAGCGCCGCGACCCCGAATGGTTAGCAGCGGCGGCGGCACAACCCAACAGTCGCTACCTTCCGTTCTCCAAACTAAACGTTCTCCTGCAAGGTGACGAGCCGAAACTCGGCTGGCTCAATACGCCAGACGTCGAGCGCCTGAACATCAGCGATCCGCCCATCTTTTTGGGCATACAGAACGATGTTGCGCACTTCGCAATCGATGTTTCCGAGCTTGGCGATCCCAAGCACGAACTCAATCTGGACAGCACGTGGCGCTTTGAAGATTGCCGGGCGGCAGGCATGGTGCTTTCCGGCGAGCGCACGGGCATCGTCGCTCAGAGTCGCTCGCAGCTCGACTGGCACCGGCGCCACCGGTTCTGCAGCGTCTGTGGCACTCGCAGCGTGTCGGAACGCGGCGGCCATGTGCGCCGTTGTCCTTCTTGTCGTACGGAACACTTTCCCAGAACGGACCCGGTCGCCATCATGCTGATTACGAACGGAGATGACTGCCTGCTTGGACAATCCGCAGGGCGGCTCGCGCGCACGGGTATGTACTCGGCGCTGGCCGGTTTCGTCGACCAGGGCGAGTCAATCGAAGAAGCCGTGCGCCGGGAGGTACGCGAGGAGGCAGGGGTGGAGGTCGGCGAGGTCCAATACCACTCCTCCCAACCCTGGCCGTTTCCGTCCTCGCTGATGATCGGGTGTCACGGCAAGGCGACGACCACGGAGATCGTGATCGACCCGGTAGAGATGGCAGACGTGGGTTGGTTTTCCCGCGCGGGCGTCAAGCGCGCACTAGATCAGGCCAACCCGGAACTCAAGGTTCCTGGACCTATCGCCATCGCGCACCATCTCATCAAGTCATGGGTAGACGGTGATATCGGCTGGTGACGCCCACCAGACCAGACAAGGTGACCATGCTCGACACGTTGACCGCTGCGATATCGTCATGGAGCATGGCAAAATCAACCAACGGGGCAGCGGTGGAGATAAGTCGTGCAGAGTGACGACGAGAGGTTCGAAATATTCGAATCCAAGTTGGCCTTTCTCGAAGATACGATCCAGCAACTAAACGATGCGCTGGTGCAGCAGCAATCGCGCATTGATCTACTCGAAGCGTCGTTACGCTCGCTGGTGCAGCGCGTGGATGATGGGCCCGACATTCCAGGCAATGCTGCGCCTGCGGATGGGCGTCCGCCCCACTACTAACCCTCGACCCGTTTCTCGGTGGTGGCGTCTTCGATCGCGTAGAGTTCATCAAGCCCGGCAACAACAGGCAATTGCCGATAGGTCTGAAAGAGCGATTTTGTGTCCGTACCGGTGCTGCCACTGGTCTGAAACCGCTGATAAGCATTACGCACCGCCTCGAAAGCCAGCACCTGTGCGGTGAACGGGTCGATGATCAGGTTCCAGCCCAACTCTGCCCACTGCTTTTTTTGCTTTGCATCCAGCGAGGTGATGGTGGCCAACGGCCCTTCCAAAGCCCCCCGCGCTTCGCGCATCTGAGCGTCGCTCTCCGGCATGAGCATCAGCACATCTGCGCCAGCGTTGCGATAGGCCCGTAACCGGGCGAGGGCCGCTGCAAAGCCTTCGTTCTTCACCGCGCCGGTACGCGCGATGATGAGAAACTCGGGGTCTCGCCGTGCCATCACAGCCTGTTCGATCTTCGCCGTCATCACCGCCATGTCAACCAGATGCTCAATACCACGATGGTGACTCACGCGCTTGGGCGCTACCTGGTCTTCCAACTCGACAGCACAGGCGCCTGCTGCCTCGAATTCCCATATGGCGCGCGCAACATGCACCGGGTCACCAAAGCCCACACCCCCATCAACGATGATCCCCAAGTCCGAGCGTTGCGTGATCCGCCTTGTTACATCAGCAATCTCGGTCATCGTAAGCAAGGCTTCACTCACAGCGTAACTGTATCCCAGTGCGCCGCCGCTGAGGTATCCAAACTCGAACCCGACCTGCTCGGCCAGGCGAGCAGTGAGCGGCTCGATACACAGCGGCGCGAAAACCGGCTGCTGCTCGCTCAGAGCCACGGAAAGACGCTTAGACATTGGATGCACTCGAAACTAAAGAATGACGCCCGAGATGATAATGGGAACTACGCAAAGCGAAAGCGTTGAGCGCCAGCAACGAACACGAGCAGGACCCCTCGAAGAACTCGCCGCATCGAGGAGTTGCCGCGCGCCAGACCGACTCGCAGCGGGTTGCGCTTCTCCACAGTTACCCGCCATCGGCGAGATGTACATGGGACTCGCTGGTCGGGGTATTCTACCGCTCATGGGTATGATATTCGGCTCTCGCTTCGGCGTAGCTTTGTTCGGACGGGTTACGGGTTTCGTGATGCTGAGTTCCGTCTTCAGCGCCTTTGGGCCGCTAATCGTGGGATGGGTCTACGTTCTGGCCTGCAGCTACGATTCAGCTTTAATGATCTTTCGGGCGATTTTGCTGCCCGCGGGGATAGC
>SMVB01065626.1_pt1 | contig 30229 bp, 28 predicted proteins | sample 2456461 | NCBI WGS metagenome assembly SMVB01 (sample SAMN11095934, study PRJNA526329) | marine sediment metagenome | biome: Marine sediment; feature: Surficial sediment; material: Deep marine sediment; isolation source: Hadal surficial sediment | place: Pacific Ocean | collected 2014-05 | depth... | reverse complement strand
CCCCCACGACGGGCCCACGTCAGCCGTAGAGATTGACGGGGCTTCTGGAGCGCAGGGGCCGGGCAAGAATAAGGCCCAGTTAGCCAGTCTCAACTCTTCCCGGGCAGAGTTCAAATGGCGGCACCGGTTCACCGACCCGGTCGGCTGAACGTCGGTGCCCATCCATTTCCTCTTTGCCAAAGTCCGGCTCAGCCATGTACAGGTTGTGGCATTTGATAGGAGTCGAGTCAAAAGGGCCGCTCGTGAATCTTCCTCCTGCATTTCAAAGATGGACGTCGCGCAGGCTCCGTGAACGTCAGACGTGATTCGTGGAACTCGATCCAAGTCCTGATTTCGTGGAGGAGTTCTTGCCTCGAGCTGGCGACTGCAGTTGCCGCTCGCCCTTTCGAAGTCCCATCGACGACGCCCCTGCCTAGGAGCGCTTCGATCTCGTTGACCGCCTCGACTTCGAGCGCCGGTCCGGAAGCCTGTTTTGGGCCCGCCTCTTGCGAGGCGGCCTCGGGTCTTCGAGTTGTGCGTCGGCAACAACCGTAAAGAGACATCCTCACTCCGTGTACGTGCGCCCCCTCACGACCCCGTAATTGCTGGAACTTGCCTTGTCCTGATAACGTCTATACCGCTATGGACACTCTGCTCGAGAACATTCGCTATGCTGGCCGGCGATTGGCGCAAACGCCCGGCTTTACTTCGGTCGCGATCCTGTCGCTCGCTCTCGGAATAGGCGCCAATACAGCCATTTTCAGCCTAGTCAACGCTGTCCTGATCCGGGAGGCTCCGCTCGACAAGCCCGAGGAGCTCGTCGAGGTTTATTTGTCGACCCCCGATTTCGAGTACAACGTCTTCTCCTGGCCGGACTACGAGGACTTCAAGGAAGGTACCACCGAAGTGTTCTCGGAGGTCTCCGGCACGCGGCTCCTCATCGTGCAGTTCGATAACGCCGAGGGCGTCGAGATGGTCCCGGGCGAGGCCGTGACCGGCAACTATTTCAGGACACTCGGTATCGAGGCGGAGCTCGGCCGGCTGCTCCTGCCCGAAGATGATATCGCGCCCGGCGGACACGCGGTGGTCGTGCTCGGCCACGGCTATTGGCAGAACGCTTATGGCGGCGACCCCGGTGTCGTGGGGCAGTCCCTTCGTATCGGAGGGCTTGCTTACACCATTGTCGGCGTGGCTCCCGAAGCCTATAGCGGTCACTTTCGGGGTGTCGTGCCGTCCGTCTTCGCACCGAGGATGATGGTCGGTCAGCTCATGCCTGGCGCTACTGACGAGCTTCAGGCCCGCGGGAACCACTCTGTTTTCGTCAAAGCCCGCAAAAGGCCCGGCGTGAGTCTCGTGCAGGCTGAGACGGCCGCGAGCGCTGTCGCTGCGCGGCTTCGCGACGACGACGTCGAGAACTGGGACTCTCAGGCCTCGTTCCTCTTCGTCCCGACGACCGACGTCATCCTTTTTCCTCCCGCGGACACGTTCATCAAGGCGACGGCGTGGATCCTCACGGGCGTTGTCGGTTTGGTGCTGCTTTTGGCCTGCATCAACCTCGCAAGCTTTCTGCTGGCTCGGGCTCTCGATCGCAAGAAAGAGATCGCGCTCCGGCTCGCGCTCGGCGCGACGCGGCGCCATCTCATCGGCCAGCTCTTGACGGAGACGACGATGCTCGCTCTGCTCGGCGGAACCGCCGGGATCGCGGTGTCGGTCGGCTTGCTCAGGATTCTGGTCAGCGCTGATCTGCCTCTGCCTCTTCCCATTACGCTCGACCTCAGCCCGGATCTCACCGTCCTTGGCTTCAGCCTGGCCGTGTCTGTTCTCGCCGGCCTGTTCCTCGGCCTTGCCCCCGCGCTCCAGAGCACGAACCTGGACATGTCCGCGACGATCAAGGACGAGAGCGCAGGTGTGGGCCGGAGCGGTGTGTTCACCCTGCGCAATATTCTTGTGGTGGCCCAAGTCGCCACCTCCCTCGTGCTCCTGGTCGGAGCGGGCCTCTTCCTACGCAGCTTGCAGCGCGTACAGACCGTCGATCCTGGTTTCGGCCGTGATCCGGCGGCGATCCTCACGCTCATCGTGCCCTCGACGCGCTATTCCGAGGATGAGGGTCGTCTGTTCACCCAGCGTATGCTTACGCGGTTTCGCGAGCTCCCGGGCGTCGAAGCCGTGGGCGTGACGGGCAATCTTCACTTGAACATGATGAACACGCAGAACATGTTGATCAACGTCGACGGCGTGGAGCCTCCGCCGGAACGCGAGTCACACATGGTCGATCGGACGACGGTCGGCCCTGGCTTCTTCGACGCGGTCGGAGTAAGAATCTTGCGCGGTCGAAACTTCAACGAAGGGGATCTCGCCGACTCTCCCCAATCTGCCATCGTCAACCAGGCGCTCGCCGATAAGTTCTTCGTCGGCCGTGACGCTCTCGGGGGCATTCTGCGACGACCCGACAGCGAGGACCTTCTTATCGTCGGCATCGCAAGCAACGCCAAGATTCGCTCTCTGGGGGAGGCGCCTCGCGCTTTCGTCTATCGACCCTATAGCCAAGTCTATACCGCCTTCGTGACCGTGGTCGCGAAGACGCGCAACGATCCCCAGAAGACAGCGCTCGACCTCATGGCGGCGGCGCGCGAGCTCGATTCGGAGCTGATGATCTGGGAAGCGAAGACAATGGACCGCCATCTCGGCATCGTGCTCCTCCCCGCACGGCTGTCGGCGGTCTTGTTCTCCGCCTTCGCGGTAGTGGCGCTCGCGCTCGCGAGCATCGGGCTCTACGGGATCGTGAGCTTCTCCGTCTCTCAGCGCACCCGTGAGATCGGCATTCGGATGTCGCTCGGCGCCAACTCGGGGAACGTCGTGCGAATTCTCATGAGCAGCGGGCTGAAGCTGGTCGCGGTCGGCGGCGTCATCGGTATCGTTGCCGCCATCCTGATCGCGCCGCTCTTAGGGAGTATATTGTTCGGGGTTCAAGGGCGCGATATCGCGGCGTTCACCGCGATGCCGTTGATTCTTTTTGCTGTCGCGGCGCTGGCCGCCTTCGTGCCGGCACTCCGCGCAAGCCGCATCGACCCGGTCCGCGCCCTGCACACTGAGTAGCTAGCTCACTCCGGGGGGCGTAGGTCGAAAACGGAGGGCGCCACCTCCGTGCTGCCGACGAAGCGCTCGGCCACGGCCACGAGCTCCGCGACGACGTCCGGGTATTGCTCTGCGACATCGAATCGCTCACCCGGATCTTCTCCGAGGTGATAGAGCAATGGAGGCGAGTGCACGCTACGTTCCAGCGTGCGCTCTTCGGTGCCGTACGTCCCGCTCCGAACGGGAAGCCGACCCAAAAGTGCCGCGCGACTGGGCGAGCACACCGGAGCCGCAACGTAGAACTGCGTCCACCTCTGCCCCTCTTCCGCCATCCTGTCGAGGCTCGGCGTCTTGATCGTCGGATGTCCGTAGAAGGCTTTCTGGAGTCATGAAGACCATAACTCAGCCTGACAAGAACGCAGAGGAAAGTCTCTAATCTAACCTCTGCGTTCTCTGCGCCTCGGCGGTGAGATTTTTTATTTGCGGCGCAGCCGCGCTGTGTCTTTGTGCCTCTGTGGCCATTCTTAAGGCGCCTCATGCGGACGATTTGAGGAGCGCCTGGTTAAGCTCTAGGCTCTTGCAATATCGATCACATAGATGCCATGTGCCAGAGGGTTACCGACGAGCTCGTCGCGGGGCCCTTCCGCGCTGGAGCTCCGTGGCTTGCGCGACTGCGAGCGCGCAAGGTCTCGGCGCGATCGGCGTCGATGAGCTCCAAGAGATCCAGCGCGTCTTCTATCAAGTTGCGATTCCCGCGGCCCTGTCCGCGTCGTCGCGCGCGCAGGACGACGTCCTCCATGGCATCGGCGATACGGGCTTTTGTGGCCGCGTCTGCGCCGGGAAAGAGTCGCTCGCCCGCTAATACGCGCGCTCTGGAGGACATTTTGCGGCTCTCCATCGTTCGGATGAAAGCATTGCGCGCCGAGCTGTCCGCTTCGATATGAGGAGCAAGAGCGCGCATCGAAGCGAGTACGACCGAAGTCGAGTATTCACTGTCGAGGACGCGCGCCAGGGCCTGTCGGCTATCGGCTTCGTCGGCCGCATCTCCCAACGCCTCGACCGCCTTCAACAAAACGCTCGTAGAGTTCGATGTGTGAAGCGCCGCACCGACGATCCGCCGCACTTTGGCTTCGTCGATGCGTGAGCGCATCATCGCGACCGCTTGGAGCTTGACCGAGGTCGAAGCCGCGTTCTCCTCGAGGATCGCGAGGACGGCGTTCTTTACTTCGACTTCGTCGAGGTAATTGGCCGCGAGCGTCATCGCGCGGAGCTGCACGCTCGTCGAGTTTTTCGAGGACAGCGCGCGACCGAGCGCCGGCGGGCCGGCGGGCGTACCCATGTGATGCTGGAGCGCGTCGATGGCCGCGAGCAGCACGTTCGTCGATACGCCGCTTTGGCGGAACAAGCCGTCGAGCGCCTCAGCAGCTCGATCGTCATCCTTGCCCGACGTGAGCGCACGCACCGCCTGTAGCTGTACGCTCGATGAGTTCCCACGCTCGAGTCCCACGTCGGCGACGGCGCGCACCGCGCTCGCCTGGGACGCTGAAGCGAGCTGAAGCGCTTTCAAGCGGACGCTGGTCGAGCTGCTCTTGTTCGCGAGCGCCGCGCGCAAAACGTCCGCCGCAGCTAGATCGTTGATTTGGCCTTCGAGGCTCGCGAGGCATTGCAGGCGAACGGATGAGGAGCTCGAGCCTTGGAAGACACGGATGACGCTCGGCCGCACTTCGGGGTCGAGAAGATGTCCCGTTAGGCTCCGGCATGCGAGCATTTGTACGGAGCTCGAGTTACTCGCGTCGAGCGCTCCGGAAAGAGCTTGGCGTGCGCCGGGCGTGTCGAGCCGATGCGAAAGTATCACCACGGCCTTTTGCTTGACGCTCGAAGACGAGCCGTTTGTCAATAATCGGCCGACAGCAAGGGTGACGTCTTCATGCGAAGCGACGTCTTCGAGCGATTCCAGTGCGCGCAGTTTGACGCTCGAGGAGCGTCCGGCGCTCAGTCCCATAACCAGGATGCGGCGTGCCGCCGGATCGGAGGCCCAGGGCGCGAGGATGCGTGTGAGCTCGATTTGCCGGCTCGAGCTTTCGCGCTCCATCGCTTCTTCGAGGATGTCATGCGCGGTGAAATTTCCCTTGCGCGCCAGGGCGAACGCCGTATCGCGCTTGAGCGGCCACGAGCTCGAGCCATCGAAGACCTCACGAAACAGATCGTCGTTCGCTTCTTTGCCGCGGCTGCGCGCGAGAAGCTCGGCGCGCTGCGCGCGTGCACGCTCGACGCGCACGGAATCCGGCCACCGGTCGAGCAGAACGGCATAGGCCTCGAGTGCTTCTTCGAAACGTTCGAGCTCGGAGAGGGCGTAACCGACATAATACTGAGCGTCGTCGGCTTCCTCGCTCGCACGGAAATCGCTCACGAGGCGTTGGAACCGCGCGAGCGCCTCTTCGAAGCGCTCATCGATCAAGTGCTCGCGTGCTTCTAGGTAGAGCTCTCGAGCCGATTCCTGGGCGTTGCTCGAGCGATAGCCGCCGAGCGTCAAGATGAGCAGGAACAAGAAGACTACATTACGTCTCATTTCAGAATTCCTTTCTCGAGCCGCGCTCTTCGCGGCCGATCCAGCCAGATGCTTCGAGGGCTAGAGATACTTTTGTGTTCAAATCAATGGCGGCGAGCTGAGCGGGGAGCCGGCTCCCTTCGAGGCTCGCTTGAAAGACGCCGACGCCGGTCCCGCTCGTCGAGCTCTCGAGAGCGGCGAGCTCTTCGAGAAAGAGCTCGGCGCGCCGAATGGCTCGAAGCAAGTCCCGATCGTTGTCAGCATCGAGCGCAGTCTCGAGGAGCCTTCCATCTCTCAGAAGCTCGCTCGCTCGCTCACGGGTGAGGAACAGATCTTCCGTGGTCACGACGTCGACCGAGAGCTCCATCACGCCGACGAGAAGATCCTGGAGGCCGTCGACGTAGCGAACCCCGACGTCAGATAAGAGCTCGGCGCGCTCGAGCGCCAAGAGTGCTTCAGGTGCGATGTCGAGGTTTTCCAACCCGGCGACCTCAGGGAGGCCGGCACTCGGCGGCGTGGCGAGCAGGCCGAGGCCGATGCCGATCACGAGAACCGCGGCCATCGCCAAGAGCTCGTAGACGCGGTGGGCTCGTGCACCAGCCTCGAGGGAGATCTCGGGCTCGAGCCGACGTTTGAGAGCCGCCCACGCTTTTTCGGCGCTTTCGCTCTCCGAATTCTCCGACCACTTGTCTTCGTAGGGAAGAGGTGGGTCGGAAATGGTGCTGAGAGCTGCGAAGGCGACCTGCGCGTCGTCGAGCGCCTCGCGACAGCCGCTGCAGTGCTCGACATGTTCCCGAAGTGCCGTCTCGGCCGCTCGGTCGAGCTCGCTGAAAAGCAAGGCTTCGAGCTGCGCCTCTCGATCTGTACAGGCTGTATAGGCGGGACTGGATCTTGGATTCATCGTCTGACTCCCTTTCGGGCTTTCAAGAAAACTCCGAGCTTGCGCATTCCCCGAAAAACTTGGGTGCGTGCGGTGACCTCGTTGCAGCCGAGTGTTTTGGCAATAGCGCGCATCGGGAGCTCGTCGAAAAACCGCATCGTCACCGCCGCGCGCTGGCCTTCGGGTAGGCGCTCGAGGGCTGCTTTCACCGCTTCGGCGCTCTCTGCTCGCAACAAGCTCTCTTCCGCTTCGGCAGGCGTTACGTCGATGGGCCTCTGTTCAAGATCGATGCGGGCTCGCCGGCTCACTTTGCGCCTGTCCTCGATCGCGCGGTTGACGGCAATGCGGCAGAGCCAAGGATAGAAGCGCTCGGGCTCCCTCAGCCGGGGAAGCTCCTTGAGTGCGGCTACGTAAGCGTCCTGTACCATGTCTTCTGCCAAAATCCTGTCTCTGACGACTCCGAAAACGACCTGCACCACGCGATGGTAATAGCGGTGGTGAAGCTCGCCAAAGCTATCCAAATCTACGGAAAGCGTTCTTTCGACTAGCTTTATGTCTGCGTCTGCTTCAGCGAGCTCGGGCATGTTCGTATATGAGGCGGTCCTAGGGCCGCTAACGTTGCACGAAAAACGTGCGCCGCCGAAAAAGAGTCAACTATCGCTAGACGTCAATCGCGCCCAGAGCGCGTCACAGGCTTCGACCGCGCCGATCGGCAGCCGCACGTCGACTTCGCCCGACAGCTGTGTGACGTCCGGGTTGATTTCCACGGTGTGCTTGCCATTGTGCTTGGCCTCGAGGACCGGGCGGACGATGTAGGGAAAGGCGCTCGTCGTCCCGATAGAGAACACGACGTCGAAGCCCTTCTCGAGCTCCGCTTGCATGAGCTCGACTTTACGAAAGGGAAGAAGCTCTCCGAAGAGCACGACGTCGGGACGCAGATGCGCACTGCACTTGGGGCAGGAGGGAAGCGGCGAGAGTCCGCTGTAATCCTCGACGGTGGCCCGATAATCGCACGCGGTACAGGAAAGGTAGTGGAGGTCGCCGTGGATATCCATGACGTTTCGAGAACCGGCTTTCCGGTGGAAGCCGTCGACGTTTTGCGTCAGGACCCAGCTGCGTTCGTAGCGATGCTCTGCCTCGGCGAGCCTTTCGTGAGCTCGATTGAAGCTTTTGCCACGACACGCGGCTTCGATCTGATGAATGTGCTTCCAAGTGAGCGCGGGGTTCGTCTCCATCATCGCCCCGGAGAGCGCCTCTTCGATGGTGATGCCTTCCGGCGTATCGGCGTCTTCATAGAGACCGCCGATGCCGCGATAAGTAGGGAGGCCCGAATCGGCAGAGATCCCGGCTCCAGTAATGAAGAGAACGCTCTTGGCGTCTCTCAAATAAGAAACGACTTTATCGAGCTTGTACTCGAGGCTCGCCCCCATAGTCGAGATTATCCTACAATCCGTTACGTGGGTGTTCTGTTGCTCGAAGAAGTCGACGAGGCGAGGCTCGGACAGCTGCTCTCGCGATACGGCTTGAAGTTGAACCACGTTCCCGCCTGCCGCGCGATCCCAGGAAGTTATTGGGGCGATAGCGAAGCGGGACTCGTCGAGGATCGGCTCTACGCGCGGCCAGACACCCCGATCCACTCGGTCCTGCACGAAGCGGCGCATTTCGTGTGCATGAGTCCGTCCCGCCGCGCCCGTCTCGAACGCGACGCGGGCGGCGACGACGTCGAAGAAAGCGCGGTGTGCTACCTCCAGGTGCTCTTGTCCGACCACGTTCCCCAGATGGGCCGCGATCGAATGTTTCGAGATATGGATAGCTGGGGCTACAGTTTTCGTTTGGGCTCGACGAAAAGCTGGTTCGACGAGGATGCCGAGGACGCGCTATCGTGGCTTCGAGCCGAAGGATTAGTGGACGACAAGGAGGCCGCTCTTTGGACGAGACGAGGGGGAGAATGAAGTGGGACGTGGACGACAGCCTCGCGCTTTCGGCCGAGTCGATGCGAGAGATGGGCTATCGCGTTGTGGACATCGTGGCGGAGAACTTCGCCACCCTCGCCGAGCGACCGGTCAGCTTGACGGGCTCGAGAGCGGCGCTCGAAGCGGCGCTCCGGGAGCCGGCGCCCGCGAGACCGCGAGCTCCGGAGGAGGTTCTCGAGATCGTCCGTGACGTCGTCCTCGAGAACATGATCCATGTCGACCACCCGAGAAATTTTGGTTTCGTTCCCGGCCCCAGCAACTATGTCGGCGCGCTCGCTGATTTTCTCACCGCGGGCTTCAACGTTTTTGCGGGCACGTGGCTCGAAGCTTCGGGACCGGCGCAGATCGAGATCGTCACCATTGATTGGCTCAAGGAGCTGTGCGGCCTTCCGGCCTCGGCTCGAGGTTTGTTCGTGAGCGGCGGCTCGGCCGCCAACTTGACGTCGCTCATGATTGCCCGGCAGGAGAAGCTACCCGATGGGCCGGCGGGAGGCGTCGCCTATTGCTCGGACCAGACGCATTCGTCGATGGAGCGTGCCTTTCGCATCCTCGGTTTCGGCGTGGGCCAACTCCGTCGCATCGAGACCGATAGCCGCTATCGTCTGTCTCTCAACGCACTAAGAAAAGCCATCGACGAAGACCGCGCCGATGGCAAGAGACCGTTTTGTGTCATCGCCAATGCGGGAACGACGAATACTGGCGCCGTGGATCCTCTGCCCGAGCTTTCCGATCTTTGTCGTCGCGAAGACCTCTGGTTGCACGCCGACGGCGCGTACGGAGCCGTGGCGGTGCTGTCACCGACCTACCGACATCTGCTCGAAGGCCTAGGCAACGTCGACTCGCTCTCGCTCGATCCACACAAGTGGCTCTTCCAGCCCTACGAGATCGGCTGCGTGCTCATGCGCGACGGCGAGCTTTTGACGAAGCACCTCGAAGCTCACCCCGAATATCTCCAGGACGTCAAGGCTGGAGAAGAAGAAGTTAATTTTTGCGACCTTGGCTTTCAGCTGACGCGGCAGTTTCGCGCGCTCAAGCTGTGGATGACGATCCAACTCTTCGGGCTCGACAACATCCGGGCCGCCGTCGAGCGTGGGATTCGCGCAGCGGAGAAGGCGGAGACCTACGCGCGGGGCCACGAGGAGCTCGAAGTGGTCTCGGCGGCCGAGCTCGGAGTCGTCAGCTTTCGCTACCTCGCTAAATCGAGCGACGACTTGAATGCGTTCAACCTCGAGCTCTCGAAAGCGGTCATCGTCGACAGCTTTTGCCTCGCGAGCTCGACGGAGTTGAACGGCAAGGTGGTGCTCCGCATGTGCACCATCAACCCGCGCACGACCGACGACGATCTTCGAAACACGGTGGAGCGGATCGTTGCGATTGGGCGGCGTCTCGACGGGTCTTGAGCACGGTTTTCAAAGCATCATCCTCGTGCGATACTTTTTAAGTATCCCCGACAATTTGTAACGCGTCCCAAACGGCCGGCGAGCCTCCCTTCGCCAGCGCGAGGAGCATCATGGACCAGCCGACCCCGGGCGCAAGCCCTCTCGATTTCGAAAAAGCTCAGTTCGAGGAAGAAACGCCCTCCGAGCTCACCTGCGAATACTGCAAGAAGGCCATCGACGGTGTGTATTTCGATGTGAATGGCAGGACCTCCTGCGAGTCTTGCCGTCAGGAGCTCGAGAGTGCACGCACCACCGGCGATCCGCTCAGCCGCTTTTTCCGCGCGCTCGCCTTCGGCGGCATCGGCGGCGCCATCGGCGCAGCCATCTACTACGCGGTCTTGGTGGTAACCGATTACGAAATCGGCCTGATCGCGCTTCTCGTCGGCTTTCTCGTGGGCGCCGGTGTTCGCCTCGGCTCGGGCGGAAGCGGCGGCCGCGGCTATCAAGTGCTCGCAGTGGCCATGACCTATATGGCAATCGTGAGCACCTCCATTCCGTTCATTATCGAGGCGATGATGACAGAGCCCCAGGCTCGAGAGACCCAGACCCTCGGGGATTCCGGCGTTCTCGCGGCAGAGCCTGAAGTCGCAGCCGAGGGGGCCGCTCTCGAAGATGCGTCGATCGGAGTCTACCTGCTTGCACTTGTCGTCATCGGCGTTATCGCGATGGCCACGCCATTCCTCGCGGGCGTCGAGAACGTGATCGGTATCCTTATTCTAGGCTTCGCGTTGTACGAAGCCTGGCGTATGAACGCGTACCAGCCTTTGGTCGTCGAAGGTCCCTTCGAGCTAGTAGGGGACGAGCCGCCTGGCGATGCACTGTCCTGACTGCCGCATCGGCAACGCTTCGAACCGCTTGAGCTGCCCCGCGTGCCACGCACGGGTCTACTTCAGAATCAGGAGTGGGCTAGCCGGTGAATGTGGCGGCGAGGTCGGCGCGCTCGTCTTCCGAGAGCTCGATTTCGAGAGCGGCTTCGGCCATGTCGAGATGTTCGGGTCGGCGTGGGCCGGTGATGATGGCGGTCGTGAGGGGGTTTGCGAGCACCCATGCCATAGCGAGTGAGCCCATCGACACACCGCGATCCTCCGCGGTTTTGCGAAAGCGGCGCAGAGCGGAAAAGATCTTCTCGTTTACGAGATGCTTGTAGGGCTCTGGGCGAAGTGTCATCCGCGAGCCTTCGGGATAATCTTCGGAGTTGCGGTACTTTCCCGTGAGCCAGCCTCCGGCGAGCGGGCTGAACGGTGTGAACCCGAGCTGTTGATCCGCACATAGCGGAAGCATTTCGAGCTCTTGTCCCCGCGAGAGCAAGCTGTAGTCGTTCTGGATCCACTCGAAGCGGGGGAGGCCGTTTTTGTCGCTCAGCCAGAGCGCACGCGTGAGCCGCCAAGCTTCGAAGTTGCTCGCGCCGATGTAGTGTATTTTGCCTTGGTGCACGAGATCGCCGAGGGTGTCGAGTGTCTCTTCGAGCGGTGTCTCGGGGTCGGGCTCGTGCACGAGATAGAGGTCGAGCCGCTCGGCGCCGAGCCGCGTCAAGCTCGCTTCGACCTGGCGCTTGATGTGGCGGCGCGACAGGCCTCGGTCGTTCGGCCCATCCCCGACAGGGTTGAACACCTTCGAGCTCAAGAGAAGCTGATCGCGAACGCTCGCATCTTTTGTTTTCCTGAAGCGCCCAATGAACCTCTCGCTCGCGCCCCCGCCATAGGCGTCGGCGGTGTCGAAGAAATTGATGCCGAGCTCGAGCGCGCGGTCCATGAGTCGGAACGCATCCTGCTCACTTTCCCCCATGCCGAAAAAGCGCGCGTCCGACCCGATGCCGCCGAAGTTCCCGCATCCGAGGCCGAGCCGCGACACTTTCAGGCCGGTGCGCCCCAGTGTTCGATACTGCATCGCTCGAGATCCTAACAGATGACTTAGTCCCCTGTAGATACAGGGGACGAGCTCCCCTGGGTTTGCTATCTTTATTACAGAACCCCGAAACAAACCAGACCGCATGCGACAGCTCGCGCGCCATTTTGCCGCACTCTTCGTCGTTCTATGCGCGTCGTCTGCCCAAGCGCGCGAGACGTGGCGCGAAGCCCACTCACCACACTTCGATCTCATCTCCAACGCAAACGAGAAGAGCGCACGAGCCGTTCTTGCTCGCATGGAACAGTTCCGTCATGCGCTGGGGCGCGTCTTGCCGAATCAAAAGCTTGCTGGCGAAGTGGCCACGCAGATTTATGCGTTTCGTGACTTCGACAGTTTTTCTTCGTTCTTGCCTCGAACCGCGGATGGTGTCACTGCGGCGGCCGGCTATTTTCGGCACGGCAGATACAAGAACATCATCGCGATCGATTTGAGCGCGGGCCGGGATGCCTACGAACGGGTCGTCTTTCACGAATACGTGCACTTCATACTCAGTCTCACGACGCGCACTTATCCGCTTTGGTTCCAGGAGGGGATGGCTGAGTTTTACGCGGGCATGCAGCTCAGAGGTGACAGCATCGTGCTCGGCGGCGGGATTTTGCGGCATCGACGGGTCCTCTTCGACAACGTAATGTTGCCTCTCGAGGAGCTCCTCACTGCCGTCTCCGACCGGCCGCTATCGTCGAGCCCGAGTGAGAATGCGCTCTTCTACGCGCAGTCGTGGGCGCTCGTCCATTACTTGATCGTCGATCGGGGAGAGGAAGGACATCGACTTCTAGCTCACTATCTCAGCGCGCTCTCGCGAGGCGCCGAAGAGCTCGAGGCGTTCCACGAGGCCTTCGGCGCGGACCCGGACACGATCGAGGACGCGCTTCGGGGCTATGTCGAGGCTGGTAAGTTCACGAAGTCTCGCTATAGCGTGACCGAGGTCGATTGGAAGGAGAACATCTCGGTCCGGACGCTCACCATGGCGGAGGTCCAACATCGTTGGGGAGAGCTCTTTCTGTTCACCGGACGGTCCAAAGAAGCGCTCATGTGTCTCGAAGAAGCGATCCACCTCGACCCGGGCCTCGCCCCAGCTTGGGAAACACTCGGTGTGGCGAAGTTGATGGAAGGGCGCCCCGACTCTGCGCTCCCGTTTCTGAAACGCGCCGTCGACGCGGAAGGTGCGAGCCCGATGGGTCTATACCTCTACGCGCGAGCCCTTTTGCGGGACCACTCGGGTCATGGGGTTCCGACGATCCCAGACGTGCTCGCCGATGAAGCGGAACGCGTGCTCACGCGTAGCTGGCAACTCGACCCGACGCGAAGCGAGACGGCCCGCCTTCTTGCTTTCGTCTACCTCGTTCGCGGTACACGCCTCCAGGACGCGACCGACCTCGTTGAGAGCGCGCTCGACGTCACCCCGGGCAGTCCGTCTCTGCTCTACCTCTATGGCCAGATTCTGGCCCGGAGCGGTGAGTACGACCGCGCCCGCGAGGCGCTCCATCGCGTCAGCGATGCCACTACCGAACCCGCACTCCGCGACGCGGCGGCGGAGCTTCTTTCGCGAATGAACGCCAGCGAGAAAGTGCCAGAACTGTAGACGCTTTTTATGGTGTTCGTCTATTCGTAGCGCAGCGTGAGGGTTGGGTCTAGGCGGGCGGCTTTGCGTGCGGGCAAGTAGCACGCCAGCAATACGGTTCCCATTAGGATCGCGGCGGCGGTAATCAGCGTTAAGGGATCGGTTGGGGAGATGCCGAAGAGAACCGTTTCCAGGTAGCGGCTTGCCATTACCGCGCCGGCGAGGCCAACGAGCGCACCGATGGCGGCGATACGGAATCCGCTTCCGAGGACGAGGCGGGTGATGTCGGTCGAGCGAGCGCCGAGCGCGAGGCGAAGGCCGAGCTCTCGTTGGCGCTGGCTTACACTGTGGGCGACTACGCCGTATATCCCGATCGTCGCGAGAAGAAGCGCCATTGCGGCGAAGAGCGTCATGAGGAAGGCGGCAAAGCGGTCCTGCCCCGTGTAGCCGCCCATGAGCTCTTCCATGGTCAGGATGCTGTGCACGGGTTGCGCTGGATCGATCGCGAGTGCGGTTTGCCGAATCAGAGGGGCGACCAAGAGCGGATCGCCTGTGGTACGCACGACGATGTTCAGCGGGAGATAGGCGTTTTGTCCGTGCGGGATATATACCGACGGCTTGGGTGCGCTCTTGGGTCCGTAGGACCGTGTATCGCCCACGACGCCGACGACGTCGTAGATGGCTTCGTAGTCTTGATAGTCGATGTGAAGCCGCTTTCCGACCGCGCTCTCGCCCGGCCACGTGCGCCGCGCCATCGTCTCGTTGACAATGAGCACCCGCGGTCGGCTGCGGTCGTCACGAATGTCGACTTCGCGGCCTTCGAGCAGCGGGATGCGCATCGCGTCGAAATAGCCCATGGTCGGCATGCGGATTTGGACCCCGGCACCGCCACCTTCCGGACGAGGCTCGCCTGCGCGCCAGAAAGGCCGATCGAAATCTGTATCGAGCGCGTCCATCGGCAGCCCTGTTGCGCCGCCCGCGGCGACGACGCCAGGAAGGGCGCGGATCTCTTCGAGAAAACGCGTGTAATAAGGATGGGCGCCGCCACCGCCATAAGCTTCGCCGTCGAGGCGCATCCGTACGACGAGAAGATTGTCGGGATCGAAGCCCGGATCGACGGCGAGCACGCGCGCGAAGCTTCGAAGAAAAAGACCGGAGCCCGCGAGCAGAATCACTGCGGCTGCGATCTCCGCGCCAACGATGAGCGAGCGGAGTCTATGACGCCGCCTATCCGTTGAGACCGTCCCCCCGGCGCTTTTGAGTGTTTCTGAGAGCATCGTGGCCGAGCCTTGGAACGCGGGTGCGAGGCCGGCGAGGATACCAGCCGCGGCCGACGCGAGTACGGCGAAGACAATGACGCGGGTATCGAGAACGGTCTCTTCGATGCGCGGGATCCCCGCGGGCGCGAAGCGCGGCAAAACTTCGACGCCGATACGCGCGAGCGCGAGCCCGAGCGCGCCGCCCACGCCGGCGAGCAGGAAGCTCTCTAGAAAGAGCTGGCGGACGAGGCGCATCCTCGACGCGCCCAGCGCGGTGCGCACCGCCATTTCCCGACTACGTCCCGAAGCGCGCACGAGCAGCAAGCTCGTGACGTTGGCGCAAGCGAGAAGGAGGACCAAGCCCACGGCGCCTAGAAGTATCGTGAGCGCGAGCTTGGTGTTTCCGATGAGTGCGTCCTTGAGCGGAACGAGCTCGACACCCCAACCGTGGTTGGTTTTCGGATGGTCCTCGGCGATCGATGCCGCGATCGTGTCCATTTCGGCTCGTGCTTCTGTGAGCGTGAACCCGGGAGCGATGCGCGCCGCGGCGCGAAGGAATCTCCAGTCGCGCGCCTGGTTCGGCCTCTCCCCGTATGCGCTCTCGAGGTCCCACGGCTTGAAGAGCTGTACCTCGCCACGAAGCGTTCCCGGTGTGCGAAAGCTCTGCGGCATGACGCCAATAATTTGCCACGACGCGTTCTTGAAGCGCACATCTTTCCCGACGATGTCCGGATCGGCTCCGAAACGGCGCTGCCAAAGCTCGTAGCTCAAAACGGACACTTTGGCCTGGCCCGTGATTTCTGAAGGCGTGAACGTCCGTCCGAGGAGCGGCTCGACAGCGAGCGCGGCAAAGAAGTGCACAGTGACCAGAGCACTCGGCACTTCTTCCGTGTCGTCGAACCCGTCACCGAGAAGCGTTGTCGATTGCACCCACCACGCCGCGACACCTTCCAGCGTCTTTGAATATCGGTTCCAATCGAGCACGTTCCCGGGCGCTGGAGAATCGCGACGGCCGCCCTTATCGTCCTGGCTTTCGAAAACCGAGACGAGGCGTTCGGGCTCGGGATAGGGAAGCGGCCGCAGAACAACCGCGTCTATGACGCTGAACAGCGCCGCATTCGCGCCGATCCCGATGGCGAGCGTCAGAGCTGCCGCGGTGACGAATAGCGGCCGATTGACGAGGCTACGCACGGCGTAGCGCAGATCTTGCGAGATCATCTCGCGGCTCCATTGTTCTTTCAAAATAAAAAGGGCGTGCGGGATGGCGCCGAGGCTTCGGCGTAGTAGCGACCATGCGGCGAGTGTCGTCCGCTCTTGCCGGAAGCGGTGGGCGAGCTCTGCTTCCCACTCCTGTTTTAAGCGCTCGCGGTCCGCGGCCGGCACGAGAAACGCGGCGAGCGCCACGATGCGACGGCTCAGCTTTGCGAGGGGCCCGGCCATCCTAGCCGGCCTCCTTCACGGCTTTCGCGAGCGAGCGGGCGAGGTCGCGCGCGTCCGCGAGAGCGCTGAAGAGAGCCTCCCGCCCGGAGGGTGTGATCTCGTAATAGCGACGCGGTGGGCGCTTTTCCCGCCGGGCCACGGAAGCGTTCTCCCAGCGCGAGCGCACGAGACCGCTTTTTTCGAGCTTCGAAAGCGCCGGGTAAACGCTTCCGCTCGGAAGTCCGGTCGTGTCCATGATGTCGAAACCGTAGCCCGTGCCGCCGATTACGGATTCGAGAACTCTTATTTGCGCTTGACCCCATCGCCGCATAGTAGTCCCTCTACCTATGTAGAAGTTATAGCTAAATCTAATGCGTCGATCAAGTGAAAGAGCGTTGAATCGGCATCCCGCGGTGTTACGCTCGAAATATAGGACGACAACAGAATTTCGCGAGGTGGCCCGTGTCCACCCTTCCTTGTCGGCCGTTTCCTCTCATAGATTTCAACCTCGAGATGGAACGTGAGGTCACCGGCAAGTCCAGCGGGGACTACGATCCCGGCCGGGTAAAGGTGCGTTTGTCGGACTCGACGATGTGCTCTTTGGCCGTTTCAGCGGCCGATGCGACCCGCGAGGAGGTCCAGCGAAAAGCCTTCGAGGCGACCGAGAGGGAAATTTTCCCCGTCTCGAAATTTGGGTCAACGTCGCCGCGCTTCGCGCCAAGGGTCAAGAGAAGGGACTCGGCGGAGGCGTTCCTCCCAATCCTCCAGGAGGCAGCGGACAACCCGTGGGGCGAGGACATCCCCGACGAAGCCGGCGCTGCCCTCCATCGCCTGGAAGCGGCGACGAGTCGGCAATAGCGGACTTTACATCGTGCAATTTTGACGTCGCGTCATAGAGAAATAGTTTTTTCTCTGCTCTATTTGGTCCAATTCGAGATACACTACAAACCCTTCCCCCATCGGTGTCGAGGTCAAATGGACGAAGAACGTCTCAGCGAATTGGAAGGCTGGACGCTAGAGGACCGCAAAGACCTGACTCTGTCGGAGACCGTGCTTCTCGACGCGATTGCGGAAATATGCGCGGCACTGAGGGATTCGTGGGATCTCGCCCAAACGAGCCGACGAGAGGATCGCTCATATAAGTCGGAGCTCGAAGAAGATCGTCGTGTAATGGAGGGCGCGGATTTGGAGCTCACCCTCGGCGGGGACGACGCTGCCGAGAACGCCAGATTCCTGCTCAGCGAGCGGCTAGCTCAGCTCGCCGACCTGCTGCGGGCCCCGACGAGCGAAGATACCATTCCGGCGGGCGACTGGAGCGGCGCAAGCGATGAGACTTGAAGCCGTGCCCGGTTTCGGACAAGACTAGCAGCCTGCTAGATTTCACGGGAGGGTCAAGTGTCGCTTCGGAAGACATCTTTCTGGCTCATTACTCTGACGCTCGCTGCGGCGATCGTCGCCGCCGACGATAACCCTGTCGTCGTCGTCGAGACGAACTTCGGTAATATCCGCATCGAGCTTCTTCCTTCTTCGTCCCCCATTTCCGTCGCGAACTTCCTCGAATATGTGAAGGACGGCTTCTACGAAGGAACGATCTTCCATCGTGTCGTGAAGGGCACGATGATCCAGGGCGGCGGCTTTACACCCGGGCTTCAACAGAAGAAAGCAAGGGAGCCCATCAAGAACGAAGCCAGGAATCGCGTCAAGAACCGGAAGGGGACGGTAGCGATGGCCCGGACCAGCGGCATCAACACGGCGACAGCCCAGTTCTTCATCAATACAGGGGACAATCGCGAGTTCGACCACAAGAGCATGGATCTGCGGAAGTTCGGCTATACCGTTTTCGGTAAGGTCATCGAGGGAATGGACGTCGTCGAGCTCATCGAGAACATCAAGACCACGAAGCGGAACGGTATGCGGAACGTGCCTTCCGTTCACGTTGTGATCATGACCGTGCGTCTCGTCGACTGAACGTACTCTTCAACAGCTCCTCGGCCTCTACGAGATTGGCGCGCTGAAGATGTTCCCGAAATCTCCGCGGGCGGTCGCCAAGGATTGAGCTGAAGGGCCCCCGTCTCCAGGGAGGCCCATGCTGCCTCGAGCTCAGCCTTTTTTCAATTGCCGCTTGGCTTCTGGATAAGCCAGCGCTCGTTCGAGCCCATTGATGGTGGAGTCGACGATGTCCTGATACGCCTTCAGCGCGTTCTCGCGTTCGCCGATCCGATCGAGCCCCCGCGCGAGCAGAAGCTTGTGAAACGGATCGTTCGGGTTGGATTGCTTCAAATGCTCCACGGCCTTTTCGGCGTTGCCTGCCTCGAGCTCCAAGTAGCCCACGAGATAGTGATAGGCCGGCAAATATTGCTCGGCGGTCTCGCCGCCCTCTTCGATCATTTTGTGAATGGCTTTCGCCTCTTCGCGGGCGTCGTCGAAACGCCCGAGCTTGGCGAAGGTGCGGGCACGTCCGTGCTTGAGCCTTCCGTACCACACTTGCTTCTGATCTTCAGGAATGGCACTTTCGGGTACGCTCTCATAGCCTTTGCCATAGGCTTTCATGGCCTCTTCCGCTCGGCCGTTCTCGAGGTGGATACGGGCGATCGAGTTCCAGATGAAGACCTCGGGGAAAGTTTGCGTCTGACCGCTGTCCCGGTACTCCTTCAAAAACGTGTCGAGCGCTCCGAGCGCCGCCTTGTCCCGAAGACGCCGCTCGTCAGCTACACCGAAGCACAAGGGACTTATCTCGCGTGGCTCGACGTCGACAAGATCGACGCCAAGGGAAAAGCCGCCGCTCTCAACGAGAAAAGGGAAGAGGGCGAAGCTGAGCTGTCGCCCGAGGGGTACCTCAGCCGTTGGTTCGTCGAGAACTCTGGCGTACAGCTGACCTCCGGCTCGGGCTACAGCGTAGGAGGGGCCGGCCACATGCGTATGAACGTCGCGACGTCCCGTCAGCTCATCAAGCTCGCGCTCGACAACATGGCGACGGCGCTAGACAAAGTCTAGCTCTCGTTTCTAGCCAGCATGGGGGCCTGTGTGGCCCCTTCTTTTTTGGCTATGCGAAGTGCTTCAGTAGGAGCGTTTCCCATTCGCCGATGAAATCCGCATAGGTCTTTTCATCGAAGCTCTCGACGAAGCGGTCGCCCTTTTCCGCGATCGCGATGTACTCGTAGGTGACTTGAACCTCGGTGCGTCCTGGGTCTTGTTCCGAGCACTGGACGGTGATGATCCCGACTTTGTCGCCTGGCTCGACTTTGTAGAACTGAACACGCTTGGATTCCGGCTCGTAAGACTTCACGACCCAAACCGCTTCGGTCGAGGCGTGATCGTGGCTTTTGGTCAAGAACACGTAGTCCTCGGACAACTCGGTCGTCCCCATGACGTTTTCGTAGTCCCACCCGGGGACCCAGAGCTTTTCGCCTTCTGGGCTGAACAGCGGAAATAACTTCTCGACCGGCTGTGTCATCTCGAACGCTACGGTGTGTTTAACGGATTTCATAGACGTCGTTTCGCGCGTACCAATGTACTACATTTTTTCTCGTCCCAATCGATGCGGTTGAACTTTTCGATGCCGCCTCGGGCTTGGGCACCATTCCTGGGATAGAGAGACGACGGATTTTTGGACGCTCAGGCCAAAGCCTTTCGGAGGGCGTCGATGATTCGGTCGAGGTGGATGCCCTCGTTGGCCATCTTTGTCTTCTTCGAGGCGTGGTGAAGGCCCACGAGCTCCCAGTCTTGATTGAAGATGGGGCTCCCACTCGAGCCCGGATCCGTGGGGGTTTTGTAGTACAGATACTTCTCCTCGATGCCGGTAACCTCGTTGTCCTGGAGTGACACGCTCAACCGCTTGCCATGGGGATGGCCGATGATGTTGACACGGTCACCACTTTGAACGGCGGTCGTCGCTCGCGGAAACGGTTCGATGCCGTCAGGTGCGGAAGACAGAAGGAGCAGCGTGGCATCCAAATCTTGTGGCGGCGAGGTGAAAAGCTCATCGGCGTCGTAGGGCTCGGGAGGATTTTGCTCGGTCGCGGCGCCCAGAAATCCGACGACGGCGTCTTCTGGTGGAAGAACGTCGTAGCCGAGGCTTGCCAGGCTTTCGCGAACCTTCTCATCGCTCGTGCATACGTGGGCGTTGGTGAGCACGAGCGGCTTGCCTTCGAACTTGGGGCCAAGCCACGAGCCATCGAAGAGCCACCCCGTACCGGAACCGTCGAAAAGACTGCGGCCAAGCCGGGCCACGGATCTCGACCGTTCCAGTCCCAACTTCAGCCATTCGATCGGCTGGTAGCTCACATCCCCCCATACGCCCTCGTAGTCGAATCCCGGCTCGATTTCTATCTCGATGCGCCCTCCAGGAAGTTGCGCCAGCCTGGCCCTCATCATGGGGATAAGGTGGTTGCCGGGAGGGTTTTTTTCGTCGAGTCCCCAGAGCTGTTGGAATTGGCGAAGCGTTCCTTGAAGCGCGAATCGGTTCAGCTGGGCGTGATCGAGATATTGCTGGGTCGATTCGATAGCCTTGTCGTAGTCACAGAGGGCGAGATGCGCCTCGGCGCGGCTCGCCAGTTCCCACGGGCCCAGCGGTTTCCGCTTCTCTTCGAGCTCTTCCAGCGCTTCGAGAACAACTTCTGCAGTATCTCCGGCTTCTCGCGAGCGCTTTTTGGGCTTCCCGGAGACCGTTCGTTCGTGGTGCGTCTTGAGTGCCATCAAGTTCACGCCGTGCCAATAGTTGTCCGTTGCATTCTCGCGGAAAGCTTTGGCATAGAAGTTCACGGCGAGGTCGAGGTCGGAGGTTCGAGGCTCCGCCTTGTTCGGCTTGGCATCCACGTAGAGCTGTTTGTAGGCGCGGCCTAAGAGCCCGAAGACCTCGTAGAGCTCGCCTTTGGCGTCGTCTCGCTCTTTGATTTCCGCGGGCCTCGTACGACCACGAAGTTCCTCGATCGTGTCTTCCAACGTCTCTTTGATCTCTATGAGCTCTTGTATCGCCTTGGTCACGGACCCTTGGTCGATGAGTGCCTGGGCGTAAAGGGTACGTGCGCGAGGATTATCGGGGTCCCAGTTCTTGATGCGTTGTCCAAGCGCCTGGAGCTCATCGAAAAGCGTGTAGTTTCGGAGCACGGTCAGAACTCTCCGAATGGTCTTCTCGTCACCTATCTGGCCGCGGTCGTCGATCTGCGCCACGTAGTCGTCGACGAGAGCGCGCCCCCGCTCGATGTCTCCTGATTCCAAGGATTTCTCGAGCTCTTCCGCCGACTCGAAGCCATTCCATACCATCGGTCCATCCTTTCCGTGTGCGGTAGCGCTAGCGTAATTGCGACGATAACCAGTCGGGGCACGAAAAGTCCATCACGACACTCCATGTGTCGGACGGACGAAAACGTGGATTTTGATTGCGGAATCTCAATCGCGTCGAAACGACGGCGAAAAAGCCTGAACGTCGTCCGTCTCTATACTACTAATGCCGCCCTCCTTGGTTTCATGGAAAAGAATTTAACCGCAGAGGCGCAGAAGTCGCGGAGCATTTCCCTCTGCGTTCTCTGCGCCTCTGCGGTGAGTTTCTTGGTTGCGGTCGCAGGCGGCGCTAGGGTATATAGGATTTTCCTACACATCATGAACGCGCGCTAATCACCTCGCAGGAGGAAACTAGACAGTTTTGGATTTTCTTGACGAGGGTACCTACGACTCGAACGGTCGAAATTGAGTCGACTCACTCGGAAAGGGATCTCGTTCGGTAGAAACAGGCATTTTCAATTCATTTAGGAGGCAACTCATGGGTTGTAGCGATCAATCGACAAAGTTCCTCAAGGACCGTGGATACAACGTGGTCAAACATCCACGAAAGGGTATTCGTCCGCTCGAGCTCCTCGGGCGGCAGGACAAATCGGTAATCCGGCTCGGCCGAATCGATCAGCTGATTGCGTCCTCGAGAAGCGCTCTTCCCGAGATTATCGAGAATGAACCGGGGGCGGCCATCAACGGCCAATCCTCGAGCACACTCACTCTGGGCATCGGAGTCAATATTCTTGGAACCATCATCTCGGCGATGGGCGGCAATCTCGGGGTCGACGTGTCTTACACGAACGCCAAGAAGATCACGTTCCACTACACGGACGTCGTGACGGATCGCGCGCGCCCACTCGATATCGGAGACTTTCTTCGCGACGGCGAGGTCGATGCCGGCAACTTGATTCTCAGAGAGTACGTGCTCGGCAACGGTGAGCTCTTTCTCATCACGGAGACGACCAAAGCCAACAAGTTCACGGTGAACTACGAGATCAAGCGCGGCGTGGGCGCGAAGGTCGACGTGCCCGTCATCCAACAGCTTGTCGGCGCCAACGTCTCGGTCCAGAGCGACAAAGAGTCGGCGAGCACGGTCGTCTTCGAGGGCCCGGACCATCTCACCTTCGGGTTCAAGTGTCTGAAGGTCGAGGTTGGGGACGGCGACCTGCGCCTCATGAACTCACGCGCCGGCGATACGGCTCTCGAGGCGGTCGGAGAAGCTCGCGGGGAGATCCTCACGAGTGATGGAAGGATCGAGGTATTGGAAGCTTAGTTCGGTTCGATTCAAGCCGGACCGGGAGAGGGGCCCGGCCCGCGTCGTCGCAATCGGTCCGACCGCATCGGCAGGACGTTCGAGGGCGAGGCCTCCAGCACTTTCAGATAGCGCTTTGTCGCGCGAACCGAGAAGGTGCGGTTCAAAGCCCCCATCTCCCGCAGCAAGGTTTCGACTCTGTCCGGATCCCGCTCTTCGAGAGCGTCGTGAAGCGACGGCATGGTGGCGAGCCATGTCTCGCTGAGCTCCTTAACACCGCTCGCCTCGTAATCCTCACCGTAAACCTTGTGAACAGAGCGCGGATCGAAGATGCCGTACTCGTCGGCTTCCTCCTGTACCCAGCGGATGGCCTCGCGGATCTCGGCGAAGATCTTTTCATCGTTCTGCAGCTTGTCCCGGACGGCCCCGGTATAGCGCTCGAAGACTTCCCGGTTGTACCGGGCATTGATGCGCACCAAGTTGAGCTCCAGGCCGCCGACACGATCGGGGACCAACTGCGAGTCGAAGATGATCGTGACCCCGATGGGGCGGACGGAATCGGGTCGGCCCTCCGCTTGGGCCGCTGGAGTCGGTTTTCTGTGAATGCGGTAGAGGACCGGCTTGTAGATCCGCCGGTGACGCCCGTTGGGGTCCCAGGCGTGCAATGTCGCGGTGATGGGTTGGAAGAGATCCTGATGAAGAGCCTTCGCGAAACGGTCATCGAGTTGCTCGCGCCAGAGGGCCTCGCGGCCGTCGACGCCATCCAACAGATCGCCCCACGCTCGTACCCTTGGACCCTCGGCTGCCTTGAACAAGGACAACGTAAAGCTGGAAGTGGCCCCGTCTTCCTGCACGACAACGGCCTCCTCCGGTATCTTGTCTCCGACCTCCGAAACGTGGCTCATATCGAGGACGACTCGGTGGCATGGGTGATAGAACGTCTCGTCCTCCCCCGGGAACGCCTGGCAGATCGTCTCCGCCGCCTGCTTGAGTCTCCGGGCCGGTACCTTCGGGTAGAGCGCCCCGCGCCTCCAATCATCGGCGATCGCCCAGGTTTTCTTGCAGAGGTTCGAGAGAAATCTCCCGACTTTGGCGGGCTCGGCCGGAACACCCTGGACGTTCTTCAGGGGGCTCGGCGCCTCACCGCCGGCGGGATAGAGACAGACAACGGAGATAACGTCCTCCTCGCCGAAGCGGGTGAAGAGCCCGGCCTCGTAGAGACACCAGTCCCAGTTCCGCGTTGGGTTGGTAAAGAGAAGCAGAAGAATGTGGCTCCGCCCGAGCTCCTGCCGGATCCGGCGATTCCAATCGGATCCGGCGATGATGTTCTCCCCGGAGACGAAGCATTCGATGCGTTCGCCGCAGAGGTCTTGAAGGGCTTGTTTCGCCGCGCTCGCCACGGCGGCGTCTTCGTGCTTGTGGCTGACAAAAATGCGAAACTTATCGTCCGGAATGCGCACAACCCAGCCTCCTCCGCTTACTTCAGGGCCCGAACGGCCTGTCTAAACGCGTCTACCGGGTACATTCTATATCAGCAAAAACAGATTTCAGCTCGCAAAACGGCACCTTGTGCTTCAGCTCGTCGGCGGACTCGGCAATTACGATTTCTCTCAGAAGGTTGTGCACCACCCTCAACGAGAACCATCGGCCTTCGGGATCGATCTCAGCATCCGGCAGACGACGCCGGTGAACTCCGGCGAACGCTTGGCCCAATCTCCGTTTCCGGACTCGAGGTCCTTGAACAGATTGGACTTCGTTTCGAGATCGCAAGGATTCACGACGCGTGGAGCCTCGGACCCGCGAGAAGCTCGGTGGCGATGAGCCCCAAGGAGTACTGATCGGTAAGCTTGGTGCGCGCTTGTCCGAAGTAACGTTCGGGCGACATGTAACAGATAGACTCACGGTCGATGAGGAAGTTGCCGGTCAACATCGACTGTTCTCTCAAAACGTTTGAAAAATCGATGGAGGACAGTCGTGGAACGTCCGACTCCTCGAGCAAAATATCGGAGGGGCACATCTCGCCTCGGTGCCAGCCATGCTCGTGGGCCTCGTCGCCGCCCTCTGGGGAAACGGCACTCTCGCCGAGCTCGAGATGCTGGAGTTTCCGACGGGCAAGACGGCGGACGACGAGCAAGCCATTATCGCGCGGGTTCGAGATCACTGTCGGGCGATCGGGCAGCTCGAAGGCGAGACTTCATTCCCGGTGTTCTCGACGTGGCGGCAGTTCACCCGCTACCTCCATTGGTGGGATCGAGCTCGTTGGCGACCCGTCGCCGTTCAAACAGTTTCTTGCTCGTCATCAGCCCGCTCCTTTTCGTCCTTGGCGGCCACCGCGGCGAAGCCCCGAAGACAATGCGGCCGCATCGCCCTAGCCGGATCGGCGGACGGAAGCTTGGAATTCCTCACTCGTCCTTCGCGAGCTCGTACCGCTCCTCGAAGTCCGCCTTGCTGACGGCATATGGGTCGGAGCCATTCTCGTGGTTGGATACGAGGTAGTCGCCTCCGACATAGTCCGTGAAGCCTTCTTTCGTCTTCACTTTGCCGGCCGCGCGGGCCTTCTCCGCCCATACAGGAGCTGTTTTGATATAACGGCCCGGACTCACGCTCGTGTATGTCGCCGCGAAACTTTCCTTGGAAACCGTGTAGATGTCGCCGTTGCCGTCGACGAGCCAATCGCCACGTTTGCAGAATTGCTCGTGACCCCACTTGTGGTAGGTGAAGCCTTCGATCTCGAGATCGAGCTGGACGGCGGTGATCGCTTGGCTCGGCTTTTTCCTGTACTTCCGGCGCTTGCTCACGGAGCTCCCTGTGCTGAGCTGAGACTTCGTCACAGTGTAGCCCAGTTAGGCGGCGTCGACGGCTCGAGACAGTGCGCCCGCTCTTGGGCGGAGCGCTCGCACACCCCGATCCCTCTGGAAGGCAACTCGCGGTAACACTTGATGACGCGAGCACCGCGGGGATATTGTGAAGAGGAATTTCAACGGAGCGTCCGTCTCAACACGTTAGAAGTCCCTGTTTTGCACGCGCGAGGAAGGAAACTGAGCCATGTCTTTGAGGCAATCCAGAATGAAGTTTCTTGTTTGGTCGCCGTTGGCGATACTGATACTCACAGCACAAACGTGCGGTGACGGTGACGTTGAGCCGCCGCTACTCGATTGTGACGACCCGGGGCTCGTGTGTCATTCACTCGAAGTGAGCCGGCACACGAGCACGAACTTGACGGATGAGCGGGCCGATGAAATCCTCGCCGACGCCACCCGGGCTGCTCGTGAAGACGACGGGGCTGGCGACGTTGCTTGCGAGGTGGTGTTGAGACGCGATGTGCCGGTGACCACGTTTTCCCAGGGTAGCGGCATCGTCAACTCGAGCGCTGACTTCGCGACCATCATCGGCCTTCCGGGCCACGTCAAAGTGGTGAATCAGATCAACTGGTGCGGCGCCTTCAGCCCTAACATCATCGGTTGTGCACCGGTCGGCGGCGCGTCGCTGGCGGTCGTTCGCTTTACTGCGAATCAGGAAGGGATTCTCTGGCTTCACGAGTTCGGTCACAACGAAACGTTGAATCATCGAAACTCACCGACGCGGGCCGTCATGTTTCCGTCCATCGGCGTCGATCATGACATCCTCAACGCGACCGAGTGCACGGCTCTCCGGCAACCCATCGCCGTCACGCTCACCACCGATGCCGGTGGCTCCGAAGTCGAGGCCGCGTCCGTAGAAGAATTCGTTCGTCGCATCTACTACCACGGCCTTCCGTTCGAGGCCGCGACGCGCTACGACGGCTTGGCCGTTCCCACGCTGGTCGATATGTTATCTGACGAGCGAGACGAGCCTTACTGGGCCAACATCGTCGCACTTCTCGGCATCGTCGGCGATGACGCCACCGTCGACACGTTGGAATCCTTCATCGGCGCCGACGAAGAGCCGGTCTCGCCCGAGTGGTACCGCGCCGCCTCGACGGCGGTGGTTGCGTTCGGTTATCTCGCCAACCGAGCGGGCAGCGACCGCGCGATCGACTATTTGGCGGGAGGCCTTTCGCCCGACAACTGGAACGACCGTGTGCAGTGGACGAGCCCCTTTCACGAGACGAACGCCGATCGGAACGTCGAGCTCGCACAACTGAGCATCATTGGCCTCGCGTTGAGCGGCCGCGAGTCCGGCCTCGCCGCGCTTCGCGACCTCCAGGCGGGGCCTCCGGACTCAGAGATTATGGCGGCAGCGGGAGGATTGCTCGCCGAAGCCATCGAAGCGCACGGAGAAATCGGGGAGAAAGGATTGGATGGGTACTACTCGGAGAGCGGCAGGTGAGCTCAGTTCTTTCGGCCCTTGTAGTAGTTTTTCAATCCTTCTTTGATGATGAGCTCGTGGGTCGCCACGGCTTCGTCCAGGAGGCCTGACATCTCCGGCCGGGCCCCTTCGCTTTTCAGCGAGCGGAGGGCCTCGCCGGCTCGGGGGTGGCCGCTCAAAGCGAGCGCCATTACGCATAGTTCGGTCATCTGGCGGTTTCTATCGTCGCTCGCGGCTTGGTAGGGGCTGGTCCAATCCACTCGTTTCTGCCACGTTTCGGGATCCAGTCCTTCGATCAGGTAGTCGAGAGCTCGCTCGCTTCCGATCCGGTGGACCAAGTAGCCGAGAGCCGTCAACGCGCCGCTGGATTTCGCCGCGTATTGGTCTCTCGAGAGTTTTTCCGCACCCGCGTCCTCTTGAATGAATGCGAATATAGTATCCGCGACGTCCTCGTCGCCGACGATGCCCAACATTTGAACGCTATTCGACCAGTAGGATTCTTCCTTTGGGTCTTGCAAGATCTTCAGCAAGGCTGGCACGACCGAAGCGTCATAGCGGCTCGCGTCTTCGTACGCCAAGCCGTGAATGTAGGTTTGGCGAACGAAGCTTTCCACCGAGGCGGGCTTGTTTTCTTGAGCTGTCGGGCTTTCGGCTGCGGCTTCGCTCGACACCTTCGCTTCCGGCGTCAGCGTTTCAGGCGGCCTAGCCTTCGCGGGCTCGCTCGCGGAGCACGAAGCAAACAAGGTGAGGAGGAGACAACTCGAAGCGAAACTTGGCATAAGAGGGCTCCCCTTGACGTTCGTTCACCCGAACTCGGTCCCATAGTACACAAATCGATCTTCGCCGGCCAAATTCCTCTGACTCCGGCGGCTCGTAGAGACAAAGCCCGCCCTCGCTTTCGACGCTCAGGGTGTATCCTCCTTCCCACGCACTGGAGTGATGGCGTACTGAACGGAGCACTGATGGATCTTTATGTCAACGTCGAGAACCAGGGCGACCCCTTGGGTCTCAAAGTCCGAAACGATCCAATCTCGTGGGGCGCCTCGGGATCGCGTACCGAGATCGTGCGTCACATCGTGAAGACAGGGTTTATATTATCGGCCATCCGAAGCGACGAGCTTGCATATAGTCTTTAAAACAACTTCTTGATTGGGCTGAACGCGACGCGAATCCACTACCGATCGCCGACGGAGCCCGGAAGCTCAGGGTCGCCGCTGTTCAACGACGAATGGAAGCTTATCGGAATCCATCATGGGCGCGGGGAGGACACGCCACGACTCGAGGACCCGGGTGTGTACGAGGCGAATGAAGGAATTCCGGTCGGCGCGATCAAGAGTGCGATACGTAACTGAGTGAAGTGACGGGACCACGTAAAGGAGGTCTGCAATGAGAGCGCAATGGGTGAGCAAGGGTGCGAGCGAAGAGGGTTTCGAGTGGACGGGTGGCGCAACTGTGGAGCGAGGTACGGGCTTTCCGCTCGAGGCGGTCATTGGCGAGCCCAACTTCAAGGAAGTCTGGTGGCTCGAAAGCGCGGTCGAGGCGGCCCGGAGCGTGGCGCGCGTCAAGCTGCCTTCCGGTTCCGCTACCGGATTTCTCATCGGCCCCGATATTCTCATGACGAACCATCACGTGTTCGAGACGGCAGATGACGCCAAGAATGCCGTGATTCAGTTCAACTACCGTTTGAAGGCCGACGAAACTTTGGCGAAGCGAGACGACTGGGAGTGTGACCCGGACGATCTGTTTATGACGAACCCCTCTCTCGACTATTCCGTCGTCAGAATGAAAGGCAAAGACGGCAAGAAGGCTGGCGAGGTTTGGGGCCATCTGAGGCTGGATCCGAATGTGCGTGTATTCAAGAATCAACGTGTGAATATCGTTCAGCATCCGCAGGGTCGCTTCCAGGAAATTGCCTTTCGGGACAACCAGGTCAAGGACGTGACGGACAAATATATTCAGTACCTGACCGATACGGACTATGGAACGTCCGGCTCCCCAGTGTTCAATGACCACTTCAAAGTCGTGGCTCTCCACAACCAGCGCGTCGCTGAGCCAAACGCGCCGGGCCGGTGGCATCGTAACCAGGGATTTCGAGTCGGTCCGATTTTTGAAGAGATCGGGGCGGCGATTGGTCAGTAAAGCCTGGCGTCAAGGGGACGGAGACGCCCGGCTGGCACGAGTCAGCGGCGCCGCTGTCGACCTGTTCCGATGTCCGCGAGGTCTCATCCCGCGCGCGCCAGCCGACGCGACTCCGTCCACGCGGTCTGAACCTTGCGCGACAAGAAGAGATGTCGCTCTCGATGGAGCCTGCGCCAGGCCTCCGTGACGAAAAGCGTGGCGCTCTCGTCCACGAACGCTATCTCGGGGGCGCGGCCCCGACGTGACACGGTCTTCTTGAAGATGTACGTTCTGCGGACCCACCGCGGGGGAAGGCGATGGTTTCCTCCTCGCCGCCGCTGTGTGTCCATAGTTGACGGTTTCAGCATCGCTCCAGCAAAAAGCGCTGCTGGAGCGATGACGCTACGAGGATTCAAATGCAAGAATTCACGAATAAAGCACAAAGAGCCTGCGAAGAGCTCTTGTACGCGATCTATGTCCTGAAGCAACAGGTTATCGAGAAAGCCGACGATCTGGAGCCGGAGCTGCTGGAAGATGTCGAGGAAGCCGACGATCAATTTGACGCCGCCATCGAGAAGATCCAGCAATCGCTGACGATCATCGAGAAAACGGCCTTGGATGTGGTCGACATGGAGACCCGCATCACCGAGGAGACCGACCAGCTCGTCTCCGCCGCCCATAAGTTCGAGAAGGCCATTCTTTCGGACGTGTCCCTGATAAATGAGCTCTGGACCCAGGTGAACGAGGTGGAAGAGCGGCTCCAGGATGTCGCCTGCGCTCTGTTTCCCTCGGCCGTGGACGGGTTGGGTGACGTCAACCGAACGCTCTATGCCTTCACCCGCCGAGGCTGGTCTCAATACAAACGCCTCATGAAGAAAACGGATGCCGGCGAGGAAGACCGGAGAGCGGTCGAACAAACCTTCCAGGAGCTTGCGGCTGCCTTCGAATCGACCAACGAATTCCTCAACGATCTTGCACTCGGCTACTCAAGTCGTTCTTGTTCTGCGAGTCTCCTACGACGTTCTTGGTCTGCTTGGAACTTCGCCCACTTGCGTTGCGTGCTGGGATGGTCGTGAGGCGCTTCGTCCATTAGGTTCCATCCACAGTGCTTAGCGCTCACTCAAAAATTAATCCCGCATTTCGGCGGGATGGATTGTGTAGTTCCACGTCGGTAGTGAGCTGTCCTTCGTGATGGAGATTTCTATCATTTGCATGTCCGTGATCTTGATGCCTTTCTTGTACTTTTTTTGTACGAGATGTGAT
>SMVB01136323.1_pt1 | contig 30239 bp, 25 predicted proteins | sample 2456461 | NCBI WGS metagenome assembly SMVB01 (sample SAMN11095934, study PRJNA526329) | marine sediment metagenome | biome: Marine sediment; feature: Surficial sediment; material: Deep marine sediment; isolation source: Hadal surficial sediment | place: Pacific Ocean | collected 2014-05 | depth... | reverse complement strand
TTATCAGAATGTGGATCTTGTTGGAACTACTAGTTTTGATGAGGTGATAGAACGTGTTATGGCTTTTCAAGAAGAAAAAAATTCAAATTTTATCGAAGGTAGAGGTTGGGATCAAAACGACTGGGAAATCAAAGAATATCCCACTAAGGAAAAATTAGATTCCCTATTCCCTAACACTCCAGTGGCACTAAAAAGAATAGATGGTCATGCCTATCTGGTAAATTCCAAAACGTTGGAAATGGCAGGTATCACTATTGATACTAAAGTAACAGGAGGTAAAATTATGATACAAAATGGTGAATTAACCGGTATTCTCATCGACAGTCCCATGGAACTTGTTAATGAAATCATCCCAGAACTTTCTACAAGAAGAAAAATTCAAGCCCTAATGGAAGCCGAAGAAATATGTATTGGACTTGGACTCACAACTGTAGATGACGCAGGACTGGATAAGGATATAATTGAGTTGATAGATAGCCTACAACTGGCAGGAGATTTCTCATTACGGATTTATGCTATGGTGTCTAATAAAAAAGAAAATCTGGATTATTTTTTAAAAAAGGGTATCATAAAAACCGAACGATTGAATGTACGTTCTGTAAAGGTATATGCAGACGGTGCATTGGGTTCCAGAGGAGCTGCTTTACGAGAAGAATATAGCGACCTAACCGGACATTTTGGTGTGATGATGACGCCTATGGATAGTTTGGAATCACTGGCGAAACGAATATTTGATGCCGGATATCAAATGAATACCCATGCCATTGGTGACTCGGCAAATATATCGGTACTAAGAACCTATAAAAAAGTACTGAACGGAAAAAAAGATGCTCGCTGGAGAGTAGAACATGCTCAAGTATTGTCACTTTCAGATGTAGCTTACTTTTCGAAAAATATCATTCCCTCTGTGCAACCTACCCACGCAACCAGTGATATGTATTGGGCCGAAGATAGACTAGGACCAGACCGTATTAAGGGAGCCTATGCTTATAAGACTATACTGGAAAAAGCTGGAATAATTGCTTTGGGAACCGACTTCCCTGTAGAACAAGTCAATCCTATGTATACCTTTTATGCCGCAGTAGCCAGGAAAGATCTGCAGAATTTTCCGGAGGGTGGGTTTAGAATAGAAGATGCATTATCCAGAGAAGAGACATTAAAAGGTATGACTCTTTGGGCAGCTTATGCAAATTTCGAAGAAGGTGAAAAAGGCAGTATCGAGGTGGGAAAATTTGCCGATTTTATAGTATTGGAAAAAGATATAATGACCATCCCCGAAAATGAGATTCCTGATGTAAAAGTGTTGCTGACCTTTATACAGGGTAAAAAGGTGTTTATAAAAAAGATCTAATACTCAATTATATTCCTCCCTTTGCCTGTAGATCTGCTATACAAAGAGGATCAAGTTCTGGAATACTTCTTCTTTTTAAAAGTGAACGGGTACTGGTACTTTCAAAGTACATAAGGCATTCTTCTACAACACAATGATTCTCATGAAGTGGATCCTCATGAACTTGGTGGATATCATCATTGCGTAGGTTAACAAGAGCTAGTATGTGGCCAAATTCGTGTTGTAGGGTTGAAGCTTCTAAAATAAAGAGGTCAATTCCCTGAGTGTCACTTATTTCCCTGAGTGTTTTTTCGAAAATAACAATCGAGGTATTCAAATATGCAGTCCCGAGTGTTACGGACGAATTGGTGTCATTTTGAAAATTAGCATTTGCAAAAAATATAAATAAAGCAATATTATTTCCTGAGGTATATTTAGTTCTTTTCTCTGCTTCTAATTCTTTAATTTCAGAAATTGTATAATTACTTTCCAGGGGAGTAATTATTACGGTTTCAACAAAAGTGATGCCTCCGGGCTTGTTAAGTCTTGCATTTAAAAAGTCTCTAAAATTATCTATTGTTTCTTGCAGGGGCCTAAACTCATTGGAATAAGCAAACTCCACAGTTAAACTAGTATAGGTGTCGTTTGATAGGATATCCTCTGCAGAAGTACCTAGGGTCTTTAGATTTTCGGCATGAGGGTCGGTTACAATTTCTTCTGTGTCATCATTTTTACATGAAGTAAGTACAAGAAATGAAAATAATAGAATTTGCAGTTTATAATAGGGAAACTTCATGTTTTTATTTTTGTAAGTTTACAAACATAAACTTTAAATAGGTATAATAAAAATGAGATTCTTTATTTTAACGGGTTTTTTAACAATTTGTTTTTCGGTTTTCGGACAAGTTGATTCGTTCCAGAAAATTATTATTGACTGTCTTTACCTAAATGGTACACCGGCAAAATATAGTAAAGTTTATGATCAAACATTAGAGATATTAATTAACCGATTCGAGACTGCTAATGTTCCAGAGGATTTTTGGAAGGAATTAAAAACAGATAAAGAAGAGAAAATAAACGAATTAATTCCGTTTTTAGCCTTTGCGTATAGAAAGTATTTTACCGAAAATGATATTGTGTTAATGACTGCATTTTATAAAACCGAAGTTGCACAGACTATGCTAGTGAATCACAAAACCCTTACTGAAGCTCAAAATGAAGAAATAAAAGTCTTTCTTGAAAGTGATATCGGATTGAAAATTGAAGCCAAGCAGGCAGAACTATCAACAGACATTACCGATATTATAGCCAATTGGAAACGTGATTTATTTTCAGAAAAAATGGGGACACTAGTTAAGAGTGGCTACTCTCCACAATAGTAAGTCTTGCAAGATAGTCGTAGTTTTTACCCTTTGTAATTACTTCAAAAGAAAGTCCGTTTGTTTCACAGGCATTTTCAAAGGTCTTTTTGTCCATATAGAGTAAATTGAAGGTTTCGCTGGTCCATTGTTTGTAGTGAACGGTATATAGTAATTCACCGTAGTATGGAAGTTCACCAGGTATCATAATACTTCCTTCATCATACATATATCGTAAGTCGCTGGAATCTATTAATATTTGTCCCTTGTGTGCTAGTAATGATTTCAAATACTGAAGATATTTATTTACAAATTCTAGTTTCTGAAAGACCCCTGTGCCATTCATAAGAAGTAGTATAGTATCGTATTTTTCGTTTTCCAACTGAAGTATGTCACCATATCTTGCATCTTTTACACCTCGCAGCCTGCATACATCTATAGCTCCTTTTGAGGTATCGATTGCCGTAACTTCAAATCCTTTTTCCTGTAGATATAAAGAGTGATTTCCGGCACCACAACCAACGTCAAGTACTTTGCCTTTGGAAAGTTGTAGAGCCTTTTTTTCTATGGGGGGCATTTCAGAAAAACTCCTAAAAAGATAGGGTAGCGGTAATATATCTTCTTCACTGATATTGGTCTCTGTACGAATGTCCTCAGTATATTTTCCGTGTTGATAATCCAATAACGCTTTTCCGAAAATATCACTCATTGTTAGATTTTTAGAAGGTTTGATAGTTAGAATTTAATAACATTAAACATTTCAACGGTTAATCAACTTTTAACTATTTTTGATCGCTATGCAGGACATTATAAAAAAATTACCACAAAGAGCCAAAGATAGGCATAAGGAGGATAAAAAATTCTTTACTAAACTGAAGAAAAAACCACCTAAACATCTCGATACTCTAATGGTTGAGTTGCATGATAAAGAGTTTGAACGTACCGATTGTTTAACCTGCGCCAATTGTTGTAAGACCACAGCACCATTGATAATTGATAAAGATATAGCTCGCATAGCGAAACATTTTCGAATGAAAGAACAAAAATTTATAATTACCTATTTGGAGGTTGGTGATGATAATGAGTTTTCATTTAAAAGTGTACCCTGCGTGTTTTTAGGAGTAGATAATAAGTGTAATATTTATGATGTTCGTCCCAAAGCCTGTCGAGAATATCCCCATACCAATCGAAAGAAATTTTATCAAATATCAAATCTGACATTAAAAAATGTTGCAATCTGCCCCGCTGCTTTTAATATAGTGGAGGAAATGAAAAAGCGGTTGCCCATTCAATATTCAGAAAGAGGAAGTAAGTCAAATGTAAGATTTGGATAATTTGTGTATATAAAAGCTAAATTCTGTCTATAAATTACCTTCCATATAAAAGATAATTATTTCGCATCTTATCGTAATCTTCCAATCCTTGTAACCAGGTTTTCCTTATTTCTCGATAGGTATACCCCTTTTCTATAAGTTCCTGCAATTTGGTTGTACCCGCTAATTTAGTAAAGTAAGGCGTGAAGAACTCTTTGTTTTTACCTGTGGAAACATAAGCTTCTATAAGCCATTCCAGGTTTAACCTATTTAATCTTTTAGAATTCCGAAGGTCTTTTCCATAACATAACTCATTTATAAACTTGGGATATTTTGCACCTTCGTTAGTTTGTGGAGTGAAAGTAAAAGGATAATATATTTGGGGTAGTGAAGGTGCTCCAAAGACCTGAAATTGCATCTCTGTGCCACGTCCGGCACTAAGTAGGGTACCCTCAAAAAAGCACAGACTTGGGTATAGGTTTATAGCAACGTCGTTGGGTAAGTTAGGCGATGGTTTTATAGGTAATGAATACTTGGTTTGATGGGTGTAATTTTCTATTTTGACAATGGTGATATCGCATTGAATTCCATTTGCCAACCATTCTTCGCCGTTGATCATTTGAGCATATTCACCGATGGTCATTCCGTGAACCACAGGAACGGGATGCATACCGACAAAACTTTTGTATTGTTGTTCCAGTATTGGACCATCAATAAAATGTCCGTTGGGGTTGGGTCGGTCTAGAATGAGTAAGGGGATATTATTTTCAGCGCAGGCCTCCATTATGTAATGTAATGTAGAAATGTAGGTGTAGAAACGAGCACCCACATCTTGAATATCGAAGACCATGATATCGATGTCTTTCAATTGTTGTGGGGTGGGTTTTTTATTTTTGCCGTATAGCGAAAAAACAGGTAATCCTGTTTTGGTATCCTTACCGTCCTTTACAACTTCTCCGGCATCTGCAGTACCTCTGAAACCATGTTCTGGTGCAAAGACGCTTGAGATATCAATATCGAAGGCTAGTAAAAAATCTACAAGGTGGTATTCTTCTACCTTCTCACCTTCTTTACTTACAATGGGATTTTCAAAAAAAGTCAAAAGTGAATCAACTACTACACTGGTCTGATTTGCAACAATACCAATTTTTTTCCCTCTAAGGGTTGTATAATAGTTGCTAAACTGATTGGCACCTACAATAATTGGATCTTTACCTGAGTTATCATGCTGGTTTTGATAGTTATTGGAATTTTGCGGAATTATTTCCGGAATAACGATCTTTTTTTCCATACCAGAGCCACAAGATATTTCGATAAAAAGAAATATTAATAATGTACTTTTGAAAAAAGATAAAGGCATAAGCAAACACGTGAATTTCGAATTTTTCATCGCCCGGCGAATCATTTCCGCTAAGGATTATAAAAGTAGTATTTCGGCACCAATTATAAAAATTGCCATTACCGCAATTGCTTTGGGAATTATTATGATGCTAATCTCTGTTGCTACGGGCGTTGGGCTACAAAATAAAATACGTGATAAGGTTTCGGCTTTTAATGGGGATATTATTATTTCTAACTTCGACACCAATTTTTCAAGTGATTCGCAGATACCTATTTCAAAAACCCAGGAATTTTATCCAGAATTTACAAGTGTTGAAGGAATAAAACACATTCAGATAACTGCTTCAAAAGGAGGGATCATTCGTACGGGAACCGATTTTGAAGGAGTGATTGTTAAAGGGATTAGTGATGATTATGATTGGCAGTATTTTTCAGAATTTCTGGTAGATGGGAAACTTCCAAATTTTTCAGATAAACTGAACGATGAAATTTTAATTTCTTCTTTTTTGACTAACCGTATGAACTTAAAACTAGGAGATAAAGTAATTACCTTTTTTTTAAATCAAGATAGTTCCAAACCCCCTCGAAGTCGGGGTTTTACTATTGTTGGAATTTACAACAGTGGTTTTCAACAATTCGATGAGCAATATCTCATTGCTGATATTCGTCACATTCAACACCTGAATAAATGGAATGAAGATCAAATAGGTGCCTTCGAGCTATTTGTTGATGATTTTGATAATATAAATGCTATAGGTAAGGAAGTTTACAATCAGACAGGAAGCCTACTCGACACACAAACAATTAGAGAAAAATACTATTCTATTTTTGAATGGCTAGATTTATTCGATTTTAATATTGCCCTCATTATTGGGATTATGATTTTGGTGGCAGGTATTAATATGATTACAGCACTCTTGGTTTTAATATTGGAGCGAACTCAAATGATAGGTATTTTAAAAGCTTTGGGAAGTAGTGATTGGAGTGTTCGTAAGATATTTATCTATAATGCAACGTATCTTATTGTTGTAGGATTATTTTGGGGAAATTTAATTGGAATAGGACTGTTGTTAGCTCAAAAATATTTTAAACTATTTCCACTCGACCCAAACACTTATTATGTAAACGAAGCACCGGTATATTTAGATTTTGGATATATATTTGTAATAAATGTTGGCACATTTATACTTTGTCTATCTATGTTGCTGATTCCGAGTTATATAATTTCAAAAATTTCTCCGGTGGAGGCAATACGGTTTGAATAGATAATCGAACAAAAAATATTTTACTAGAATTCTACAAAGTCATTCCTGTTTTATATTTTTGTGCAGCTTAAAAAAGACTATGCATTACGCAAAAAACATACTAGAGACTATTGGAAATACTCCCTTAGTAAAAATAAATAAACTGGTTGCCGAAATTCCCGCTTTAGTACTTGCTAAATACGAGACTTTTAATCCGGGTAATTCGGTAAAAGATCGTATGGCATTAAAAATGATTGAAGATGCTGAAGCACAGGGAAAACTAAAACCTGGTGGGATTATTATTGAAGGCACTTCCGGTAATACAGGGATGGGTCTTGCACTCGTTGCTATTGTAAAAGGCTATACATGTATTTTTGTAATGGGAGATAAACAATCTAAAGAAAAAGTGGATGTTTTACGTGCCGTTGGAGCCAAGGTCGTGGTTTGTCCTTCAGACGTTGAACCCGATGATCCAAGATCGTATTATTCCGTATCAAAGAGGTTGGCGGAAGAAACTCCTAATAGCTGGTTTGTAAATCAGTATGATAATCCAAGTAATACTCTGGCACATTACGAATATACAGGTCCGGAAATCTGGAAACAAACTGAAGGTAAAATAACACACTTTGTTGTTGGAGTTGGTACCGGAGGAACTATTTCAGGTGTTGGAAGATATCTAAAGGAACAAAATCCTAAAATTAAAATCTGGGGAATCGATACCTACGGAAGTGTATTTAAAAAATATCATGAAACCGGAATCTTCGATAAAAAAGAAATCTATCCATACATTACTGAAGGAATTGGTGAAGACATCCTGCCACTGAATGTAGACTTCGATATCATTGATGGTTTTACAAAAGTAACCGATAAAGACGCTGCGGTATACACACAAAAATTAGCAAAAGTTGAAGGCATGTTCTTAGGGAATTCTGCAGGAGCAGCTGTAAAAGGGGTATTACAATTGAAAGAACATTTTACCAAAGATGATGTAGTTGTAGTACTTTTCCATGACCATGGAAGTCGGTATGTAGGTAAAATGTTTAATGACGACTGGATGCGCAAACAAGGGTTTATTGAGTAAATTGTTTAAAACCAAATTTTTCTCTTACCTTTGTTTCACTACGAATAACTTCCCGTAACTTTATAGCAAATGAAAGAAGATTTCCTGCACTACGTGTGGAAATTTCAGAAGTTTTCGACGCGGAATATTAAAACAGTTCAAGGTGATACTTTAAAAATTATTAAAACCGGAGAACAAAATTATAATTCGGGTCCAGACTTTCTTAATGCTCAAGTTTCTGTTGAAGCACAATTATGGGCAGGTAATGTCGAGATCCATGTTAATTCTTCAGATTGGTATGTACATAACCACGAGCAAGACCCTAGTTATGATAATGTAATTTTACATTTGGTTTGGGAACATGATACAGAAATTTTCAGAAAAGATAACAATCCAATTCCTACGCTTGAATTAAAATCGATAGTTGATGTTGATATCCTTTCCAAGTATCAGAAATTATTTTCAAAAAAACAAAAGTGGATAAATTGTGAAAATGATTTTCCGGAAATAGATTCTTTTATAATCGAGAATTGGTTGGATCGCTTATATCTGGAACGTTTAGAACAAAAATCGGTATTGATAGAAAAAGAATTAAAAGCTTCGAACAATCATTGGGAGTCAGTTTTGTTTCGATTGCTTTGTAAAAACTTTGGACTAAAAGTAAATGGTGAGGCTTTTTATAGCATAGCCAATTCTTTAGATTTTTCGGTAGTAAAAAAATGTAGTCAAGATGCTATAGATTTGGAATCCTTGTTATTTGGACAAGCCGGATTTTTTGAAGAAACTAAAGAATCAGTTTATTTTGTAAATCTCGAAAGAAAATATTTATTTTTTAAAGAAAAGTTCAATATAAAAAACGATTTTGTAATTTTTCCGAAATTCTTTAGATTACGACCTCCTAATTTTCCAACAATAAGACTATCTCAATTAGCGGTTTTATTTACTCAAAGACATTCTCTTTTTTCTGAAATTATTGCCACTAAAAATCTAGATGATTTTTATTTATTATTTGATATTTCGGCCAATGAATATTGGGATACGCATTATAATTTTGGTATTACTTCGGTTAAAAGACAAAAAAGGTTAACCCATAAGTTTATTGATTTACTGCTGATCAACACCCTTATACCTTTAAAGTTTTGTTATGCGAGATATTTAGGTAAGGATGTTTCTCAAGAAATTATAAAATTAGCATTAGCTATTCCCAAGGAGGAAAATACAATTATAAAAAAGTTTAACCAATTGTGGCCATTTACTAGAAATGGATTACAAACACAGGCTTTACTTCAGCTTAAAAATGAATATTGTGATAAGAATAAATGTTTACAATGCGTTATTGGAAATTCTATATTAAAGAGTATACCATAAATTATTTTTCACAGAAAAATTCAACTAAAAACAGTATTTTGCAGTATGTTAAGACTTGTTTATGCAATTCGTCATTTTTTAGAAAAGCGGGGATTTTATGTTAGCTCCCGTCTAGCAGATCGTCTTGGAATGCGAGCTAAAAATGTACGGTTGTTTTTTATTTATTTGTCCTTTGCAACCCTTGGTATAGGGTTTGCAATTTACATAACAATGGCTTTTTTATTGAAATTAAAGGACTTGGTTTATACAAAACGATCTTCGGTTTTTGATTTATAAGGAAATTATTTCAAACTAAAAACATACAACTTGAAAAAGTATGTCATAAAGAAAAAAACTACACATAAAAGAATTAGATCTTTGTAAGAAAACAGGATGTTCTATAATTGGTTATAAATCTCCCGAAGGTGAATATGTAGTAAACCCGGAACCTTCTTTACTATTAAAAAGAAATTCAAAACTTATTCTAATCGGAAGACCTCAGTAAATAGAAAAGTTAAAACGACTATATCTTGTATGATGAATTTTAACTTTTTAACGTACAAAAATTTGATATAGATATTATTTTTAGCATCTTGCTTTCCTTTAATTTTAAAATTATTAATCAACTTATTAACTAAACTATTATGAAGAAATATCTTCTTTCCTTAATCGCCATAATTTTACCTTTTATATCATTTGCTCAAGAAAAAACAGAACAAGGCCTTGATGAAAGGATAAATGATGCTTTTATGCCGATAGCCGTAGGTTGGGAAAGATTGGTTTTTTATCCCCTTTCAATTGGCGGAAATGATATTCCTATTGTGGTTATATTACTGGTAGTAGGTGCCACTTATTTTACTTTCTATTTTGGTTTTCCAGGTATTTTCAAATTTAAATTAGCAATTAACACCGTTAGGGGTAAATATGATGAAATTGAAGGTAATGAAGTAGAAAAGTCTGAAGTAAACATAGTTGACGGAGATCTTCCAGACACAATAAAAGACGAAAGTAAAGAAGGAGAAGTAACACATTTTCAAGCATTAGCAACCGCAGTTTCAGGTACAGTAGGACTTGGTAATATTGCCGGGGTAGCTGTTGCAATTGCAGTAGGTGGTCCAGGAGCTACTTTTTGGATGATTGTTTGTGGATTTATAGGAATGTCTTCTAAGTTTGTAGAATGTACCTTAGGTGTTAAATATCGTGATATTGGTCCAGATGGAACTGTTTATGGAGGCCCAATGTACTATTTAGAGAAAGGACTTAAACTTCAAAATAAAGCTGTACTTGGGAAAGTATTGGCTGTTATTTTTGCTGTATTGTGTGTGGGGGCTTCCTTTGGTGGGGGCAACGCATTTCAATCTAACCAGGCTGCAGTTCAAATATCAAGTATGTTAGGTATAACAGGAGGAGCCTCAGGTACAATAATAGGCCTTGTATTAGCAATTATTGTCGGAGTTGTTATTATTGGCGGAATAAAGCGTATTGCAAAAATAACAGAGAAGGTAGTTCCCTTTATGGCAATTATCTATATAATAGCATCTTTAGTGATCATTTTTTCAAACATAGAATTTGTAGGAGAAGCATTTAGCTTGATTATATCTGGTGCATTTTCACCCCAGGCTGGTCTTGGTGGAGTACTTGGGGTATTAATTGTAGGATTCCAAAGAGCAGCATTTTCTAATGAAGCAGGTGCCGGTAGTGCTGCCATTGCTCACTCTGCGGTTAAAACCAAGTATCCTGCAAGTGAGGGTATAGTTGCACTATTAGAACCTTTTATCGATACCATAGTGATTTGTACCATGACCGCTTTAGTAATTATTTTCTTTAATATGTCTTCGGGAGCTTTTGAGTATGGAAACTCTGAAAATTATGAAGTTTTAATTAACGAAACTCAACAATACATTGGGGGAGTGGATTTAACAACAATGGCTTTTGATTCTGTCCTTCCTGGCTTTAGTTATATATTGACAGTAGCAATTATTTTATTTGCATTTTCCACCATGATCTCCTGGTCTTACTATGGACTTCAATCTTGGAAATATCTTTTTGGAAGAGGAAAAAAAGCAGATATCATTTACAAAGTAATGTTCCTTTTATTTGTAGTTATTGGAGCATCCGCAACGTTGGATGCTGTGATAAAATTCTCAGATGCAATGATACTCGCCTTGGTATTTCCAAATATGATTGGATTACTTTTATTATTCCCTAGAGTACGTGAAGAATTGGTAAGGTATTTAAAAGCTATTAAGTCTGTAAAGAAAAATTAAGTACTTATTCAAATGAATAAAATGAAATCCTACTTTATTTTTAATAAACAAGAACGAAGTGGGATTTTATTTTTGGTTCTTCTTATAACAGGTTTACTTAGCGTGTATTACTTTGTAGATTTTTCTAAAGAAAACATTCTCGATATTTCTTCACCTGAAATATCTGCCATTCAGAAACAAATAGATTCTCTACGTACCCTTGAGATCGAAAGGCGAAAACCAAAAAGTTTTCCTTTTAATCCAAATTACATAACAGATTTTAAGGGATATACTTTGGGAATGAATACCGAAGAAATAGATCGTTTAAAAAAATATAGAGATGAGGGAAAATGGATTAATTCTAAAAGCGATTTTAAAAGAGTTACCAATGTTTCAGATTCACTTCTAAAAAAGATTAGTCCCTATTTTAAATTTCCCGAATGGATTACTAATCCTGAATCCAGTAAGAAAAGTAATTTCAAAAACTATTCTGAGAAAACTTTCGAGCAAAAAACAGACCTTAACAAAGCTACTGTAATTCAACTTCAAAAAGTAAATGGAATAGGAGATGTTCTAAGCAAGCGTATTATAACGTATCGTAAAAAGTTAGGCGGATATACATCAGATATACAATTATATAATGTTTATGGATTGAACCCACAGACTGTAAGTAGAACATTGAATGAATTTACCGTAAAGACTCCAAAGAAAATCAATACTATGAACCTCAACACTGTATCTGCCTCAGACCTGGCAACAATTCCAGGGATCTCCTTTGAACTTGCAAAGATAATTTGGGAATACAGAGTGTTGAGAGGGGGTATAAATTCCTTTTCAGAATTAGAAAATATTGAAAAACTTTCAATAAGAAAATTAGAGGGAATTCAGTTATATTTGCATATTGAATGATTGCCCTAATAATACAGCAACTCATAATCCCAAAATCAGTAACGTTTTATGAATACAATGTTTTTTAGTGAAGAGCACGATCTTTTTAGAAAGAGTTTAAAAGATTTTTTAATAAAGGAGGTAGTTCCTCATATAGAAAAATGGGAAGAAACAGGAACTATTGATCGATTTATTTGGGAAAAAATGGGCGAAATGGGCTATTTTGGTTTGACCTATCCCGAAAAATATGGAGGCCTTAATCTCGATTTGTTTTATACGGTAATTTTCCTTGAAGAACTTCAAAAAATTAATTCTGGTGGTTTTGCAGCAGCCATGTGGGCACATGCTTATTTAGCGATGACTCACTTAAATAAAGAAGGAAGCCATGAAATAAAGGAAAAATATCTGACACCCAGTATTACAGGTAAAAAAATAGGTTGTTTATGTATTACAGAACCCTTTTGTGGATCTGATGTTTCAGGTTTAAGAACAACCGCTGTAAAAAAAGGTGATAGCTATATTATTAATGGTTCTAAGACTTTTATTACTAATGGTATCTATTGTGATTATTTAATAGTTGCAGCTAAAACATCTCCTGACTTAGGAAATAAAGGAATAAGTATTTTTGTAATTGATAAAGATACTCCAGGGATTTCGACTACGAAACTTAATAAATTAGGTTGGAGAGCTAGCGATACTGCCGAAATAGCTTTCGATAATGTTACGATACCCGTCGAAAATTTAATGGGAGAAGAGAACAAAGGATTTCCTTATATAATGCAACATTTTTCATTTGAGCGTTTGATTATGGGAGTTAATGCTCATGCAAGGAGCGAGTACGCTTTGGAGTATACCATACAATATATGAAAGAAAGACAGGCTTTTGGTAAATCCATTTCTGAGTTTCAAGCATTACGGCATAGTGTAGCACAAATGGCAAGTGAAATTGAAGTTTGTAAAACCTTTAATTATACAACTGCAAAGCGATTAAATGATGGTGAGTATGTTGTCAAGGAAGCGACTATGAGTAAATTAATATCCACAAAAGTTGCAGACGATGTAATATATCAATGTCTTCAATTATTAGGCGGGTATGGTTATATGGAAGAATATCCATTAGCACGTTTGTTCAGAGATAGTCGTTTGGGACCAATTGGAGGAGGTACTTCAGAAATACTTCGGGAGGTCATCGCAAAAATGATCATTGATAATAAAGAATATAAAACTGCTACATAATGGCTAGATGATCGTTATTTAACCGAATTTGTAAAAATGATACATAGCTATTTGAAACATATTTTTTGTTTATTACTATTCGTTTTTTCTATAAATGCCTTTGCTCAGACCGAGCTTAAAAGTAAAATAGTTAATTTTTTGACCTACGAACCTTTGGAGAATGCCAGCATCTATATTGATAACTCCACAATAGGTACTGTGAGTAATACGGATGGTAAATTTGTTTTATCCGTACCTCAGGAATTAGAAAATGATACCCTCGTAATATCATCTATAGGCTATAAAAGTTTTAGAACGCTGGTAAGTGATTTTGTAAATGATGAGGATATATTTCTTGAAGAGGATATAGCCTCTTTGGATGAAGTTGTCATTATTGCCGGGACAAGACCTAAAACAGGAAATGACATTGTTTTAAGAGCCATAAAAGAACTTCCACAGAATTTACCTGAGCAACCTTATTTACAAAAAGGATTTTTAAGACATAAAGAGCGTAATAAGAAAGAATATAAATGGCTAATTGAAAGTGCTATCACATTGTATGATTCTAGTTATGCTTCTGGTTCCAGGAACAATTTAAAAATTAATGTCGATGAAAATAGAAAGAGTTATGATTTGCGGGATATAGATAGTTTGTTTGTTTATTCTTCCTACTTAAGAAACACTTATAAAAACTTTAGGATGAAGTCTAAACAACTTCGCAGGGATACCATAAAAACAGTAAGGCTAGTAGAAGCTATTAAATGGAATGATATTCGAGTTAACGGTCTTGGTAATCTCTTTAAAGGTAGACTTAATTTAATAAGGAATTCAAATATGTCGCAAGCTTTGTTTGGGGAAAATATTCTTGAAAACCATCAATTTAGGCTTGATACTGTTTTAGTAGATAATGGCAGGAAACTATATAAACTGGAAATTAAAAAAGGAAAAGATTATGCGGGATTAAATACTATTGGAATCTACAATGAAGGATTTGAACCCAAAGGTTGGCTTTACATATATTGGGATACCTATGCTATAAAGAAAATTGAATACGAATTAATAGCAGCTTCAGATAAGCAAAAAAAAAGAAGCAAGAGCCTTTTAGGTACACTTAATAATCACAAGTTGATTATATCATATATGGAATATCAAGGTAAGATGTATCCAAACTACTACTATTATGAAACCCCAAAACTAGTTAATGTAGGAGATAGGTCTTCAGATAAATTCAATAAAACCGAAGAGGAGATTAAAAAGGAAAAAGAAGAACAATTTTATTACACAGTGCAGGAAATACTCTTTACTGAAATAATCCAAAACCCTGAAACAATCGCAGAAGCACTTCAAAAAACATGGTCTGAGGATATATTTTTACAACGACCTTATAATAAAGAGTTCTGGGAAAATTATAATATTTTACTAGAAAGCGAAGAAGAAGAAAAACTCGTTCGGGATTTGAGTAAACGTGCAACACTCTTTAAAGAGTGAAACAATCATTCTATAAAAAATCTAATATCTTATATCTATAACCAAAAATCTTAATTATCTTTGCAATCCCAAAAGAGAGGAGGTTAAGATACTATGTTAATAATACCAGTAAAAGAAGGAGAAAATATAGACAGAGCGCTAAAACGATTTAAACGAAAGTTTGACCGTACAGGAACTATGCGTCAATTGAGATCTAGAAAGCAATTTTCAAAGCCTTCTGTAATACGAAGAGCACAAATGCAAAAAGCTCGATATATACAGCATCTAAGAGATCTGGAAGATATTTAATAGTTCTTACTTATAAATAATAAAAATCCGTTGGAAATTAGTAACTTTACTTTTCAACGGATTTTTTTCATATCTGAATAATTTTGATGACATGCCCTTTTCAAACTTTATATCCTTTTTGGAATTAGAGAAAAAATATTCAGTTCACACAGTTAAGGCCTATAAAAGTGATTTGGAAAGTTTTTTTGAATATGCTTCAGAAGTATATAAATATACCGATATTAAAAATGTTCACTATTCCATTGTTCGAAGCTGGATCGTATTTTTAGTAGAAACAGGTATATCAAACCGAAGCATCAATCGAAAAATTTCTTCTTTAAAAACATATTACAAATTTTTACTAAAGACCGAACAGATTAAAGTAAATCCATTATCCAAACATAAAGCCTTAAAAACCTCAAAAAAACTACAAGTTCCTTTTTCAGAAAAAGAAATAATAAATGTATTGGAATTACTTCAGGAAGAAAAAGATTTTAAAGGTATTCGTAACAAACTAATTGTTGAACTTTTATACTCTACCGGAATACGGCGAGCTGAACTTGTAAATTTAAAATTGAGGGATGTATCCCTATCAAAAAAAACAATTAAGGTTTTAGGGAAAAGAAATAAAGAACGGATTATCCCCTTGCTTTCTCCAGTAACAGAGACCATTCATGAGTATTTATATTATAGAAAAGCCCTTGAAACGATTAAGGATAATGATTTTCTTTTCTTGTCATCTAAAGGAGTTAAAGTATACGAAACACTTGTTTACCGAGTTATAAATAAGTATTTTGGTAAAGCATCAGAAAAAGTAAAAAAGAGTCCACATATCTTGCGGCATTCTTTTGCAACTCATCTTTTAAACGAAGGTGCTGATTTAAAAGCAGTAAAGGAGTTACTTGGGCATTCCAGTTTGGCATCTACTCAAGTGTATACTCATAATAGTATAGCAAAATTGAAACAGGTATATAAAAATTCACATCCTAGAAATTTAAAATAAGAACAATAATTAACTCATTGATTATGAAAGTAAATGTGCAAACACCTAACTTTGTAGCAGATGAAAAGCTAATCATTTTCATTAATAAGAGACTCTCTAAATTGGAAATATTTTATAACCGAATTATCTTTGCAGACGTTTTTTTAAAAGTTCAGAAAACAAAAGACAGACAAAATAAAATTGTAGAGATATTATTAAGTATTCCTGGTGATGTTTTAATGGTAAAAAAAGGGGCTAAAACTTTTGAAAAAGGAACAGATAAATGCCTGAAAGCATTAGAGAGGCTACTTAAAAAAAGAAAACAAAAGCAGAGAGCATATTCATAAGATTATTTTCTTAAAAATAGTTTTTTAAAAAAAATAATTTAATTACATTTGCAGTCCGTTAGAAATAGCGGACTTTTTTATGTTAAAAAGTAAGCCGAAAGCCGATGTAGCTCAGCTGGCTAGAGCAGCTGATTTGTAATCAGCAGGTCGTGGGTTCGAGTCCCTCCATCGGCTCTTTGAAAAGATTGATTTTCAGAATTAAAGAAGTATTTAATAATTACTTCTTTAGGAAAGGGAAGTTAGTCTTGAACGGAGTCGAAGAGAGTCTCTCTAACAACTCTAAAATGTTCTTTAAAATAGATGTTTTGAATTAAGGGGAGATACTCAAGCGGCCAACGAGGGCAGACTGTAAATCTGCTGACTATGTCTTCGCAGGTTCGAATCCTGCTCTCCCCACATAAATATTTTTTTATGTAAATGTTCGCCTGAATAGGATCACCGGGTATTGCGGGGGAGTACTTTTAAACAATCTAGTTGGTTCTGAATTATTTTCCTATAATTATTTAGGAAAGATTTTGCGGGAGTAGCTCAGTTGGTAGAGCGTCAGCCTTCCAAGCTGAATGTCGCCGGTTCGAACCCGGTCTCCCGCTCTAAAAATTCTGAGAAGGCTGGAATCTCTTCCTTTTAAAAGCAAAGGATGTAAATTAACACTTTACGCCGGTGTAGCTCAGGGGTAGAGCGTTTCCTTGGTAAGGAAGAGGTCATGGGTTCAAATCCCATCATTGGCTCAATAAAATTTAATATTAAATACTAAAATATAACAAAGACTAAATTAATACAAGATGGCAAAAGAAAAATTTGATCGGTCGAAACCCCACTTAAATGTAGGTACAATTGGACACGTAGATCACGGTAAAACAACATTAACTGCAGCTATTACAAAAGTATTGGCAGATGCAGGTCATTCTGAGGAAGTAACTTTTGATCAAATCGATAATGCTCCTGAGGAAAAAGAAAGAGGGATTACAATTAACTCTTCACACATAGAGTATGCTACAGCTACTCGCCACTACGCCCATGTTGACTGTCCAGGTCACGCGGATTATGTAAAGAACATGGTAACAGGTGCTGCACAAATGGATGGTGCTATTCTTGTAGTTGCTGCCACTGATGGACCAATGCCACAAACCCGTGAGCATATCCTTTTAGGTCGCCAAGTAGGTATTCCACGTATTGTTGTATACATGAATAAAGTAGATATGGTAGATGATGATGAATTGCTTGAGCTGGTAGAAATGGAAATCAGAGAACTTCTTAGTTTCTACGAATATGATGGTGATAAAGGACCTGTTATTGCTGGTTCAGCATTAGGTGCTCTTAATGGAGAACAAAAGTGGGTTGATACTGTTATAGAATTAATGGAAGCCGTAGACACCTGGATTGAGCTGCCAGAACGTGATATAGATAAACCTTTTTTAATGCCAATCGAAGATGTATTCTCTATTACAGGACGTGGTACAGTTGCAACCGGACGTATTGAAGTTGGAATAGCAAATACTGGAGATTCTGTTGATATTATTGGTATGGGAGCAGAAAAATTAACTTCGACTATTACTGGAGTTGAGATGTTCCGTAAAATTCTTGATAGAGGTGAAGCTGGCGATAATGTTGGTATCCTTTTAAGAGGTATTGAAAAAAATGACATTAGAAGAGGTATGGTTATCTGTAAACAGGGGTCTGTAACACCTCACGCTAAGTTTAAGGCAGAAGTATATATTCTTAAAAAAGAAGAAGGGGGTCGTCACACACCATTCCATAATAACTACCGTCCTCAGTTTTACGTACGTACCACTGATGTAACTGGAAATATTACACTTCCTGATGGAGTTGAAATGGTAATGCCTGGTGATAACCTAACTATTAATGTCGAACTACATCAAGCAATTGCAATGAACGTAGGTTTACGTTTTGCGATTCGTGAGGGAGGTAGAACTGTAGGGGCAGGTCAGGTAACAGAAATTATAGACAAATAAGTTTTAGTTAAAAAAGTCACTTAAGGTATTATGTAAATAGAGAAATACCTTGACTTATATAAACGGGTAAAGCTTAGCTTGCCTTGTAGGTAATGTGAAAGAGCTACCCAAAAAACGGGTTTAGCTCAGTTGGTAGAGCACTGGTCTCCAAAACCAGGTGTCGGGAGTTCGAGTCTCTCAACCCGTGCAAGTATTAAATAAACAGCTTTTAAAAATGATAAACTATATCAAAGAATCTTATAACGAACTTAGAAATCATGTGACATGGACCACATGGTCTGAGGCACAACGTCTAACCGTTATTGTTGCGGTATTTTCGGTAATTTTGGCTCTAGTTGTATTTGGAGTTGATACTGTTTTTAGTAAAGCTATTGGTCAATATTTTCAATGGATTAAGTCCTAAGTATATAAAAAAATGTCTGAAACTAAAAGTACAAAGAAGTGGTATGTAATCCGATCGGTTAGTGGAAAGGAAAACAAGATTAAGGCGTATATAGAATCTGAGATTACGCGATTAAAACTTGAAGATTATATTGAACAGGTCTTGGTTCCAACCGAAAAAGTGATACAAATCCGAAATGGAAAAAAAATAAGCAAAGAGCGTGTTTTTATTCCTGGGTATATCATGATTCAGGTGAATTTGACAGGTGAAATTCCGTACATTATAAAATCTATTAACGGGGTTATTGGTTTTTTAGGCGAAACAAAAGGTGGAGAACCGGTGCCACTAAGACAGGCAGAAGTAAATAGATTGTTAGGTAAAGTAGATGAATTATCTCTACAAGACGAAAATGTTAATATACCTTTTATAATAGGAGAAACAATTAAAGTAATCGATGGTCCCTTTAATGGTTTTAACGGTTCGATAGAAAAAATAAATGAAGAAAAACGCAAGCTTGAAGTAATGGTAAAAATTTTCGGAAGAAAAACACCTTTAGAATTAAGTTATATGCAAGTAGAAAAAGTTTAATTGTTACACACTTTAATAGGTTTTACTTAGGCTTCCACTAAAGAAAAACCGAATTAAAAATTTAAACATGGCAAAAGAAGTAGAAAAAGTAGTAAAGTTACAAGTTCGGGGTGGTGTGGCTAACCCATCACCACCAGTTGGACCAGCTTTAGGTGCTGCCGGTGTGAATATTATGGAGTTCTGTAAGCAGTTTAATGCTAGAACTCAAGATAAAAAAGGAAAAATATTACCTGTGGCTATTACAGTTTATAAAGACAAATCATTTGATTTTGTTATTAAAACTCCACCTGCTGCAGTGCAAATCCTTGAAGCCGCCAAAATTAAAAAAGGTTCAGGCGAGCCACACATAAGAAAAGTAGCTTCTATTTCCTGGGATCAGGTAAAATTGATTGCAGAAGATAAAATGCCCGATCTGAATGCCTTTACTGTAGAATCTGCTATGAAAATGGTAGCTGGAACTGCACGTTCAATGGGGGTGAAAATAAAAGGTGCTGCACCTTTTAAATCTGAAAAGAATCTATAAAATGGCAAGATTAACTAAAAAACAAAAAGAAGCTCACGCTAAAATAGAACCAAATAAGACTTATAGTGTGATGGAGGCTTCTTCTTTAATAAAAGATATTACTAACGTAAATTTTGATGCAAGCGTAGACCTTGCCGTACGTCTTAATGTTGACCCTAAAAAGGCTAACCAGATGGTACGTGGAGTAGTAACTCTGCCTTACGGTACTGGTAAAGATGTTAAAGTATTAGCTTTGGTAACTCCAGATAAGGAGGCAGAAGCCAAAGAAGCTGGTGCAGATTATGTTGGTTTAGATGAGTACCTTACTAAAATAAAAGGAGGTTGGACAGATGTCGATGTTATTGTAACAATGCCAAGTGTAATGGGAAAATTAGGGCCGCTGGGACGAATTTTAGGACCTCGTGGATTAATGCCTAATCCTAAAACTGGTACTGTTACAATGGATGTTGGTAAAGCCGTTTCTGATGTAAAAGCTGGTAAAATCGATTTTAAAGTTGATAAAACGGGTATTATACATGCTGCTATTGGAAAAACATCTTTTGATGTTGATAAAATTGAAGGAAACGCTAAAGAATTATTAACAACCCTTGTTAAATTGAGACCTCAGGCTACTAAAGGTGTTTATATAAAAAGCATCTATATGTCTAGTACAATGAGTCCTAGTGTTGAGATCGATACAAAAAGATTTACTGAGCAGTAATATTTAGAACTTATGACAAGAGAAGAGAAATCACAAGTAATTGAAAAATTAACTGCACAGTTAAACGAAAACACTACTATATACTTAGCAGATATTTCTGGTCTTGATGCAGGAACTACAAATAACTTACGCCGTGCCTGTTTTAAAGCAGGTGTAAAATTATCTGTAGTGAAAAACACTCTGCTTAAAAAAGCAATGGGTGAGACAGAAAAGGACTTTGGGGAATTACCAGACGTAATTAAAGGTAACACTTCATTAATGTTTTCTGAAATTAGTAATGCACCTGCCAGAGTTATTAAGGCATTCAGGAAAAGATCTGAAAAGCCGTTACTTAAGGGAGCATTTATAGAAGAAAATATATATATAGGTGATGACCAACTAGATACTTTAGTTAATATTAAATCTAAAGACGAACTTATTGGAGATATTATTGCATTACTTCAATCTCCTGCTAAGAACGTTATTTCGGCACTAAAATCAGGTGAAGGAAAACTTGCAGGTATAATAAAGACACTATCCGAAAAAGAAGGGTAAATTAAATTAGCACTAATAATAAATTAAATAAAACTAAAAAACTTAAAACGATAGAAAATGGCAGAATTAAAAGATTTCGCAAAAAAATTAGTTAACTTGACTGTAATAGAAGTTAATGAGTTAGCTGGAATATTAAAAGAAGAATATGGTATAGAGCCTGCTGCTGCTGCAGTGGCTGTATCTGCTGGCGGTGGTGCAAATGGAGGAGATGCCGAAGAAGAGAAATCTGAATTCGACGTGATTCTTACAGCTTCGGGTGGTTCTAAATTAGCAGTTGTAAAACTTGTTAAAGAATTAACCGGTTTAGGTCTTAAGGACGCTAAGGGATTAGTAGATAATGTTCCTTCTCCAATAAAAGAAGGTGTTGCAAAAGATGAAGCTGAAGCACTAAAATCTCAGTTAGAAGAAGCTGGGGCAGAGGTTGAGCTTAAGTAAGATCCCAACCCACCAACCTTAAGGTTTAGGTTTATTTTCAATAAGCAAATAGACCTAAACCATTTTGTGTATATAATAGTTTATAATATTTAATATACACCCAAAATGTTTATTTTAATTAAAATTCATCCATAGATGTCAGATACGCAAACTGAAAGATTGAATTTTTCCTCTGTAAAGAATAAACCTGATTATCCAGATTTTTTGGATATTCAAATTAAATCCTTCAAAGATTTTTTCCAATTGGAAACAAAATCTGAGGAGAGAGGAAATGAAGGACTTTATAAGACCTTCTTGGAAAATTTTCCCATTACCGATACCCGTAACCAATTTGTATTAGAGTTTTTAGATTACTTTGTGGATCCGTCACGATACTCCATTCAGGAATGTATTGAACGGGGATTAACCTACAGTGTACCATTAAAGGCTCGTTTAAAATTGTATTGTACCGATCCGGAGCACGAGGATTTTGAAACTATTGTTCAGGATGTTTATTTGGGTACAATTCCTTATATGACACCTAGTGGCACTTTTGTAATTAATGGTGCAGAGCGTGTTGTTGTATCTCAATTACACCGTTCTCCTGGTGTGTTCTTTGGGCAATCTTTTCATGCTAACGGAACAAAACTTTACTCGGCAAGGGTAATTCCCTTTAAAGGATCTTGGATAGAATTTGCTACCGATATTAATAACGTGATGTATGCATATATCGATAGAAAGAAAAAATTGCCTGTAACAACACTATTCCGTGCTATAGGATATGAAAGAGATAAGGATATCCTTGAAATTTTCGATTTAGCCGAAGAAATTAAAGCTACAAAAACGGGACTTAAAAGATACTTAGGACGTAAATTGGCGGCTAGGGTACTTAAAACTTGGCATGAAGATTTCGTTGATGAAGATACTGGAGAAGTAGTTTCGATTGAACGTAACGAAATTATTATAGATCGTGATACTGTTCTTGAAAAAGAACATATAGTGGAAATCATTGAATCTGGATCAAAAACAATTTTACTTCATAAAGAAGAAATCCAACAAGCAGATTATGCGATCATTCATAATACACTTCAAAAAGATCCTACGAATTCTGAAAAAGAAGCGGTAGAGCATATTTACAGACAACTTCGTAATGCTGAACCACCAGATGAAGAAACCGCTCGAGGTATAATTAACAAATTATTTTTTAGTGAGCAGCGATACAATCTTGGAGAAGTAGGTCGTTTTAGAATGAATAAAAAATTAGGTCTTGATATCCCTATGGACAAGTTAGTCCTAACCAAGGAAGATATTATTACTATTATTAAATACTTGATCGAGTTAATCAACTCTAAAGCTGAGATTGATGATATCGATCACCTTTCAAATCGTCGTGTACGTACTGTAGGTGAACAATTATCATCACAATTTGGTGTAGGATTAGCACGTATGGCTCGTACAATACGTGAGAGAATGAATGTCCGTGATAACGAAGTGTTTACACCAATCGATTTAATAAACGCTAAGACCTTGTCTTCGGTTATCAATTCGTTTTTTGGTACTAATCAGCTTTCTCAGTTTATGGATCAAACCAATCCATTAGCAGAGATTACACATAAACGACGTCTTTCAGCATTAGGTCCCGGGGGACTATCGAGAGAAAGAGCTGGGTTCGAGGTGCGTGATGTTCACTTTACTCACTACGGAAGGTTATGTCCGATTGAAACCCCTGAAGGTCCAAACATTGGATTAATATCTTCTTTATCTGTATATGCTAAAGTTAATAATCTTGGGTTTTTGGAAACCCCTTACCGAAAAGTTGAAAATGGTAAAATAGACTTGAAGAGTGAGCCTATTTATCTTTCAGCAGAAGAGGAAGAGGGAAAATTAATTGCTCAAGCACATATTGATCAAAAAGATGATGGAACCATAATTACCAAAAAAGTAATTGCTCGTATGGAAGGGGATTTTCCCTTGGTAGATTCTAAAGAAATTCATTATACAGATGTAGCACCAAATCAAATATCGTCAATTTCTGCTTCATTAATTCCATTCTTAGAACATGATGATGCAAACCGTGCATTAATGGGGTCAAACATGATGCGTCAAGCAGTTCCATTGTTATTAGCGGAATCACCTATAGTAGGAACAGGGCTGGAACGTCAAGTTGCCTCAGATTCGCGTATTTTAATCAATGCTGAAGGCAATGGCGTTGTAGAATATGTAGATGCAAATGAAATTTCTATTAAATACGAACGTACCAAAGAAGAACAAATGATAAGCTTTGATGGAGATTCAAAAACATATAAACTTATAAAATTCAGAAAGACAAATCAAAGTACTTGCATTAATTTAAAGCCTATTGTTAAGAAAGGGGATAAAGTAAAAAAGGGACAGGTACTTTGTCAAGGATATGCAACTCAAAATGGAGAATTAGCACTGGGCAGAAATTTAAAAGTTGCTTTTATGCCATGGAAGGGATATAACTTTGAAGATGCAATCGTTATTTCAGAAGAAGTAGTGCGTCAAGATATATTTACATCTATTCATATTGATGAATATTCATTACAAGTTCGAGATACTAAATTAGGTAACGAAGAACTTACTAATGATATTCCAAATGTTTCTGAAGAAGCTACTAAAGATTTAGATGAAAATGGAATGATTCGTATTGGTGCCGATGTAAATCCCGGAGATATTCTAATAGGTAAAATTACTCCAAAAGGAGAAAGTGATCCTACTCCAGAAGAAAAATTACTTCGGGCTATTTTTGGAGATAAGGCAGGAGATGTCAAGGATGCTTCTTTAAAAGCTTCCCCTTCATTACATGGAGTGGTAATAGATAAAAAGCTATTTGAAAGATCTGTAAAAGATAAACGCATAAGACTTCAAGATAAAGAAGACATTATAAATCTAGAAGATTTATACGATACTAAGTCTAATGATTTAAAAGATATATTGGTAGATAAACTTTTTGCTATTATATCGGGAAAAACAGCTCAGGGTGTTTTAAATGAACTTGGTGAAGTGGTTTTTCCAAAAGGTAAAAAGTTCACCCTTAAAATGTTGAATGAAGTAGAAGATTATACACATTTAACTGGAGGAATATGGACTACTAGTACCAAAACAAATATTTTGGTAGCAGACTTAATGCACAACTATAAAATTAAAGAAAACGATTTACAAGGAAACCTTCGCCGCAAGAAGTTTACTATTTCTGTTGGAGATGAACTCCCATCAGGTATCTTACAACTTGCTAAAGTCTATGTTGCAAAAAAACGTAAACTTAAAGTTGGTGATAAGATGGCTGGACGCCATGGTAATAAAGGTATTGTGGCTCGTATTGTTCGCCAAGAAGACATGCCATTTCTTGAAGATGGAACTCCTGTAGATATTGTGTTAAACCCACTTGGAGTACCTTCTCGTATGAACATAGGGCAGATTTACGAAACCGTATTAGGTTGGGCTGGCCAAAAATTAGGTCACAAGTTTACGACGCCTATTTTTGATGGTGCTACACTAGACCAAATAAATGAACTTACAGATAAAGCCAATATTCCAAGATTCGGGCATACCTATTTATATGATGGTGGAACAGGTGATCGTTTCGATCAACCAGCAACAGTAGGAATTATATATATGTTGAAATTAGGACATATGGTTGATGATAAAATGCACGCTCGTTCTATAGGTCCATACTCATTAATTACTCAACAACCCTTAGGTGGTAAAGCACAGTTTGGTGGTCAACGATTTGGTGAGATGGAAGTATGGGCATTAGAAGCTTATGGTGCATCAAGTACACTTAGAGAAATATTGACAGTAAAATCTGATGATGTTGTTGGTAGAGCTAAGACTTACGAAGCGATCGTAAAAGGAGAGCCCATGCCAGAACCAGGTCTGCCAGAATCTTTTAACGTGTTAATGCATGAATTAAAAGGTTTAGGTCTGGACATTAGGTTAGAAGAATAATTTATCCTCCCCTAAACGGGGAACTCTTCAATTTTTATTGAGGAGTCGAAGTGAAATAAAATCACTTTAAAAACAAATTACAACAACGCATAGTACATACCCATTATGACAAGAAATAAAGATAACGTGATAAAGAAATTTAATAAGATTTCTATTGGTTTCTCTTCACCAGAGAGAATTTTGGCTGAATCTCGTGGTGAGGTGTTAAAACCCGAAACAATTAATTACCGTACTCACAAACCTGAACGAGATGGTCTTTTCTGTGAACGAATTTTTGGTCCTATTAAAGATTATGAATGCGCCTGTGGAAAATATAAAAGAATTCGTTACAAAGGAATTATTTGTGACCGTTGTGGTGTAGAGGTAACCGAAAAGAAAGTACGTCGCGATCGTGTTGGACATATAAATTTAGTAGTACCTGTAGCACATATTTGGTACTTCCGTAGTTTACCAAATAAAATAGGTTACTTACTTGGATTACCTTCCAAAAAACTGAATATGATAATTTATTATGAGCGTTATGTTGTTGTACAGCCAGGTATTGCAAAAAATGAAGAAGGAGAGCCAGTAAATAAAATGGATTTCCTAACGGAAGAAGAATACTTAAACATCCTAGAAACAATTCCACAGGAAAATCAATATTTGGAAGATAGTGACCCGGAAAAGTTTATAGCTAAAATGGGTGCAGAATGTTTAATTGAATTATTGAAACGTATCGATCTTGATGAATTATCCTTCGAGCTAAGACACAAAGCAAATAACGAGACCTCAAAGCAACGTAAAACAGAAGCTTTAAAACGTCTTCAAGTAGTGGAAGCACTTCGTGAAGCAAATAAAAATAGAGAGAATAGACCTGAGTGGATGATCATGAAGGTAATTCCAATTATTCCACCAGAATTACGTCCATTGGTACCTTTAGATGGGGGCCGTTTTGCTACATCAGATTTAAATGATCTTTATCGAAGAGTAATTATTAGAAATAATCGTTTAAAACGTTTGATGGAGATCAAAGCACCTGAAGTAATATTGCGAAACGAAAAACGAATGCTTCAGGAATCTGTAGATTCATTATTCGATAACACACGAAAAGCATCGGCTGTAAAAACCGATTCTAACCGACCCTTAAAATCTCTTTCAGATTCATTAAAAGGAAAGCAAGGACGTTTCCGCCAAAATTTATTAGGTAAACGTGTAGATTATTCAGCTCGTTCGGTAATTGTAGTTGGACCCGAACTTAAATTATTCGAGTGTGGTATTCCGAAAGAAATGGCGGCAGAGCTTTATAAGCCTTTTGTTATTAGAAAATTAATTGAAAGAGGAATTGTAAAGACTGTAAAATCTGCTAAGAAGATTATAGATAAAAAAGAACCGGTTGTATGGGACATTTTAGAAAATGTTTTGAAAGGACACCCCGTATTATTAAACCGTGCTCCAACATTACACCGATTAGGAATTCAGGCTTTTCAACCAAAATTAATTGAAGGGAAAGCAATACAATTACACCCATTAGCCTGTACCGCATTTAATGCCGATTTTGATGGTGACCAAATGGCGGTTCACTTGCCTTTAGGTCCTGAAGCTATTTTGGAATCGCAGCTATTAATGTTGGCTTCTCATAATATTCTTAACCCTGCAAATGGATCCCCAATAGTGGTACCTTCACAGGATATGGTATTGGGGCTGTATTATATGACCAAACATAGAAAGTCAACTAAAGAAAAGAAAGTAAAAGGAGAAGGATTAACTTTCTATTCTGATGAAGAAGTTATTATAGCTTATAATGAGAAAAAAGTTAATCTTAATGCCGAAATTAAAATCCGTACTAAAGATTATAATGAAGAAGGTGAGTTGGTAAATCAAATCATAACAACAACTGTTGGAAGGGTAATTTTTAATGAAAAGGTACCAGAAATAGCGGGTTACATAAATGAAGTATTAACCAAAAAATCACTTCGGGATATTATTGGAAATATACTTAAAGTAACTTCAGTTCCCGAAACAGCTGTTTTCTTAGATGAAATAAAAACATTGGGTTTTAAATTTGCTTTCGAAGGAGGATTGTCTTTTAGTTTAGGTGATATAATTATCCCTGAAGAAAAACAATCTATGATTGATGAAGCAAATAAACAAGTAAATGGAATTATTGCCAACTATAATATGGGCCTTATTACCAATAATGAAAGATATAATCAGGTAATAGATGTTTGGACAGCAACTAATGCTGAATTAACAGAGCTGTCTATGAAGCGTATACGTGAAGACCAACAAGGATTTAACTCTGTATATATGATGCTTGATTCTGGTGCAAGAGGTAGTAAGGAACAAATCAGACAGTTAACGGGTATGCGTGGATTAATGGCTAAACCAAAAAAATCTAGTGCAGGAGGAGGTGAAATTATTGAGAATCCAATTCTTTCTAACTTTAAAGAAGGACTATCAATATTAGAATACTTTATCTCTACACATGGTGCTCGTAAGGGACTTGCAGATACAGCTTTAAAAACGGCTGATGCAGGTTATTTAACTCGTCGATTGGTAGATGTTTCACAAGATGTTATTGTTAATATTAAAGATTGTGAAACTTTACGTGGCATCAAAGTTTCACCATTAAAGAAAAATGAAGAAATCGTAGAAACTTTAGCAGAAAGAATTTTAGGTCGTACTTCATTACATGATGTTTACCATCCCTTAACTGAAGAATTACTTGTTGTTTCAGGAGGCCATATATCAGATGAGGTTGCTAAAGTAATCGATGAATCTCCTATTGATTCTGTAGAAGTTCGTTCACCATTAACTTGTGAGGCAAGAAAGGGTATTTGTGCATCTTGCTACGGTAGGAACCTAGCTACTAATAAAATGGTTCAAATTGGTGAAGCTGTGGGTGTTGTTGCTGCACAATCTATTGGAGAGCCAGGGACACAATTAACCCTAAGAACATTCCATGTTGGGGGTGTTGCCAGTAACATTTCAGAAGAAAATAAATTGACTATTAAGTTTGATGGTGTAGCAGAAATAGAAGATATTAAAACTGTAAAAGGTCGAGATAATGAAGGAAATATTGTCGATATTGTTATTTCTCGTACATCGGAAATTAAATTAATCGATAAGAAAACAGGAATTACACTTAGTACAAATAATATTCCTTATGGATCTTACCTGTTTGTGAAAAATGGAAGTAATCTTAAAAAAGGAGATATAATTTGTCAATGGGATCCATTTAATGGAGTTATTATTTCCGAATTTTCGGGTAAGATCAAATACGAAAATTTAGAACAGGGAATAACGTATCAAGTTGAAATTGACGAGCAAACTGGTTTCCAAGAAAAAGTAATTTCAGAATCAAGAGATAAAAAGAAAATACCAACTCTTTTAATAGTAGGTAAGAAAGACGTAATAATACGATCATACAATTTACCTGTAGGAGCACACCTTATGGTTGATGATGAGGATAAAATTAAGATTGGGAATATCTTGGTAAAAATACCTCGTAAATCATCTAAAGCCGGTGATATTACAGGGGGTCTTCCTCGCGTAACAGAATTGTTCGAAGCACGTAACCCCTCTAACCCTGCTGTTGTTAGTGAAGTTGATGGGGTGGTTTCCTTTGGGAAAATTAAGCGGGGTAACCGAGAAATAATAGTGGAGACCAAATTAGGTGATATTAAAAAGTATTTGGTAAAATTATCGAATCAGATCCTCGTTCAAGAAAACGATTTTGTAAGAGCGGGTATGCCTCTTTCTGATGGTTCTATAACACCATTAGATATTCTAAATATTAAAGGACCTTCTGCTGTACAACAATATCTTGTAAACGAAGTACAAGAAGTGTATCGTTTGCAAGGAGTAAAAATTAATGACAAACATTTTGAAGTTGTTGTTCGTCAAATGATGCGTAAGGTTAAAATAGTAGACCCAGGAGATTCGTCACTCCTTGAAAATCAATTGGTTCATAAATTTGATTTTATTGAAGAGAATGATAAAACCTTTGGTATGAAAGTAATTGTAAATGCAGGAGATTCAGAAACCTTTAAAGAAGGACAAATTATAACACCACGTGATTTACGTGATGAAAATTCAATTTTAAAGAGAAAAGATAAACAAATTTCAGATGCAAGAGATGCTTTGCCAGCTACTGCAACACCTATTTTACAAGGTATTACCCGAGCTTCATTGCAAACAAAATCATTTATTTCTGCAGCATCCTTTCAGGAAACTACAAAAGTATTGAACGAAGCTGCTTTAAATGGTAAAATTGATTTATTAGAAGGATTAAAGGAGAATGTAATTGTTGGTCACAGAATTCCTGCAGGTACCGGTATGCGTAATTACGAAACTATTATTGTAGGTTCTAAAGAAGAATTGGAAGAATTAACTCGCAAGAAACAAGAAGTTAACTTCAATTAGTTTTGAAGTTCAGTCGTAGTCGATAACTCATGTTAAATAAACCCGACTGCGTTCGATATGATAAATTAATAAAGTTGTACTAAAATATTATTATGGCAGATTCAAAGAAAAAAAAGCAGAGACAAATTAATATAGAATTAGACGAATCCATTGCACAGGGAATTTATAGCAACTTAGCGATTATTAATCATTCAGTATCTGAGTTTGTTGTAGATTTTATTACTATAATGCCAGGAATTCCTAAAAGTAAAGTAAAGTCAAGAATAATTTTAACACCTCAGCACGCCAAACGTTTTTTAAAGGCATTGAGTGATAATGTTAAACGT
>SMVB01205503.1_pt1 | contig 30246 bp, 26 predicted proteins | sample 2456461 | NCBI WGS metagenome assembly SMVB01 (sample SAMN11095934, study PRJNA526329) | marine sediment metagenome | biome: Marine sediment; feature: Surficial sediment; material: Deep marine sediment; isolation source: Hadal surficial sediment | place: Pacific Ocean | collected 2014-05 | depth... | reverse complement strand
CGCCCGGCTGGTAGCCGCCGTATTCCTTCGGCGTACGGTCCCCGTAGTCTTCGACTGCAAGGTCCATATTGACGAGATCCGGCTGCAAATAGAGGTTGATCGAGGTTTCGATCTCGTCTCCGTGCCCGCCCATCTGCTGTTCCTGCAGCGCATCGATTTCTTCGGTTTCCAGATCACCCCAGGAAACCACCAATGTCGGCACACCTGTCTGCACGCGAATTTCGCGTGCCGCTATCGAAATCGGTAAACCGGTTGCGTTGGCGATGCCGGTATTCAGAAAAACAATTCGTTGTGCGCCCTGCTTCGCCAGCGACAGTCCGACGTAGTAAACGTAGTCCTGGAATACCTTTGGATCGGCGACTTCGGTGCCCGGAAATTCACGAAAAGCGGGGAACCAGCCGTGCAGGATTGGCGGCGCAACAATCACATCGCTGGTTTCAATGGCCGCGTTGACAAGGTGATCCATGACCACGCGATCGGCGTTCATCGGCAGGTGCGGCCCATGTTCTTTTGCACCGGCGCCAAAGGGAATAATCACGATCGGCGTCTCAGCGTAGCGCCGCTCCGCTTCCGGCCAGCTCAGATCACCCAGGTAAACACCGGGTGACTGCCCCCAGGCCGTGCACATGAATAACAGCGTGCCAGTGCAAACAAATATGCGACCGATCGACGTCACAATGCCTCCCCCTGGAAATTCGCTTCGATTATGCCGGTTGGGCTCTGATTTCGACAGCACCGACGAACGGTCGATTCCGAGCGACCAACGGCAAATTTCCGACGAAAGGTAGCAATCATCCGACGAATGACAGAATCTTCAGAGCTCAAGTGGTTCAGAATTAGTAAGCACAAGTAATTGATTTTTTGAGATAAGACAATGGACACACAAAAGACGCGGCAGCCGGCAGTTCCACACAAATCGCCGGTACAGGTCGGAATCGACCTCTCGAATAAAGTGCAGGTGCGTCATGCCGAACTGAAGGAAGTTGATGAGCTGGCCGTCGACGAGGATTTCAGCACGGGCGGCGATCCCTACAACAGCACGGGCAAGCACGTCATCATCAAGTCACAAGAAGACGGCTCCGGCGAATAAGACGTATTCAGGGCGTCCAGGCGTAGCCGATCTTCAGGAAGAACGCCGTCAATCATGACGGAGCTATTGATGCGCGGCAGATCAGGTAAGTTCGCAGTGTTTGCCCATACCGGGGCCGCTGCAAGCATCAGCAGAAAAACGGTGAAAACAATAAGTCGGCGCGACGCCATCTTGCGGACTCTCTATCTGTAATGATTCAATGACCCTTAGATGCGTCGGCGGTGCAGATCGTTTGGTCGTAATGTAAATTTATTTAAGATGCGGACAACGCAGCCGCTATCACCTAGACTGCAATCGACGAAGATCGATGGGCTAACAAGAATGAAAAGAATATTGCTCGCCGCGCTGCTGCTGGTCTTATGCTCGATCGGATCAAGCCGCGAAAATCCCGAGCCGGGCCAGGGATTTATCAATGTCCCGGGAGGCCCCGTCTGGTACAAGGTCACGGGCAGCGGGCCCGGGATTCCGCTGCTGACACTGCATGGCGGTCCCGGCGGAACCTCCTGTGGATACTCGCGGCTCGAGACACTGGGTAACGAGCGGCCGATCGTGCGCTATGACCAACTCGGCGCAGGCCGCTCCGGTCGCCCTGACGATCCGTCGCTATGGCAAGTCAGCCGCTTCGTCGAGGAATTACATGTCGTCAGGCAGGCACTGGGCCTCGAACAAATGCACCTGCTCGGCCATTCCTGGGGCGGCGCACTGGCAGCTGCCTACGTCCTCGACAAAGGAACGGACGGGATTGCATCTGTCGTTTTCTCGTCTCCTCTCCTTAGCACACGGTTGTGGATCGAAGACGCCAATTTTCTGCGTAGTCAGTTGCCGGAGGACGTCCAGCAAACGCTGACCGAACACGAAGAGGCCGGTACCACGGATTCGGAAGAATACCAAGCGGCATCGGAGGTATTTTACGAACGTCACGTCTCGGGGGGGCCACGTAGCAAGCATCCCGCCGCCTGTGACGGTGCGCCGTGGAGCCAGTTTGTCTATGAAACGATGTGGGGACCAACAGAGTTTCATGCTACGGGGACGCTGCTTGAATTCGATGTCACCGATCGACTGCAAGAAATTGATGTACCGGTTTTGTTTATTGCAGGCCAGTTTGATGAAGCACGACCGGAAAGAGTCGCCGAGTTTCAAAAACTCATACCCGGTTCAAAGCTTACGGTGATATTGGACGCGGCGCACGAAACGCTAAGTAAAAAACCGGACGAATACCGCAACGTCATCGAGGCTTTTTTCGATGCAGTTGAAGATAAGAAGAGACACGAATGAACACACTCACGAAAAGCATTGTGTTACTACTCACTCTCAGCATTGCGATGACTGGTTATGCGCAGGAAGTCAATGACGAGCCTTTGAGAGACAACTGGGCGCCGAGCGAATGGGGTGCGGATGACAAAGCCGGGGCAGTCAATCGAACCACTCCGGAAATGGTGCTCAAAGCCATCGGTCTTGTACGACAAGGAAAGGTTGCGACGCTCGGCAAAATATATGCAAGCGATGCGCCTGTACTCGATGGGCGAGGTTACCGGCTGACGATTCCCGGTTTGCCGACCGGAGATGCAACAGGGCCACAACGGGTTGTGTACAACGATGAACTGGTCACCGCCGAAATCGGGCAAGTCGGCACGCAATTCGATGGACCGGGGCACATTGGCGTGCGCACGTCCAAAGGACACTTCTACTATAACGGGCGCTACCTCGAAGATCCGGATGTAACGGTGTACGGACTCGGCCCGCTAGGCGTTGAACATGTGGGCCAAAAAGGATTTGTGTGCAGAGGCGTTTTGCTTGACGCCGTTGCGCTGCGAGGAGGGACGCTGCCGATCCCTACAGAGATGGACAGGAATGATCGCGGCATCGTTACCGATGATGACGTCAAGGCAATGGTCGAAAAGCAGGGCATCGATCCGATCGGCGAAGGTGATTGTGTTTTCCTGTACACCGGGCATGGAAATATCTGGCATCCCAGCGATTGGGATACCTTTGATGCAGCCGAAAAAGCCCGGCGCCGTGAAGCGTTCAACGCAGGTTCACCGGGATTTGGATTGTCTGCCTGTGAGTACCTGGCAAGCCGAAAAATTATTCTGACCGGCGCTGATTCCTGGCCCACCGAAGCAGTTGGGCCAAATTTCGCCGGCGAGGGCCCGCAGCCATTTGAGTGCCACCTCAAACTGCAGACCAAGCGTGGCATCTGGAACATCGAAAATCTCGACCTGACACAACTGGTCGAAGACAAGGCTTACGAGTTCCTGTTTGTCTGGGCGCCGCTGAAACTGAAGGGCGCTACCGGATCACCGGGAAACCCGGTCGCGCTTTATTGATATCCGGATTGGCGAAGATGGAAACTGAAATTCAAAAAGCCGCGGCCGTAAAATTCCCGCCGCCTGTCCTGCCGGTTGTAACCATCGTTGCAGGTCACCTACTCGGCCGTTTTATACCTGTTCTTTCCGAATACGACCTGCCGACGCCGGCACGATACTGGATTGGTGGGCTGATCGCGGTGGCGGCAGTGCTGATTCTTGTGGTGTGGCCCGCCCGCCAGTTCCAACAATCGGGGCAGGACCCCAAACCCTGGACGCCGACCCCGGAAATCGTCGTGCACGGGCCATTCAAATTCACCCGCAATCCGATGTACCTGGGAATGATTATTTTCTGCATCGGCTTTGCAGTGATTCTCTCGGACGTCTGGATTTTGATTCTCACGCCGGTTTGCGGCTGGCTGATTTATTATTTCGCAATCAGGCACGAAGAGGCCTACCTCGAGGAGAAATTCGGTGACGCGTACCGCGCTTACAAGACGGGTGTTCGACGCTGGGTCTGAAGATTATTCCGCGTACCCCTCCGGCAATCGCATATCGAGATTCCTGAGCAGGAACGCCCAGCGATCCGCATAGTCCGCAATTACTTTGTCGGTCGGCACGCCGGCGCCGTGACCGGCACGCGTCTCGATGCGAATCAGCACCGGCGCATCACCGCCCTGCGCTCTCTGCATTGCCGCGGCATACTTGAAGCTGTGACCGGGTACGACTCGGTCGTCCGTATCGGCCGTGGTCACAAGAATGGCCGGATACTCCACCCCTTCCCTGATGTTGTGATACGGCGAGTAAGCACGCAGTGCCTCGAACTCCTCCGGGTTATCGGCTGAGCCGTAGTCGTCGGTCCAGAATCTACCTGCCGTAAAGCGGTGAAAGCGCAGCATATCCATTACACCGACAGCGGGTATCGCCGCGCCGAACAACTCCGGTCGTTGATTGATCACCGCGCCAACCAGCAAGCCGCCATTACTGCCACCAAAAATTGCGAGCTTGTCCGAATTTGTGTAATTATTTTCGATCAGATACTCGGCCGCGGCGATAAAATCATCGAAAACGTTTTGCTTATTGAGCTTAGTGCCGGCCTGGTGCCATTCTTCGCCATACTCACCACCACCACGCAAATTGGCGACGGCATAAATGCCACCCATCTCCATCCACGCAAGACGGGTAGTCGAATAGGAAGGTCGAATTGAAATGTTGAAGCCGCCGTAGCCATATAACATCGTCGGGCGATTGCCATCGGGCACGACATCCTTGCGGTGCGAAATGAACATTGGCACCCGGGTGCCATCCCTGGATTCGTAGAAAATCTGTTCAACCTGGTAATCGTCAGGGTCGAACGCAACATCCGGCTTTTTGAATACCTCGACTTCGCCTGTCGATACGTCGAGACGACTGATGGTGCTCGGCATATTGAAGCTTGAATAGCCAAAAAACGTTTCCGGATCGTCAACCTCACCATTGAATCCGTAAGCGGTACCGATACCAGGCAAATCGACGACACCCGCCTCACTGCCATCGAGTTCAAATACTTTCACGACCGACCAGGCGTCCTGCATGTATTCGGCAATTATTTTTCCGCCAACCAGGCTGACGCCGTCGAGCACGTCCTCCACTTCCGCAATCACTTCACGCCAGTTCTCCGGTTCCGGCTTGTTCACATCGATCGTGATCAGCCTGTTCTTTGGAGCACTGTTATTGGTGCGGAAATACAACTCGTCGCCGATATTGCCGATCAGCGAATAGTCGTAATCGAACCCTTCGATGATCATGACCGGTGTGGATTCAGGGTCAGTCAGATCCTGGTGCACGATCGAATAACGATCGTCAGTGCCAACCGAGATCGTGATAACAAGATGTTCGCCATCATCGGTGACCGTAGCGCGCGGGCCCCAGTCCGGATAATCCGGACGTGCATAGATCACTTCGTCCTCGTCCTGTGATGTACCGATCCTGTGGAAATACAAGGTCATGTTCTTGTTCAGTGACTGATATTTCTCTTCCGCGGAGGTTGCCGGGTAGCGACTGTAATAGAAGCCGGAGCCGTCGGCTGACCAGGACAGGTCCGTGAACTTGAGCCATTCCAGGTGATCCTCGAGAACTTCACCAGTCTCGACATTCATTATTTTCACCTCGCGCCAGTCCGACCCACCATCCTGGATGGTGTAGGCGACATGGCTGCCGTCCTTGCTCGGCCAATAGCCGGCGAGCGCAATGGTACCGTCATCCGACCAGGTATTCGGGTCGATCAACAGCTCGGCAGCACCGTCCAGGCTGGTTTGCGTGCGGATGACATCCTGGTTTTGCAGCCCATTGTTGTAGCCATAGAAATACCGGCCGCCAGCTTTTCTTGGCAGGGAAAATCGCTCGTAATCCCATAGTTCGCGCATTCTTTTCGCAATCCAATCGCGCTCCGGAATACTCGCAAGATAAGCAAACGTCACCTCGTTTTGCGCATCAACCCAACTTTTGACCGCATCACTCTCTCGAACGTCATCTTCCAGCCAGCGGAACGGGTCCGCAATTTCGGTGCCGTGATAATCATCGACGTGATCGACCGTCGCGGTCTCGGGATAGATGATCGTTTGCGGACCATCGCCAGTGCCGTTCCGCGAACACGCAACGATCAGCGCACAAGCTGCCACAAGGGAAAACGCGATTGCGATCTTTCTGTGCATGACTATTTCCTATTCCGAATCTGTCCGGTACCTGGCGAACCAGGCGAGGATGTTATCGACCTTCGCGATCTGATTTGACGGCCGGGACGCGATGCCGTGTGATGATTCGGGTACGCGCACCAATGCGCTGTCGATTTTCCTGAGTTTCAAAGCCTGGTAGTACTGCTCTGATTCCGGTATCGGCGTCCGGTAATCGCTCTCGCCTGTCAGCAACATAGTCGGTGTTGTTACATTGCCAACCAGGGACAACGGCGAGCGAGCCCAGTAACCCTCCGGGTCTTCCCAGGGATACTTTTCGAACCAGTATTGCGGAATCATCGTGTGGATATCGCTAGTCAGGGTCATGCTGGTCCAGTTGATAACCGGCTTCGCGACAACGGCGGCAGCAAAGCGGCCCGTCTTGCCGACGATCCAGGCCGACAATACGCCGCCACCGGAGCCGCCCGTAACAAACAACTGATCTTCGTCGATGAATCCACGGGCGATCACTGCATCAACACCCGACATCAGGTCGTCATAATCCTGGCCCGGATAATTGTGGTGAATCTCATTGGCAAACTCGTCACCGTAGCTCGTCGAGCCACGCGGGTTTGTATACAGCACAACATAACCGGCGGCTGCATATAACTGATTTTCGACACTGAAATGCGGACCGTAAGCAGCGAACGGCCCGCCGTGAATCTCGAGAATCAGGGGATATTTTTGATCCGCATCGAAATCCGGTGGCGTGACGATCCAGCCTTGCACCTCATGATCGCCAACCGACGATAGCCAGGTAATTTCCTGCACGTTGCCGAGCGTTTTGTGTGAGAAGAGATCGTCATTCAGATTCGTCAGTTTCGATGCTGCTGCGCCCCGCCGGCCCGCCGCAACCTCGGCCGGTCGATCGGCAGCACCGGCTGAATATGCATAAGCCCCATTGTCGGCGACGGAAAAACCACCGCCTGTATAGGGCCGGCTAACGCCGGTACCACCGATGTTGTCCACGAACGGTCTGAACTGGCCGCTCATCGACAGCGTCGCCAAATTACGTTTGCCATGATCGTCGTATTGAATGTAGAGCCTGTTTGAGCTGCCGGCCCACCTGACGGCATTGACCGACCGATCGAAATCCGAAGTCAGTTCCCGGGTTGAGCCGTCATCAACGTTCATCACATAAACGTTTGAATTGTGATAGCCCATTTTTTTGTCGTCGTACCCGAGGTAGGCAATTTTCGAGCCATCGGGCGAGTAAGTTGCCGAGCGATCAGGACCGAACCTTTCGGTTAGTTGCTGCATCTCACCATCTGCAACATCGACCGACCATAGTTCGGTATTGCGCCGATTAAACTCCCAGTCATCGTCACGATTACTCGACAGGACGATGTTTTGCCCATCGGGTGACCAGGCGAGCGGCCCGCTGTGATCGTACTCACCTGAAGTGACCTGACGTGGCGTACCGCCGTCGGCGGGAATGACAAAGACGTGCGTGTTTCCGGGCTCCAGGTAACCACGCCCGTCTGCGCGGTAATTCAGCGATTCGATGACAATCACGGGTGGCGCCCATTCGGCACCTTCAGGCGCATCGGGAGGTGCTGCCAGCTTCGGCCTCTCGCTTTTCACGAACGACGTAAAAGCGATCTGAGTTCCATCCGGTGACCAGGCAACCGCGTCCGGAGAGGCAGGCAGATTACTCAGTAATGCCGTCTGTCCCGTGTCCATCCAGCGCACGTACAGCTCGGAGCCGCGTCCCTCGGCGCTGGCCACATAGACCAGCCGGTCTCCCTCCGGCGACCAACGCGGGCTGCTGTAGGAATCCGTGCCTGAGAGCAGTGGCCGGTGACCGCGGCCGTTGGTGCCGACCACCCAGATATTCGACCTCAAGCGATCGGTCATGATGTCCATCGACTGCCGGACGTAGGCCACCTGCGAGCCATCCGGCGATATCTGCGGATCCGCCGCAATCTCGAGCTCGAAAACGTCTGTATTCAGGAACTTACTATTGTCCGTTTCTGCTGCTACGAGCGAAAAAGACGCCGTCAGCAGCAGGGCTGCAGTAATTTTGCGCATAAAGGACTCCCCCGGAGATTTGTGGTTTTTCAGAGCATCGCTGAGTGCTCAATTTAATGCAACCGCATTACGGCCGGCAAGTCAGGCAATCCCTCCGCGGAAACATTTCCTCGAATCTACATGAGGAAGTCGACGTAAGGCGATTCCCGGGAAATTGTGACGATAGCTGCTTTTGACCTGGAGCGGACATCGAGCGCTATCCTGACTGTGCTTGCGATTCGCATTGCACCGTATTCCGTTAATTGATCGCCCGCTGGTGCGGACTCCAACGGTTACTTCCAAAGCTCCGTAGGAGCCGGTCCCAGCGGGCGATCGTTCAACTGCGTTCCATTTTCCTACGCCGTATGAATGCCAATCCTGAGTTCGTTTACCGCTGGTTTTCGACGTATGATGCTGACGCAAGCTGTCCATGAGAACCCGTTATGAAAATACGCCTTGCTGTTGCCACAGTCTTCACTCTCTTTGCTCTGCCGCTCCTTTGCACGGCGCAAGATGAAGAGCCAGCCGCTCCGGTCGATCCGGAAGCCGCGATTATCCGGCTGGATCCGAATGCAGAGGGCCTCGATGTCTGGAGCCAGCTGCGGGATACCTCGAACGATGCGCAACGCGAGCCTGGCCTCATACCAACAGGCCGGCTGCGTCGCCCGGGCGTTCTGAGCTTTTTTTCGCTGCCGCTCGCATTCACCCCTGAGGACTTGAGGGCAGCCAATGTAGACGTCGCCATAATGGGGGCGCCCCTGGACATGGGATTCAGGATGCGCGGGGCCAGGCAGGGACCCGCGGCATTGCGCGCCAGTATTGGTGTCAGCCGTGGCAGCGGCAACCTGCCGCACATGCATGTGGGTGTGGCGTGGAAAAAAGAACTGGTCGTCGTGGACTACGGTGACGCGCCCTTGGACGGTCTCAGCACCGAGCGCAGCATGCCACCCGTGCGAAGACTGGTGCGGGAGATTGCCGAGACCGGCGCAATACCGATTATCATTGGAGGCGATCATTCGCTGGAGTACCCCAACGTCGCCGCGGTCGCCGATGTTTACGGCAAGGCCAATGTCGGCGTCATTCATTTCGACGCGCACTTTGACGCAGGAGACAGTTTCGGTGGGCACTTGATCTCTCACGGCCAGCCGATCCGCCGTCTGATCGACGATGGCCATATTCTTGGCAAGAACTATATCCAGGTTGGCCTGCGCGGTTACTGGCCGGGAGAAGAGGGCTTCAAGTGGATGCGCGAGAACGAGATGCGTTACCACACGATGGCCGAGATCGAACGATACGGCTGGGATGCGGTGATGGAACGTGTATTGGATGAAGCAAACGACGGCCCCGAGTATCTCTATATTTCGTTCGACATCGACGTGTTCGATCCCGCTTATATGCCAGGCACTGGCACGCCGGAATCCGGCGGTTTGACACCGAGAGAGGTGTTTCCGCTTGTCCGCACCCTGTGTTCCGAGAATAATCTCGTCGGCTTCGACCTGGTTGAATTGAATCCACTGGTGGATCCCGGGTACACGACGGTCCTCAACGCCAACATGCTCGTGCAGGAATGCCTCACCGGTATTGCGATGCGGAAGACGGGTGTGACCGAAAGGGGTTACCTCAATCCGTTGACTGTCGGCGATGAACAAGACGATCCGTAAGACCATCATGCTCATATGCCATCGTTAGAACTCGCTGATTTCGGCTGGGATCATTTTTTTCACGGCCAGCTGTCTGACGATCTGTCGCCGACGTCGATTCCCGTGCGTGTCATTAACGTGCAAAAGTCGGGGCTGCAGGTCGCAGCTCCGGGTCTGGAAACACATGTCGACGTTTCCGTCATTGGCGAAGGTATTGCAGCAACCGTCGGCGACTGGTTGCTGTTCGATAGCGAAAGCGGTCGCGTAGTGCAGCGGCTTGAGCGCAAAAGTCTTTTCAAGCGGCGCACGCCGGGCTCTGACCGGCGAATCCAACTGATCGCTGCCAATGTCGATACCCTGTTTGCCGTTTCGTCATGCAACCAGGATTTCAACGAAGCGCGTCTCGAGCGCTACCTGGCAATTGCTCGCGAGGCCGGAGTGATGGCCGTCATCGTGCTAACGAAGTCAGATCTCTCGGAAGACCCACAGAGTTTCGTTCGTGCAGCTGCAACGCTTGCGCCGGACGTATCCGTGGAAGCCGTGAACGCGCTGGATAAAGAGAGCCTGCAAAGCCTTGCGGGCTGGCTGGGTAACGGGCAAACCATTGCGCTTCTTGGATCCTCGGGCACCGGCAAATCAACGATTACGAATACCCTCCTCGGACAAGATCAGATCGAGACTCAGGACGTCCGTACTGGTGACGACAAGGGCCGGCATACGACGACCTCGCGATCACTCTTTCGACTCCCTGGAGGCGCGTGGCTGCTGGATACTCCCGGAATGCGTGAACTTCAACTCACCGACGTGCAGGCCGGCATCGATGATGTCTTTGCAGAGATCTCGACGTTGGCGGAAAACTGCAGGTTTACGAATTGTGTCCATGAGTCCGAACCGGGCTGTGCCGTACGGCAGGCAGTCAACGACGGCAATATCGACGAAGCCCGTGTCGGTCGCTGGCGAAAACTGATCCGCGAAGAAGCTCACAACCGCGAAAGCATCGCAGAACGCCGCGCTCGCGGCCGGTCGCTGGGAAAATTGTACCGGACCATTCAGGACGAGAAGAAATCATCCAGGAATCCCTGATCGCGCCGATCCTCATTCGTGAATTATCGGGGGCAACCGGATACACTGCAGTCCAGCCTGCCGGCGGGGGATGGAATCAGGATGGACAAGGCCTTGCGCGCGCTCCAGTATCTTTTCGTAGTTGCCATCGGCATCGGCAGCGCACAAGGTATTTCGGCCCAGGAAGAGAAAGAAACAAAAAAGCAATACGAAATTCGCTACAAGATGAAACTCAGCACCACGCCCCCGGCTGAGCAAACATGCGCGGCACAAATTTACTTCACCTATCTTCAGAAAAACACCGTCGCAGTGGTCGATTCAACGATTGACAACACAGAATGCGAAGCGTCGAGTGGCGATTACACGGTGCTGGTCAGGTTCAGGGACGAGAACAACGAAATACAGTCGCTGGAGTATTCAGAAAGCTGGAGCCGCGATGATGATAAGGCAGTAGAGTCACGCAAAGAATATTTTATCGGCGACAATGTCGATCTGGTCAACGTCAGGGCAAAAAAATTGCGGTGTATTTGCGACACTGCAGGAGCGGAAGCGGAAGCGCCTGAGTAATAGAAATCTGGCAGTGTTTTACTAACGAAATCATTTGCAGGGGAATTTAGCTCATGGGACATCTAACAAGACGGCAGATATTGCTCGGCGGCGGTGCAATCGTCGGTGCCGGGCTCGCGCCCATCATTCCGGCGACGACAGGTTCGTCAGCGCTTAAACTGATAAGTGCCGCACTGGGCGCCGACATTCCGAAACCGGACCAACTGATTCGGATGAGCGCCAATGAAAATCCCTACGGACCTTCTCGTGTCGCATTAAAGGCGATTGCCGAAAACATTCACCTGACGAATCGTTATGCCGCCGATCCAACAAATTTGATCAACCTCGTCGCTGACATCAACAACATATCGCCCGACCATGTCATGACGGGAACGGGCTCGAGTGAGATTCTGAATGTGGCCGGCATGTTGCTCGGCCTGCGGCAGGGATCCGTCGTTTGTGCGGACCCGACCTATCAAGCTCTCCTGAGATACGCGGCGAACGCCGGCGTTGAAATTATTCGGGTGCGGGTTGCCGAGGGCCTGAACGCGGATCTCGAGGGCATGCGTAAGGCTGTTCGCAACGATACCAACATGATGTACATCGTTAATCCGAATAATCCGATCCCGTCAGTTATCGAAAAAAGCGCGATGAAAGAGTTCGTACTGGAGCAAGCGGAGGACCGCCTGGTATTTGTGGATGAGGCATACCACGAGTATGTCGATAATCCGGACTATGAATCGATGGTCGGGTTAATAGCCGAAGGTCACAACAACATCATCGTGTCCAGAACCGCCTCAAAGATTCATGGTCTCGCGGGCATGCGGGTTGGATTCGGCTTCGCGCATCCGGACCTGATCAAAGAGATGAATATGCGCAAGACCGGCGAGCAAACTATATTGGGGCAACGCGCCGCCTACGCCAGCTACCAGGACATGGAATTCCAAGACTTCTCGCGGCGCAAGAACAAGGAGTCGCTGGCCATCGTGGAAGGAATGTGCGAGGACTTGGGCATTCGTTATGCCAAATCCAATACCAATTTTACTTTCATTGAAACCGGCATTGAAAACGCCGTGGTGCAGGAAAAGATGCTGCAGCAAGGCATCCTGACCGGGCGGCTTTTCCCGCCGTTTACGACCTGGTCACGCATCAGCATGTCCACGCCAGAGCACATGAGGTATTTCGTGCAGGTGTACAAGCAGCTTTTTGCTTAAGTCAAAAAGGAAGCGAGTGCCAGAGAGTCGAAACTTCCTGACTCCCCGGCACCCGCCTTACGATGCGCGGTTGAACAATCGATTGACTTAGCTGTTGTGAATTTGCGTCAACCGCTCGTTATCGATATTTTCTACAGCGGCCGATAACGCCTCGCGGTAGCACTGCTGCGTTTCGATCATACGCTTTACTGTGCCTAAGATCTTCAGCCCGCGGTAGCCGCATACTTGCTTTGATGCTTGTTGCAGGCGCCGGTACAAAGCTTTTGCGCCTTCTTGCTTTTCCAGGTTCAGATCCGCGTACGATACTTTGACCGATACGCCCTTGAGATTATTCCTGCCATCCGCAGATGCGATTGTCGGTGCACCTAGTGCGACGACGATGATTATGGCCAGGAGGCCCTTAAACAATTTCGACTCTTTCATGATTTCCTCTCTCATTGAGACACCAGATGGTTCCAATTACATCGGTAGCCAACCAACCCACGGAAATTTCAGTAACCGAGTTATGCCAATGCACTTGAGCTATAGATGCGCCTGGTGGAGAAAAGGTTGCGAACTTTCTGATAGCAACGCCTTGTAACCAACAATTGGTTATAAGCGGGAATTCTGCGAAACGGCGCCTGTCTTCATTGCGGATCAGTATGCAGTGAGCGTATCGCCTGCCGCTGGCCCTATCTCGGCAAAATTCGGCCCTGCGAACACGATCGGCACTGATTCCATCCGCATGCCGGCGTTTCGTAAAACAGCAAAATGGAGATGCGGACCGCTTGAAAACCCGGTATTGCCCGAATCTGCAATGTACTCGCCACGCTCTACCTCATCGCCGGGTTGTACGCGAATGGAATTCCAGTTCAGGTGCGCATAAACGGCGTGCGTCCCGTCATCGTGCAGGATGCGAACGATATTTGCGGCTGCCACGTCACGGGCCGGATCAACACCGCCGCGGAAATTAGTGCTTGCTACCTCAATCACGACACCACCTCGCGCGGCGTGAATATTGGTGCCGATCGGCATCGCGATATCCACGGCATAGCGGCTGTCCGCCGTATTATGCGTCACACCGAGCGGGAACGCCTGGGTAATGCTGTAGTCGCTGGCCACCGCGAAGGGCGCGCGATAAGGCTGTTGGGGATTGTGGCGGCTCCTGGGATCGCCGAGTAAGGAGATAAACCGGAATATTGCAGCCGGCTCCTGGCCATCCCCGATCGCGGGCAGCGCCAGCAGTTTGAACTCACTCCGTGGATCGACAATCCACCGCATTACCTGGTCTGCGGCCGGATATTGAATATTCGTAAGTTCATCGAGCGCGAGCACCACCTCGACGGGCGCGTAATAATCGTTGCGCGCTATGAATTGAAATTCGCGACCCACAAGGCGGGTGGTAATGGTTACTGTCGGCGGCCTGGTGCCGGTCGGCAGATCCCGAATTTCGACAGTCTGCTGTTCCGCCGGCGGCCGGTCGCTGAAGATCCAGTCGCCGTTTTCATCCTGGTACTTGTACAGCGCCTGGCCAGACGCAACACCGGTAATAATCAGGATGGTGATCGCGAAGGTAAGATGAATGCCGCTGATGCCGATACCAGATCCGAATTCGCTAACCGATTTCTGTACGCCGCCATCCATTGCTTGTTTTTCGGATTTCATAGGCGGGCCAATACTGGGTATCCAGCTTCAAAGTGATGACTTGAACTGCACCATTCCAGGTAACCGTCTTCAGACGCACAGACGTTTGATCCTCTTTTCCGGCAACCACATCAACAAATGACTGCAAGTCCGGCGTATCCGTGTCGTCTACGGCTACAATCCGGCGGCCGGCCCAAAGGCCGTAGCGAGTCGCCGGCGAACCGTAATTGAAAAATGCGACGTAGACGCCGGTGGCCTCAATGCCGCGTTGTGCAGACATCGCACGGTGCGGATCCTGAAGCAATGCACCTGCCCACGATACTGCCCATTCGATGCCAACGCCGTCCAGTGCAACGGTCTCAATTTCGAGGTCCAGCGCCTCTCCGTCCCGCCACACCGTGACATCGACCCGGGGCTTTTGCACGGCACGTTCAAGTTCGCGAAACGTCGTGACGATTTCATCGTCAATCGCCAGGATCATGTCACCATTCTTCAGCATTGCTGCGGCAGGGGCGCCTGCAACCAGGCGCGTAATACTCAATGCACGTCGCTTACCCGGATTATGCCGTTCGAGTCTCTTGAGCCAGCTCTCGTCGAGTCCCAGCTTGCGGGCCGCGAACAACGGCACATAACCAAGCTCCAGTTCCAGCGAATAAAACGGTTTTCCGGAACGGACGACTTCTACAAACTCATCAAGCAGCTCACTGGGGATACCCCGGTTGAACTGCCCCGAATCGCCGCCGGTCTGGTAGGCGAAGCTGGCCCACTTGGCCACAACTTCCCCTTTTTTATTCACGAGCACGCCGTCAAACTCCGTCGGTGCATTGACCAGCGCAATTGTCTCGAGGTTCGAGTCGCGAAAACGCATCGTCCGTGACAGCGGCAGGGAAATTACTTCAATGGACGACACCGTACTGGCCTGATGCACAAGTTCGTGGTCACCCTTCAATCCGATAACCCAGACATCGTCCCCGGCAGCCAGTTCCTCGGTCGAGAATTTTGCGGCCCTGGCAGGCGTGTCGCCAATCAGCTGCGGATCGTAGCTAACAATTGCGAGATTGTGCAGAGGATGAATGTACTCGACCTTGCCGCTGACCTGAAGAGACCCGGCAAAAGTGATGGTGACATCCCCCATCGCAACCGGAACCGTATTTCTGTCGACGACCACGTGGCCGCGCTCGGTATCTACAATGAGACCGGTACCATAGTAATGCCGGTCCGCAACACCAGACACCGTATAGGGCAGATCAAAGGTAACCATGACCAGCGACGGTGCAACTGCGTTTACGCGCGGATCACCGTTGCGGGTGAACCGGGTGCTGCCCGACTCCGGTGGCGACGGTTCGGGACCGGCATCGAGATCCTGACACGGCCAGACGCCACTCTCATCATCCCGTATGCAATATCGCGCCGGAAACCAGGTGCGATCCATTTCGACAGACCGCACGATACTGTTATGGGAGTCTTCAATAGTGTTGAAACGAAATGTTGTACGGTCACCGTCAGCCAATTCAGCGAGCTGTAGACGCAAATCGGCAATGCTGTTGACGACCTCCCCGCCCACCTCGGTGATCACTGCTCCTCGCGGAATAGCGGCGCGTGACAGAACATACCCGGGATTCGCGACGTAAACACCCCTGATCGGGTAATTGTAGTGACGGGCCTGCTGATAGGACAAATCGTTGACAATCGCATCACCGAACTCGAGAAACTCGTCGGGCGATATTTCATGCAGGTCAGTAACCTGAAACTTGTGCCTGATGGTGCGACCGCCGCGCTCGATTTCGATCGTCACATCCTCGCCGACCCTGCCATCAAGAATAGCTGCAAGCGGGATGAATTCGATGATGAGCTCACCGTTGATGCGAACGAGGATGTCCCCAGGCTCGATTTTTCCGGCCGCCGGGGATTCCGGAATAACCTGACTCACAGTCAACATCCCGGTCTGATCCGGATACGCGGAACGGACCAGCTCCTCCGTTTCCGTGGTCAGGCCGAGACGACGCAACTCATCGTAGGTGCTTCGTACAAATATAGTTTGCAGCGTGCCGCGCGTGACTGCGTCGTTATTCTGAATCAGCCGCAGTGCCCGTGCGATGCGATCCAGCGGCAGGAAGAAGCTGCTGGCAGCATTACTTTTGCCACCGGCATTCAGTGCAATTACCTCACCGGCGATATTGATAACGGGAGAACCCGATGATCCGCCGGAGGTGTCGGAAGCTGCCTGATAATAGAAGGTGTTGAAGTCGTTGTACTTGCCGCGGCCGTAGTCCGGCGCCTTGCGGTCCAGCCGTGCGATGGTGCCGGCGAGGATTGACAGTTTTTCACCGGCGTCGTTGCCGACCACGCGAATTTCGTGGCCGATGCCTGCGGCGCCCGGCACCAGCGGCAGCTCCGCCGGCTCCATGTAGGCGAGATCGTCCGGGTCATAACGGAAGAAACCGAAATCATGGACAGGATCGCGGTATACCGGTGTCAGCCTGACTTCCTCGTTATTCAGGAAAATTGCCTCGGCGACGACCGGCCCCGGTGTGACGACGTGCCGATTGGTCAGAATCAGGCCACGCTTCGCGTCGACAACGAATCCCGTTGCCTGGCTCGATGAGTTCCAGCCGGTATCAAATGCCCGTGTGCTGTCGACGCGGATCGAGACAACACCGGTCGAGATCCTCTCGAGCGTTCCAACCCACTCTGGTTCCTCCGCCTGCACCAGGGATGCAAACGTGAGTACATATAGCAAAGCTGCGCGAGGTATTTTCTTTATCAATTCACTTTTCCGTGCAAAATCAGGGCTGCGTCCATTTTTCCGGCACCCAGAACTCCGACTGATTGCCGGCACCGCGGTTCCCTCGGGTTGCTGATGCAGCAGCCGGGAACGGTTGATTATGCCGCAAAATGTGCCTGGATTAGGCTGCAGCAGGCCGCAAAATTGCACATGCAGGTCAGGATGCGGGTTTCCACGCCAGGTCGAGATGACGGGCGGCTTTGACGTCATCCAGCCGGCGCACCGGCGTGCTGTAAGGGGCACGCCTGACGCGCTCCGGATCCGCTTTGGCCTCTTCGGCGATGGCGATCATTGCGTCAATGAAGTTGTCCAGCACCTCGCGGGTTTCGGTTTCGGTCGGCTCGATCAGCAGGCACTCCGGCACCAGCAGTGGAAAATACGTTGTTGGTGCGTGAAAGTCCTTGTCGAGCAATGCTTTGGCAAAATCCATCGTGTTGACGTGCAATGTTTTTGCTTCTTTCTTCAAAGTCAGGATGAATTCGTGGCTGGCGCGCCGATTGGGGAACGCCGCCTCGAAACCGGCATCCTTCAGGCGAGCCATCAGGTAATTCGCGTTCAAAGTCGCGTATTCCGCAATGCGCTTCATGCCGTCTTTGCCGACCATGCGCATATACACATACGCTCGCAACAAAACGCCGGCATTACCCATGAAGGCGGACAGCCGCCCGATACTTTGCGGTAAATCGTCCTCGGTAAGCCAGTCGTAGTACGCAGAACCATCTTTCTCGCCCCTGTCGACAACTTTCCTAACTATGGGAACCGGCAGGAACGGTTTCAGGCGCATACCAACACCCACCGCACCGGAGCCCGGCCCGCCACCGCCATGCGGCGTCGAGAATGTCTTGTGCAGGTTGAGATGAATGACATCAAAGCCCATGTCACCCGGGCGGACTTTGCCAAGAATCGCATTGAAATTTGCGCCATCGTAGTAAAGCAATCCGCCGGCATTGTGAATGATATCCTGAATTTCCATGATCCTGCGCTCGAATACGCCGAGCGTGGATGGGTTTGTCAGCATGATGCCGGCGGTGTTGGGTCCGACCGCTTTCTGCAACGCTGCGATGTCGACGTCACCCTCAGCAGTGCTGGTAATTTCCTTGACGATACAGCCGCACATTGTTGCCGTTGCGGGATTTGTGCCGTGTGCCGCATCCGGCACGATGATCTCGTTGCGATTCTCATCGCCGCGTGCGATGTGATAGGCACGAATCATGGCGACACCGGCAAACTCTCCCTGAGCGCCCGCCATCGGTGTCAGCGACACGGCCTGCATGCCGGTTACCGACTTCAGCATCTCCTGCAATTCGTACATACAGGCAAGAAACCCCTGGCCATGGCTAACCGGCCCGAGCGGATGGCGCTGCGCAAAACCCGGTAACAACGCCAGCGCATTGCAGGCACGCGGATTGTACTTCATCGTGCAGGACCCCAGAGGATAGAAGTGTGTATCGATCGAGAAGTTTTGTTGTGACAATCTCGTGAAATGACGGACCACCTGTAATTCGGAAACCTCGGGCAGCGTCGGTACATCATCACGCATGTATGCGGCCGGAATATCGCCCTCTGCTATATCGAGCGGCGCCTGCGCAAACGCGCGCCGGCCCGGTTTCGAGATGTCGAAGATCAGTTGTTCGCTCATGGGTGCTCCTTCTAGATCTCGAGATCAGACGAATCTATTGTTATGCCAAGCGCCTGGCAGGCAGCAATGTAGTCCGGCTCATCGCCAATGTCCTCGATTTGCTCGCGGTACACGAGTGTATTGTTTTCATCGAGTACGACCACTGCCCTGGAGAACATGCCGGCAAGCGGCCCTTCAATGATCTGCACACCGTAGTTTTCGCCGAATCCTGCGTGCCTGATGGCAGACAATCCGATTACGTTTTGCAGCGAATGTTCACTATGGAAGCGCGCATGTGCAAACGGCAGGTCGTAGGAAACCATCAGCATTGCTACGTCAGCATGACCCTGTGCGAGTTTATTGAAAACAATGACCGACTTCGCACAAACCGGTGTGTCGATGCTTGGAAAAATATTGAACACTTTTCGTACACCCATAAAATTCGCGAGCGACACGTTCTGCAGACTGGTATTAACGAGCGACACATCCGGCGCTCGACTACCGATCGAGGGCAATTCGCCATATGTTCGGTAGGTTGTTCCCTCGTACGTAATGCTGTGCATCTGACCTGATTCCCTGGTTACCTAAGTTTTCGCCTGCGAGTTGCACATCGCATTTTCAAGCGCCGCTGCATATGATTCGAGGTCCGCGTCCGTCTTGGTCTCCGTTGCGCAAACCAGTAGTGCATGTCCGAGTTCCGGGTAATCACTCGTCAGGTCGAGGCCACCCAGAATATTGTTCGCCGCAAGGGCTTCGAGCACCGGTCCGACAGGCCGGTCCAGCCGCAGCACGACCTCATGAAAATGTGGCGCCGAGAACGCCTTCTCGATCCCATCAATGGCACTGATCATGCCAGCCAGTTTCGCCGTCTGCCTGACGGACGTCAACGCCACGCGTCGCAGGCCGCGAGGCCCGAGCAGCGACATGTAGATGGTCGCTGCCGTGACCATAAGTCCTTGATTAGTACAAATATTTGACGTGGCCTTGGAACGCCGGATGTGCTGTTCACGCGCCTGCAAGGTCAGCGTGAACCCGGGTTTTCCGTCGAGGTCGGTCGTTCGTCCGACGATACGTCCCGGCATTTGCCTGACGATTTTTTGCTTGCAGGCCATGATGCCGAAGTACGGCCCGCCGGATGACAATGGCACTCCCAGTGGCTGGCCTTCGCCACAGGCGATGTCCGCCCCTTCCGCGCCCCAGTTACCGGGCGCTTTGAGGACAGCAAGTGACGTCGGGTTGACGATGGCAATAAGCAATGCGCCTTGCTCGTGCGTCCAATCTGTTAGCGCATCCACCTGCTCCAGCGTTCCAAAAAAAGAGGGTTGTTGAATGACGATTGCAACAGGTGGCTCGCCATCAATTTTCATTTTACTCAAGTCTGTGATGCCGCTCGCAGTATCCAATGGCAATGTTTCGAATGTCAGGCCCTGGCTTGCCGTTATTGCTTGCGCGACTTTGCGGTAAGTCGCATTTACGCCCGAAGCCAGCAATACGCGTTTTGATTTCGACTTGCGATTTGCACGCACCGCCATCAGGGTCGCTTCCGCCAGGCCGGATGCTCCGTCGTAAAGCGATGCGTTGCTGACATCCAAACCGGTAAGGCTGGTAATCATTGTTTGATATTCGTAGATCGTTTGCAGGGTGCCTTGGCTCGCTTCCGCCTGATACGGTGTATACGCGCTGTAAAACTCGCCGCGTGTCGCAATATCCCAGACGACAGTCGGGATGTGATGCTCGTATGCGCCAGCGCCGATAAAACACAGCGCGCCACGATCCTCTGCCGCACGAGCCCGCATCAGCCGCGATATCTCCATTTCACTCAACGCAGCAGGCACACCATCGAGATCCCTGATCAACAGATCGCGTGGAATTTCGTCGAACAGCTCATCAATGCTGCCGGCGCCGATCGCACGCAGCATTTCCTGAACCTCCTCATCGGTATGCGGGATAAATGGCATAGTAAAAATCTGTTACTAAAGAATAACTATTCGTCTAGTTGGTCAAGAAAAGCCTGGTAGGCGTCCGGGTCCATCGTGTCGCCCGCATCGCCGGACGGCTGCAATCGAACGATCCAGCCGTCTCCGTATGGATCAGCATTGATCTTCTCGGGGTCGTCGGCAAGATCCTCGTTAACCTGGATAACTGTGCCGCCAATCGGCGCATAAACATCGGATGCTGCCTTCACCGATTCGACAACCGCCATCTCGCCGCCACGCTCGACATCCTGATCGACTTCCGGCAATTCGACGTAAACCAGGTCGCCGAGGGCCGCCTGCGCATGATCGGTGACGCCGATCGTGACGCTGCCATCTTCTTCCTGTCGCAGCCACTCATGTTCTTTCGTGTATACGAGATCACCTGGCAATTCACTCATCGTTCTACTCCCCTTGGACCAACTCTCAAATTTCTTCGATCAAAGATCGATACGTATTTTCCCATTGCGAACAAACGGCATGCCCACGACACGTACGTCCAGCAAACGATTGCGAACTTCGACCTGCGCAGTTTCATAATCGCCTGCGGGAATGCGTGCCATTGCAATCGATCTTTCCATTGTCGGCGAGAAACCGCCACTCGTGATTTCGCCGTCATCGTTGCCGTCAACGACGACGCGCTGATGATTTCTCAATACACCTTTGCCCTCGAGCAGCAGCCCTGCGAATTTCCGCTGACCGGGATTCGAGCGCATTTCAGTCAGTGGCCCTCTGCCAATGAAGTCGCGACCCTTCGGCTCCCACGCAATGGTCCAGCCGAGTCCCGCCTCGAGTGGCGAAATGGTTTCGTCCATATCGGCACCGTAAAGATTCATTCCGGCTTCGAGACGCAGGGTATCGCGTGCGCCGAGGCCGCAGGGCCGAATGCCAGCGTCCAGGCATTGCCGCCAGAAGCCGGGCGCCTGAGCGGCCGGCAGGACGATTTCCCAGCCATCTTCGCCGGTGTAGCCCGTCCTTGCGATGAACAGGTCGCCAGCCTCCAGTGCGTAAAAGGGCTGCAACGCCAATGCGGCCTCGCGCCATTGATCACCGATCAACGGCGCGGCAAGCGATCGCGCTTCCGGCCCCTGTACGGCAATCATCGCGAGCTCCGGGCGCTCGGCAACCTCGACTGAGTACATGGCGGCCTGCTCGTTGATCCATGCCAGGTCTTTTTCGCGAGTTGCCGCATTAACGATCGCCCGGTAACGATCCGGCGCGAGATAATAAGTAATGAGATCATCGATGACACCACCAGCGGAATTCAGCATGCAACTATAGAGCGCCTTCCCCTGCTCTTTGAGCCTGGCAACGTCGTTGGCGAGCAAGTGGCGCAAAAACTCTGTTGCCCCGGCCCCGCTGAGATCCACGACTGTCATGTGGGATACATCGAATGCGCCGGCATGCTTACGCACTGCGTGATGTTCTTCGAGCTGCGAGCCGTAATGCAGCGGCATGTCCCAACCGCCGAAATCGACGATACGGGCGCCTGCCTCGACATGACAGGCATAAAGTGGTGTTTGGCTCCCCATGCTGCTGCTCCTGCCGCCCTCTCCATCGGAAATAAATAAAGGGCGGTCGAATCCGCCTTGTCAAAGCTGATTCGACCGCCCCTCTGTCCGGTTACCTGAGAGATCGCTGGCAATCGCGCCGCATACCCCTTCGGTGGGCCTTTCAGGCCTCTCTCCAGAGCTAATCAGAGTTTGCAGTCCGTGTGCCTGAGCGTTTCCGAGCGTGTTGCGCCTTCGGCGCCCCTTCATTGAGAGGTCTCTTCTGCGAACTTTTCAGATTAGTGCACGCAATGATAGCCAAGTTATCCTGTGGTTGCCAGCAGCGGGCAACGCGGCAACAATGCGGGCCAATGATAAGGAGACCGTCCATGCGCAATCTTAAAGTTCTCGCAGTCACCACGCTGCTGCTAGTGGGCTTGTGCGCCCACGCGGACCCGGCTGAGGACTTCATTACACTTTTGAACGATGCCTGGGAGTGGCAGCTCAACGAGCATCCGGTATTCGCGTCCCGCCTCGGTGATCGGCGCAGGAACGACCAGTGGCAGGACTTGAGCCTTGATGCATTTGAGAGACGGCATGAGGATAAGCGGCTATTTCTGCGCCGCCTGCGGGCTATCGATTCGGCAGCTTTGACTGCCGACGATCAACTCAACTACGATCTTTTCCGGCGCGAGCTTGAAAACAGTATCGATGCCCATCAATACAAGAGTTACCTGATGCCAATAAGCCAGCGCGGCGGTGTGCAATCGCTCGAGTCGACTGCCGAGACCGTCCGCCTCGCAAATGTCGGCGATTACGAAGACTGGCTAGCTCGCATGGCCGGCGTCGGTAACATGATTGATCAGACCATGGCGTTACAGGAAGAAGGCCGCAAGACCGGCTACATGCCGCCGAAGGTTCTGATGGAAAGAATTCCCGATCAGATCGACTCGCAACTCGTCGAGGACCCCGAGTTGAGCCCGTTCTTTATCGCGTTTGCAGAAATGCCGGATGCGATTAGTGGCTCAGATCAGGAACGGTTACGGCAAACGGCGAAAGACATTATTGATCAATCAATCGTTCCCGCTTACCGGCGCTTCAACCGCTATTTCAACAATACCTATCTGCCGGCAAGCCGCGACAGTATTGGCGCGTCCTCATTGCCGAACGGCAATAAGTTTTACGAATATCGCACACGGACATTCACGACGACGCAGATGACGCCGGATGAGATTCACCGGCTCGGCCTGAATGAGGTAAAACGTATCAGGGGTGAGATGCAACTGATCATCGACGAACTCGAGTTCGATGGCGACTTCGCGGATTTCCTGCACTTTCTTCGTACGGACCCACAGTTCTATTACGAGACGGCGGAGGAGTTGTTCGAAGGCTACCTCGCTGTCGCCAAACGCATTGATCCGCAGCTCGTAAAACTGTTCGGCAAATTGCCGAGAATGCCGTACGGATTGCGGCCGATTCCCGACAACATCGCGCCCGACACGACAACCGCGTATTACAACCAGCCGGCCGCTGACGGCAGTCGGCCCGGATACTATTACGTCAATCTCTACCGGCCCGAAGTACGGCCGAAGTACGAAATGGAGGTGCTGTCTGTTCACGAGGCAGTGCCAGGGCATCACTTGCAGATCGCGCTGCAAATGGAGCTTGAGGACGTACCGGAATTTCGCAAATACATTGACTTCACCGCCTTCACGGAAGGCTGGGGCCTTTACAGTGAGAGCCTCGGTTACGAGATGGGACTCTATAAAGATCCTTACTCACGATTCGGCGCGCTGACCTATGACATGTGGCGCGCCGTGCGCCTCGTTGTCGATACCGGCATGCACTACAGAGGCTGGACCCGGCAACAGTCGATTGATTTCTTCATGGACAACGCGGCAAAGACGGAAACCGACATCGTGAATGAAATTGATCGTTACATCTCCTGGCCCGGACAGGCGCTCGCGTACAAGATCGGTCAGCTCAAAATGCTGGAGCTGCGACGCAAATGCGAACAAACACTGGGTGACGACTTCGATATCAAGGCGTTTCACGACGAAATGCTGGGCGGCGGAGCATTGCCGATGGAAATTCTCGAAACACGCATGAATCGCTGGCTGGCTGATCAGCTACGAAAAAAGATCCAATAATGTTTATCGCCCGCTGGGACGGGCTCCTGCAGTTTATTCAAAATTCAACACCGGATTCGCAGGAGCTCGGCCCAGCGAGCGAGTCCAATGTCAATAAATATGGCGGAGTGTTGTAGGGGCCCGGCATACCGGGCGATTCATCAATCACGGTAAGTCGTCACCAAGATGGCACTTGATACAATGCCGTGGCGGGCCTCCCTCTTCCCCCAGCACTGCCTTTTCTGCATGGCAACTACGGCAAAGATCGTGAAACTGGCGCTCAAATAGCGGCCACACATCCTGGTTTGTCGTGTGGCAATTCATGCACGGACCGCCGCCGGTATTGTCGTTGTAATTGTGATGGCAATCGATACAGTTCTCGGTCGGATGATCCGCATGCGCGAACGACATCGGCAATATCGGTACGGGACTTTCGTAGTAGTAACCCAGCACCGGTTTTTCTTTCGCAATTGGCGAACCAAATATAATTATTAGCCCGGCAGCTGTAAGAATTGCGGCAAGTACGATTTTCATGCCGGCAGATTTCTGAGTCCTGTAAATGCGACAGCCATTATGACGCTTAGCGCGACGTAAACGACAGGCGACGCTATCGCGATCTGCCCAAGTTTGATCCAATATGCACGACCGAGACAGACGGCGATCGATATCAATACGAACAGCGCTGCCTGGTACCAGGTACCCAGATAAAAATTGCTGACCACGATATGGTAGGCTGCCCCCGCGATAATCACGATTGTCAGGACTCGATGCCAGTACCTGAAGCTGGAATAATTCTGATGGACTCGCAATCGATCCGGCACGTTCGCGGTCGTGATCAACACGACAAACAGAATAAGACTGACGATTCCCAGCCACATGTAGTCGGGCGCGCCAATCTTGATGAATTCAACCACGGTGGCATCACCCAGCAAAAACCAGAACGCGTGGCCAACCACAAGCAAGAGAACCGCGTAACCAAGAATCTGATGCGCGCGCACGTCCAGGCGCCGATTACTGGCAATCGTCAGATAAAGTAAGCCCGCGAAAGCGGCAAAACCGATTCCGTTTCCCACATCCCAGAACCAGCCGGCGCCCATCGTGGGCGCGGCAAGGAATGTGATGAGAAACACCACCGCCATTGTTGCGATCAGGGACTTCATGGGCCGGACAATATACGGACATCAGGATGGCGCAGCCATAGCCATCGGACCGTGAGTCAATTGTCACGGTCTGCCCGGTACTGGTTGCCAATGCCTAGCGGGCAGTCAGGTTTGCCTGCCGCACCACGAACGCGCGGATCGCCTCTGCGTCCTCATCGCTGAAGATCGGTGCAAACGAAACCATGCCACGTTCAGCGAGCGCGCCCTCCATTACCACGCTGTGCCACGCTGCAGCATCGGCGGCAAATGCCGAATGCCTGAGGTCCGGCAGAACGCCGCCCGATATTACGCCAACGCCATGACAGACCGCGCAAATGCGGGTGTAGTGGGCGGCGCCGGCCTGCACCTGCCTATCACTGCCAAAATCGTCCGCTGGTGGTGGCGGCGCCAGCCGTTCGGGCAACGCCGGTAGCTCGGCGTCCCCGCCAAGTTTGAATGCGAGTACACGACTGACGTTGCGCTTCTTCCCGTCCGGATTCGTGACGGGCCCCATGAACAAGGCATCTATGCCACCCCAGCCGGCGACTACCACCAGGTACTGCTCGCCGTCGACGGAATAAGTCACCGGCGGCGCCAGGATTGCAGTCTGTGTTGGCGCGGACCACAGACGCTCGCCCGTCGCATCATTGTATGCGACCAGTTCCTCGTCAGAGTTGCCCTGGAAAACCAAGCCGCCTGCCGTTGACAAGAGGCCGCCATTTTCAATCGTCGTTTGCGTTACACGCCAGACTTCCTGCTGAGTCACCGGGTTCCAGGCCAGCAGTTGACCCTGGTATTCCGGACCCCATTCCGGGGGAAGCTGGTTAATTTCTGCTACCGGGTCCCAGAAATTGATGCCGAGATTCATGCCGATAACCTGGGCCTGATAATTTTCGTCGAGTTTGTAAATAAACGGTTCCTGCTGGGCGGGAATGTAGACAAGACCGGTGTCCGGGCTGTATGACATCGGGTGCCAGTTATGTGCACCGCCAGGTCCCGGCGTAATTTTCATAGCGGAGCCGGTGTCGTCGTAGCGCGCACCCTGCACTTCGACCGGGCGGCCGGTCTCCAGATCGATATGTGTCGCCCAGTTGGTCGGCATGAAGTTTTCGGCCGACAGCAGTTCGCCGGTTTGGCGATCGAGTACGTAGAAGAACCCGTTTTTTGGCGCCTGCATGATGACGCTGCGTTCGCGGCCATCGATTTCCAGCTCGGCCAGGATCATGTGCTGCACCGCTGTGTAATCCCAGGTGTCGCCGGGCACCGTCTGGTAATGCCACACGTACTCGCCGGTCTCTCCACGCACCGCAACGATTGAAGCGAGGAAAAGGTTGTCGCCACCATCGGGGCTGCGCTCGCTGCGGCTCCACGGTGAGCCGTTACCGGTTCCTATGTAAAGCAGGTCAAGATCAGCATCGTAAGCGAACGAGTCCCAGGCCGTGCCACCGCCACCGTGAGTCCACCATTCGCCGGTCCAGGTTTCTGCAGCCATTGCCATCGCTGCGTTTTCGAAGCCCTCCGCCGGGTCACCGGGAACAATATAGAAACGCCATGCCTGCTCGCCGGTTTCCGTATCGTATGCGGTCACATAGCCGCGCACACCGTATTCTGCGCCGCCGTTACCGATAACCACCTTGTCGCCGAATACCCTTGGCGCACCGGTAATGGAATATGGTTCGTCTCGATTCGTTGTCTGCACTTCCCAGACCAGGTCGCCCGTCTCAGCATCAAGCGCGATGAGACGACCATCGATGGTGCCGACGTACACGCGGCCTTTCCAGAGGGCAGCTCCGCGGTTTTGCACACCGCAACAGGTCTTGACGTCCCACTCTTTCGGCACTTCGGGATCGAATTGCCAGGTTAGCTGGCCGGTCGCTGCATCGAGCACCTGCACCTTGCTCCAGGCACTGGTCGTGTACATGACGCCATCGACAACGATGGGTGATGCCTGCTGACCGCGCGCAGTATCGAGATCGAAATACCAGGCAAGCCCGAGTTCGCCAATGTTGGACACATTGATATTGGTCAGCGGGCTATATCGTTGTTCGGACCAGGTCCGGCCATGGGCGAGCCAGTTCTGCGGTTCGGCATCGGCGTTGCCGATGCGATTTGCGTCAACCCATGCGGGTCCCGTAGTTGCAGGCTGCGCCGCAGTCTCAACCACTGTGGGCCCCGGCATATCCTGCCGCTGGCATCCCGCAACCACGGCCACTAGCCACAGCAGAATCAACGTTCCTGCGAATGCTGCGCCGCGAATCTCCATGTCGTTCCCCTTAATTATTCTGTTGCTGGCTTTGTGTGTCAGCCAGTTGATCCTGAAACTTTAGTCTGCGCCTCCCTGCATCGTAAGAAATTAGGGCCAGGCCTCAACCCGTGCTAGCCACAACGTGCCAATCACGCCGTTTCTGTAGAACCAGATGGCGATACTCAGCCCGACAATCAGGAACGCGCTGTGGATGACGGACAGATACTTTTTCTCGTGACCGTCATTTGCCTGAAGTATCGCAGACAGCGCTGGAATCACCGCCAATCCAGGCATGGTTTCATGCATGGCGCCACTGATTGCGAGTCCGGCAGAGACCGCAATGGTCCCGGCCAGCAAATGACGATCGCTGTATTGCCGGCCGCGATCCCAGTCGAACTTTCTGCGATTTAATTCGTAGGCGCCTGCCACCGCCAGGTAAGCCCAGAGTGCGCCCAGCGAACCGGCGATCAGCTTGTCGCCGCTGATGACGCCGACCGCAGCAAATAAACCGATAAACAGACCTGGGATCCCGAGGAGCACTGCAATGACAGCCCCGCTGGCAATGATGACGTTGCCAGACGTCCTGGGTTGCTTATGCTCGGGAAGTTCGTTAATCAGCGAATCCTCCGGGTCGTGCAAAGTCCGCTGATACTGGGCGGAACCGGGCGAAAGCCTGGGCGATCATTGCTGAGGATACCGCATCAGCGTCTTATTCAATGCTCCATATCCAGCGGCAGGGCGGTTTGCCGCTGCGCCGGGAATTCCTGCCGGCAGACTTCTGCCCGCCGGGCGGCATCGGCCTTTGGATCGAATATTTCGTCAACACGATTGAGACGGCTGGACAGGCCGGTGCAGTTGGCGATCTGGATGTTGAGCCCGGGCCTTGCGTTCATTTCCAGTATGAGCGGCCCGCGGTCGCGATCGATGACGATATCGACACCGAGATAGCCAAGGCCGGTCACCTCCAGGCCGCGCGCCGCGGAATGCAAAATGAAATCCCAGTGCGGAATATACAGTCCGGCAATCAAGGCACCAGTATCCGGGTGATCGTCGACGACATCATCGCCGAGAACACCGGTCAGCGTTTCTCCGGAACTGATGTCGATACCTGCCCCGACCGCGCCCCGATGCAGGTTCGCTTTGCCATCGGAACTCCGTGTCGGCAGTCGTACCATCGCCATAATCGGATAGCCGCGATACACGATCACGCGTATATCAGGGACTCCCTGGTAGCTGACCTCCGCAAACATGGGATCGAATTTGACGCAATACTCGATCAGCGCGGAATCCGGGTTACCGCTCAGGCTGTACTGCCCGCTAACGATGTTTGATATGTGGTGCATCAGTTCGGATTCGGAGATGAGCATGCCACTGGCAAGCCGGTAACTTCGCCGCTTTCTGTGGCTGCGACCGGTAATGACGACGATCCCGTCGCCACCACTGCCGCGCGCGGGCTTGATAACGAAACTCTCACGCTCGCCCACGATCTCCGACAGTCGACGAACATCCGCCTGGTGACTGATAACACCGTAAAGTTCAGGCACTGCCATACCTGCGTCGAGCGCCAGTTGCTTCGTGATCAGTTTGTCATCGACACGCGGGTAAAGCCGTCGCGGGTTCAGCCGCATGATGAAGTCGACATTACGCCTGTTTAGGCCCAGAACCCCCGCTGCCGCAAGATGTTTTCCGCCAAACATTCAGTGCCCTGTCCCGTGAATAAACTGGTAGATATGCGCAGAACTTTTTGCCGGACGCAGGACGCGACGACGAGTAGTGACAGGCCCCACGTGAGGAAGAGTAAAAACGCCTCCGGCAAAAAGGGCAAGCAGATTTTCGAATTTATTTGCGGGACAGGGCACTATTTATCCGCAATTGATCTGAAGCGGCGCAGTTCGGTAAGGCGGTACCCCGTGTAACGCCCGAGCAAGAGAACCACCGCAAGCACGAACAGCAATAGTTCCGGAAACGCAAAAATCAAGTGCTCGAGCCAGTCCATGCCCATCGCGAGATAGGCGACGGCAGCGACGAGCAGACTGCCAAGACCGGCTCTTATCGCGTCGCCCGCACCACGCTCTTCCCAAACCACGGACATACGTTCGATAGTCATTACGATAATGACCATTGGAAAAAGTGCAACTGACAAACCGGTCTCAAGACCCAGCTTGTGCGACACAACGCTGATCACGAGCATCAAAATGACAACAACAATCAGCACGGCGCCAAGTCTCGGCACCAGCAACAAACGCAGCCGTTCAAGCAAAAAACGAATGCTCAGTCCGAGAGTGACCAGCAACGTGAATAGAACGATTCCCCACAGGAGTTGCGTTTCTCGAAATGACAGTGCTATTAGCACCGGCATAAAAGTGCCGAAGGCGTCAATGCCGATTATGTTGCGCATGACCACCATGATCAGTGCGCCGATCGGTATCATCAGCAAGACGCTGTATACGGCTTGTGTCTGAATTGGCAAACTGAAAAGTGAAAAGTCGACCAGCAGAGATCCTTCTACCTGCGCACGCCGTTCGGCGATGGACATTGAGTCGAGAAAATTCTTCTGCACCGCGAAATTTACCTCGACGTTGCTACCGCCCTCGACGCGCACCAGCGGTTGATTGCCACGCCACCAGATCAGGTATCGGTCAGGCAACTCTTCTGCGCCGGTGTT
>SMVB01071412.1_pt1 | contig 30299 bp, 26 predicted proteins | sample 2456461 | NCBI WGS metagenome assembly SMVB01 (sample SAMN11095934, study PRJNA526329) | marine sediment metagenome | biome: Marine sediment; feature: Surficial sediment; material: Deep marine sediment; isolation source: Hadal surficial sediment | place: Pacific Ocean | collected 2014-05 | depth... | reverse complement strand
CCCACTATCGCGCTTGATCAGGTATTTGCAGGTGTGTCTTTCAACGGTTTGATTCGACTGCTGCAGGCCCCGGGAGATTCGAGCCGCTGGTTCGCCGTTGAGCAACGTGGAATCGTCCGGGTATTCGACAACGACGCCAACGTTGCGGCTGCCACTGTCTTTATAGACATTAGTGCGCGTGTCGATTCCGGGCCGAACGAGGCGGGCTTGCTTGGAATGGCCTTTCACCCGGACTGGGGAATGAATGGAAACTACGAAGTTTTCCTCTCTTATACTCGCGGCCCACCGCTTGAATCGGTTGTCTCGCGTTTCTACAGCCTGGACGCTGGCGCCACGCTCGAGCGCGCTGTTGAAGACGTCATCATGACCCAGTTTCAGCCTTTCGGAAATCACAACGGCGGTAATATCGAATTCGGCCCGCTCGACGGTTATTTGTATGCCGGCTGGGGTGACGGCGGCGACGGTGGCGACCCGATGGACAATGCGCAAAACGAGATGACATGGTTGGGCTCGTTTACCCGCGTCGATGTCGATAATGGCTCGCCCTATTCCATCCCGGCCGACAACCCTTTTTCAGCTTTTGCCGTTTGCACGCAGGGTGTCGGCAGCGCTTCCTGTCCCGAGATATATGCCTGGGGCATGCGCAACCCGTGGCGCTGGAGCTTTGACAGTATGACGGGCGATCTTTGGGCTGGCGATGTCGGCCAGAGTTCGATAGAAGAAGTCGATATCATCAGCCGCGGCAGCAATTATGGTTGGCGCTGCCGTGAGGGAACCAGCAACTTCGATACGACAGGCATTTGCCCGTCCGGCCTTGTCGATCCGATAACGGAATACGATCACGGCGTTGGTCAGTCGATCACCGGCGGTTACGTTTACCGCGGCTCCGCCATCCCGAACTTGAATGGCTCGTATGTTTTTGGCGATTTCGTCTCCGGAAGAATCTGGGCGCTTCCTGCTACCAGCACCCCGGGTACGGTGGCAGATGAGCTTATGAATACGAATTTATCGATTTCCGCGTTCGCGGTAGACAATGACGATGAGCTTTATGTACTCGATTACGGCACCGGCGACATCTATCAAATCGTAGCGGGACCCTGACCCGGATTGACTGTGACGACTTTAAAACCGGGTAAAACCGGGGTCGAACCGAGGTTTCGTTAAACCTCGGTTCGACCCCGGTTTTACCCGGTTTTCGCATTTTACGATTTCATCGAGCCCAGATAAATTGCCGAAAGTGCCAGGGCCGCTCCAGCCAGTTCGAATGCGCTTACTTCGCGGCTGAAAAACGTCAGGTCCCATACGTACGCAAACGTCGGCTCAAGTAAAAGCAACAAGCCAACGAGCGAGGTTGCTACTTTACCGAGGCTCCATGAAATGACGACTATGCCGATTACAGTAAGCAAGGCATAGCTGACCAGGAGCAATGCCTCATTTGTGTCCGGGATTGCCAGCGACTCGCCGCTAAATTGCGCCGTGACGGCCAATACTGCCGCACACGCCAGTGACATCCATGCCACCTCCACAATTGGGCTCGACCCGCTTTCATCATTGTGTCTTTGCCATCGCATGGTCAAAAGGAACGCGGAATAACAAACCGCTGTTATCAGCCCGAAGATGATTCCGGTTCGATAGCCTTGTGTTAATGAAGACCAGTCGATGCCAATAATCATTGCAACACCGACGAACGCTACGGGAATGGCAACGGCAAGCTGCCAGCGCATGCGTTCATGTAAAAACAGGACGCTGACAATAGCGAGGATAAAAACCTGAAAGCCCGACAGCAAGGTCGCCAACCCCGGCCCTATCAGGTGGATGCTTCGATGCCAGAAAAACAGGTCAAATGCGAAGGCAAATCCTGCCGCGAAGAGGACCACCGCAGTCTTTCGGTTCACTGAATATCGATTGCCCTTCAGCAGCTGGAACGCCAGCAAGACCAGGCCGCCAAACAGCATCCTGTAGAACGCTGCGGTCGTCGGTGGCGACGCGGAGGTCTTCACTAAAATGGGCGCGAAGCTCAACAAAATCGTGCCAAGCGCCAGTGCCCATGCGGGTTTCTCTTTCAGCAGTTGTCGCATTCAGTTTCCATTCAGGCGTGCCAGCGTACCTTATGCCAAACACTTATAACCAGTAGCGCGGCCTCGCCACGCCTGGATGGCTTAACGACCTGCAAGGGAGATAGACCCATGACTGCCCCTTCGCCTGTGCAAGGCATTACATCATCATTCACTCGCCAGCTGATCAGGCCAATGTGCCGGGTCGCCGGTATTTCGCTGGCCATATCGTTGCTCGTCGCCGTTCAGGCGCATGCCCGAACTGATGCGCCAACGATTCGTTTGTTTCCGACCACCGTCGTCGAAGATCTTCGGCAAACCAGTTCCGTCGCAAAAGAAATGGAAAACGGTCTGCAGGAAGTCATCGGTCGACTCGATCAACAACAGCAACTTTATCAGGAAAGCAAATGCGATGGCGCGGAGGACGATCCCGGTTGCCAGCGCCTCGCAAAGCAGCTGGGCGCGACCTACCTGGACATGCTCGGCATTATGGAACAACGCCTGCCGGACATGGAACACACCGTCAACAACACGCGCCTGAGTCTCGAGAAACGACTTCGCAGCGAGATTGGCAACAAGATGACCTCATGGACACTGCAGGAAACCCTGCTTGGCGGAAATCCGCAAAAGGACACGTCCAAACCCGCGCCTACAATGCGTGGACGGTCCGGCATGCGCCTTAGCGAGCGCTTTCGCCAATATTACGAACTCGTTGCGTCCTCGAGCAGTCAGTCGGACCAGTCGCTTGCGGTACTGGCTTCCGATATCTACCTCGACATGGACGAGACCAGTAAGCTGATCGCCCGAACCCGCGAAGAAATCACACGCGCGACACTGATTGAGCAATTGAATCAGTCGTTCGGCATGATAACGCCAGAGATGATGGAAGTGGTTGGCGGTGTGAAAACAATTTTGTTTGGTGACGAGCAAAACAACATCATTATTGCCGGTCCGCCGCCCGCCAGTATCGAGCAGGCGTATCGAAGCCCGCTTGAAAACTAATTATCCCGATAATCAAGGAATCCAAGTCATGAACAAGACTGCAATTCATATGCGCATCCTGATAGTCCTGACAGTGCTATCAGGCATGCTGACGCTGGCCTCTTGTGCCACATCGCCTCCGCCGTGTAATGGTCCGCATTCGAAGAACCTGAATACGGCAATAAGCGAAGTAAAGCAGACACTCAATAACGGCTGCGAAGCGAACTTCGATCGTTACTACGATGATCTGTTGACCGTCGCAGAAGGCGATCCAAAACCTGAGAACAAACGCATATTCAGCGACTTCTTAATCTGGGCCAGCGACGAGGGCTTGCTCAGCAATCGTCAGGCGAAGAACTATTACAACCGCTACTTCAATGTAAAATTTATGGCATTGCAGAGTGAATACAACAACTGCTCGCACACCTGTCCGGTGCGCGATCGCGTTATGCGCAACATGGAACGCGAACTCAGCGAGAAGGAACGCGGGCTGCTCAAAGTCAGCCTCGACAATGAAGGTTATTACAGAGCCGACGAGTTATACCAGGAAATTGACCTGGTGCTTGAGGCAACCTGTACCGCTTGCGCAGCCGGACGATAGCAGACCACCGTGCTGTTCCCGGAAAACAAACGTAGTGTCGATGGCTTCCTGAAAGGACTCGCCGCCGGGGCACTGGGCTCGCTAATCGGCAGTGGAGCATTGCTCTATGCCCTCAGCGAAGCCCGGTTTGTTAGTTTCTCCAATGGCCTCACACCGGACGTGAGCCATTGGTTGAACTGGGTAACGTCCAATCTCGGTTCTTCGATTCCCGTCTTCGCGATTTTGATCATCGCCTATGGCTTAAGCCTCGCGCGACTGCGCGTGAAACTTGAAACGGGCAAACCGACCAATGAAGTTGTGCAGCTGGATCACATGGTCGATATCTGGACCACGCTGTTTTTCGGAACAGGCGTCATCTGGACCGCTATCGGAATGCGTAGTGCCTTGATCTTCGCACTCGGCGACCCGGATGACATGGTGCAACAAGGCGCGTTTGCCGTGCTGGAGCGACTGGTCGACGGCGGCATCATGCTTGCATTGAGCACCACTATCTTTGGTGGCATCGGCGGATACGTGATGCGCGTATACAAGTCCGTCACGCTTGGCACTTTGTTACAACAGCACTACGACCATGCAGCCAGAATCGACACGGCCAGCATGAGCAATACGCTCGAACGGATCGAGCAGCACCTCAAGAGCCAGGTAGATTCGTCGCCGGAAGAGACCGGTGAATAGATCGCCCCTTTACTATCCGATGGCGCGCGGCGGCGATAGCGAAGCCGGGGGCGCTGCCGGTCTGCAAACGGATGTGATGCGGTTTATGGCGATATTGTCGCTGTGCTTGATGGTCATATTCGCCGTTGTGCAAAGCGTCCCGGTAGAGACAGTGCAACAGCCTGAGCCCACTCCACCCGAGCCGAAAGCGTCAATAGAAGTGGCATCAAAAGCGGAAGCGCCAGCACCAATAGAAACGGAGCAAGTCGTGGTCGAAGCGCCCAAACCATTGGAACCCCCAACGAGTGCGCCAATGCAAACTGTCCGGGAACCAACACCACCGCCGCCACAAGGTCCAGCGCCAACGGATGTTCAGGAAGGCTTTACGCTGCGTTTTGAAACCGACCAGGCGCTCACGCAGCTGGTATCGCGAAACGAAATCGGCCTTTACGCCATCACCGCGGGAAAGGCATTGCGCATGACGATCAATCAGGACAAGGCCGAGTTCTGGAGCGCCTCGCTGCCAAAGCGATTTCATGAAATGGACACGGCGACTGTTCCGGATTCCGTTGTTCGCGCATTACGAAACTCAACTAACAGCACGGCGTCGACCCAGTGGGGCGTGACGTTGCCAACGGTCATGTCCGCAAAACTGAACACCTATATGCAAGATTACCGCGGTGGCGCGCTGGTTATCGGTGCGGACGGCATCCTGAGAATGGAAAATTGACATGACGCGGGTACTCCTGACAATTGCCGTTCTCCTGTTCGGCCAGACGACTTCATCGGCCGCACTTGCGGCTGCTAGCGACCCATCGCTGGACACATGGATGGATCGCAGCCTGATACCCGCCGTCGTCGCACAATTGAAAACGCACCCGCGATTCAAAGACGAGGTCGTACGATTCGTGGTCATGCAAGACGGAAAACCCGCTGCAATGACGAACTCGCTGGCCCTCGCCCTTCGCGACCGGCTGCAAGATGCGGTTATTGATCAATCCGGCGTACGCGTCGGTTGGCAGGTGGGTCGGCAATTATTCGACCGCCGTAACGAACAAGGCCGGGTCGACTGCACCACCAGTGACGTGCATTACTACATCGGGCTTGAACTCGAAGAGTTGCGGTCCGGTCGGTTTTCGGTATCCGTTCGCGCCCTTGATGTTGCGCAACAGAGCTGGGTGGCCGGATTTGGAGAGTACTGGCAAGGAAGCCTTTCGACCATGCAACACCGGGCCTATCGTCAACCCGGCTCGGACAGCGCGTATCTCGGTCAGCGCACGGTTCCCTTCGACGACACGCAAACCGACTTGCTGGCCGCGAAACTTGCGCATGACCTCGGCTGCTCCTTACTCAGAGAAATGTCGGGCGAGTACGTTGCACAGATTTTGAAAGACGAAAGTGAAGCCACAAACCGCACACTGGAACTGATCAGCAACAATCTCGCCGAATACCAGGCGCTCAAAATAATGCCGGGCAGTGCCGGCACGAATTCGCTTATTGAGGCTCGCGCGCACCGGGTCGATGATGACTTGTATCAATATTGGGTCACAATCACGCCGGGCGATGCGGCGTCAAACATGCCGACAATCAGCGCCAGCGCCTATATCTACCTGCAGGAGACCTTTCTGCCGGCCTCGCATACGCTGATATCCGGCGCCAAAGGCGTTGCGTCAGACACGACATTGATTCACTCGCTGAAAATCGTAAGCAGCAACAGTGCGTCGCTATGCGAATTATCAACTAACGATAGCCGCCACGTCTACGGTCGGGAGTTTGGACGAAATTCCGATCAGTGCTTTGCGCTGGAGGCGCTGACCCGGTCCGACGCTGTCGTATTTTTCCTTTATCACCAACTCAACAATGGGCTTGTACGACTGGCCGGGCGCGATTGCTCATCCAGAAGCAACGCGAGAATTGCGCGAGCACAACAGCCTTTGTTTTATCCGCTGGCGCTGATTACATCGAGACCGCTTTCCTGGCTGCCCGGCAAAGACTGGGTAAGTGAACCGGACGCAGACACTTTTTATGCTATTGCATCAAGCGATACCAAAGCGGCGCGGGCGCTGGGCCATCATTTTGAGCAATTGCCGACGCGCTGTGGGCAATCTGTTCGCCCGGGCATCGAAGGCGAGGAGCTGCGTCAGTGGTTCGACGAGCTGGAAGACATTACTGCGCACTGGGACGCGGACATCGAATGGCGATCCGTCCGCGTCAAGAACGTTTATTGAGGACACCTGGATGTTCAGGATACTGGGATTCATTTTAGGTTCTGCCGCCTCTATCGTCGGCATATTCATGGTGCTTGGCGTGCCGGAGGTTCACCTGTCCCGCACAGAATCGGATCAGGCTCGCTTCGATGCCGCTTTGCAAAAGATTCGGGAGAGGCAACCTGCGAACGAAGAGATTGCAGTCGCGATTGAAGATGTCGCATCAACAACTGAGGCAGTGGACGATGAAGCCGAAGAGTCACCTCCAGCTGAGGCGACACTGCCTGTCGTCGCTGAAACAGTTGATGCACCGATTTATGAGCCGCTCACCGAGCCACAGGATGTATATAACCCGGAACAACACTGGCATGAGTTCTGGAACCCGTTCCGCAGTGAAATCGCGGCGAGAGGCTTTGTATCACAGCTTGAAAAAGTAACCGGTCTCGATTACCGCGTTATGAAAATCAAAGCTGGCGTATACCAGGTCGGGTTCGCCTACTCAGATGACAACGAACGTCGTCTCAAGATCGATCTGATCTCTGGCGCGACCGGACTGGACCTGCCGCAATCATGAGCGTGACATCTCCATTGTTTCGAGTCTGCGTGCTGCTGTGGCTGGCCTGTACTCCGATGGCATGGGCTGTTAATGCTGAGCTACCTGACCCCGGTACCGCATGGAAAAACTACGCACGTGCCGAAACCAGCATAAGACCGACGTTCGAATTTCCGTATGCCAGCTGCTTTCGCGCGGCGTCGGTCACTTATCAGGTTCCGGAAACGTTGTTACTGGCAGTTGCACGCGGCGAAAGCAATTTCGAAGAAACCGCCCGGTCGAAAGCCAATGCTCACGGCGTGATGCAGATACAGTGGCCGGGCACGGCGAAACATCTTGGCGTCAACCGCCTCTCTGATCTTTACGATCCATGCACAAATATCGACGCCGGCGCCAAGTACCTAAAGGAACTGATGAGCCGCTACAACGGCGACATTCACCTGACCCTGGCTGCATACAATTACGGCCCGGGTCGAATCTCAACCAGCGGTAACGACATCCCGGACGGAGCACAATGGTACAGCAGCTATATTTACCGTCACCTTGCCTATGTCCTTGGGGACCGCAAGAATCACAGCGCCCCGATTAAAACTTTGTACTCTGATCTGGGACAAACAACGCTGCTCAGTTTCGGAGAACCATATCGCGCCGCCGCATTCGTTGCCGGACTGGAAATTCGTGCACCGGAACTGCAACTCGACTGGTTTCGAAAAGGTGTTGGCAAATTTGTCGTTGTCCTGACCTACGGCAACAAAGATGAGTTTCATGCCAGCGCGGCACAGCTCGCAAACGCAGGATTCCCTCTCGACTGAGCCAATTAGTGACACTCACGAAAAGTGCGACATTCAACGTCAAAGAGTGCAGTATGCACCGGTACTCGCACTCACTGAGGCCGACCGGTGGTCCGAAAATTACCCGAAACACTGATTAGCGAAGAAGCGATCGCAAAACGCGTCAAAGAAATCGCCGCACAGATATCATCCGACTACGAAGGCAAGGGCGAAATCATGTTACTCGGTGTATTAAAAGGTGCATTCATTTTTCTCGCCGATATTTCGCGTCGTCTCACCATTCCCCGTTCGATCGAATTTATCGCCGTATCAAACTACGAGCACGGCGATGTTCCAAGCGGCGCAGTGCGACTCGTCATGGACGTTCGCGAAAGCATCGAAGGCCGCCACGTAATAATCGTTGAAGACATCATTGATACCGGCCAAACCATTCACTACCTGATCGATATGCTCAAGTCCCGTGGACCCGCGTCAATCAAGACCTGTGCTTTGCTGCACAAAAAGCACAAGACCGATATGGAAGTCGATTATCTCGGTTTTAGTATTGGTGATGAGTGGGTAGTGGGTTATGGCCTGGACTTCGCGGAGCACGATCGGACTTTGCCGTATATTGGTGTTGTGAAACCTGAGTAGGGGTTGGTTTTTGGCAGGCGGGCCTGCTGGTTGGTCGCACGGGACCTGCGGCCCGGCAAAACCTTTGCGAGATGGCGGCCTCCGGTTCCCTGCGGTCCGCTTTATTCCCGCAAACGTTTCGCCAGTCCACAGGTCCCCTCTCATCATTCTGACGTAGTTCGATCATTAATCGCGCCTGTAGAGGCGCTCCTACAGGCCCTGTAGGAGCGGGTCCACACCCGCGATAAAACTCAACACACCAAGAAAGATGAAAAGGGCGTGGTTCATGGGTGGTCTTGTCAGGACTGTCGAGAGGCATGGATGCCGAACGCCAAGCCCTACTCAATCGAAGCAGCTAAATACGAACCCCAAAATATAGACGATAGTCATGACTGGACGTACTTGCGGGCGTGTCCTGACAAGACCACCCATGAACCGCGTCCGCCTGCCAAAAGGCCTTACTCCCGCCCCAGCCGATAAATCAAAATGGCAGACCGCTTTATCGCCACCGTCATCGAATCCAACTCCAGGCTCTCGCTCGGTGTATGCCCGCCGCTGCCAATAGCCCCCAGGCCCGCAAGACTGTCTGAGTACGGTGCAACAAATGAGATGTCGGCCGCACCGCGTCGTGTTGGATCAAGGGCAGGCATGGGTCCTCGGCCCAGTTGTTCATTGATGTCAGATAACACTTGCTGAAGGTGTTTGTTGCCCTCGGTTGGCGACATCGGCGGGTAGCCATCTGTGAACGTGATGGAGGCATTGGTTCGCGGCAGGTTTTTGGCAACAACGTCCCGCATCGCCTGCTGTGCCCGCTCCAGTTGCTCCGGTGAGATGGTACGAATTCCGCCGTGCACGATGACCGTGCCCGGTACGACATTTGTCTTGCCGAAGGTGGTGCCGCGATTTTGTTCAAAATCGTATTCGACGATCGTGCCACCCTGAATAGTGCCTGCGTTGAATGTCAGGTATTGCTCACCACGGACGTCATCGTAAAACTCCGACAATATCCTGGCGGCCTCGAAAATCGCGCCTGCACCGGTGTCTTCATTGAATATCCCGGATGAGTGCGCTCGCTTGCCTTCGACTTCCAGGCGCCAGCCGGTGGAACTGCGTCTTGTGATGGTCGCCCAGTCTTGTCCCTCGTGGCGTGCTGCAGATTCATAGCCCAAAGAAATGTCGGCCCACTGACCTGCGTCGATGAGATCTTTGCGAGAAACTGACAGCGGTCGTCCTGCCTTTTCCTCGTCGCCGGTATAGAACACGACGACCGGTATCGTTTCCAGGAGGCCGATGTGCTGCAGCGCCTTTAACACGTAGACCATAATGACATTGCCCGACTTCATGTCGTCGACGCCCGGGCCAGACGCAATGTTGCCATCACGGCCGAAGGCCTGAAATGTGTCGTCTGCTTCGAAGACCGTGTCGAGATGACCAATCATCAGAATTTTCTTCCCGTCGGGCGCAGTATTCCGACCGACCAGGTGCCCGGCACGCAGCATCTCGGGCGGCAATGCTATCCATTCCGTCTCGAGGCCAAGCGAGTCAAGTTCACGACGCATGACGGTGCCAACAGCGTTTACTCCCGCGACGTTTAGCGTTCCACTGCTAATGTTTACCGTTTCTTCCAGCAGCGAAATGGCGCTCTCGGAATGTGCATCAATCCACGCCAGCATAGCCAACTCGTTTTCGTCGAAGTCTGCCGCAACGCCGGGCAGACAAAACGAAAGCAGCAGGCAACAGCACGTACTTTTAGAAATAATCATTCAAGCAAGCCCCCTCATATGGATCTCGGTATGCGTATGTCCTCTACCATGTCCTGAATGTGCGCCGGTGGTGGCGGCGTTGAATAGCTGACCGCAAATGCGACGGCAATATTGAGCAGCATGCCGATTACGCCGATACCCTCCGGTGAGATACCGAACAACCAATGCTCTGCGACGTTTTCTCCCCAGGGAGCACCAGCCCACTTCAGGAACAGGCCTTTGTAAAATTCGATGTAGCCGTAGGTGAATATCAACCCCGTCAACATGCCTGCGATCGCGCCATACTTGTTAATACGTTTGACGAATATCCCCAACAGGATCGCCGGAAATAGCGATGCTGCCGCCAGGCCGAACGCAAACGCGACCACTTGTGCGACCCAGCCCGGGGGATCGAAACCAAGATAGCCGGCGACCAATATCGCGACCGCCGCAGCGATTCTTCCAGCCATTAATTCGTGTCGTTCCGATATGTTGGGTGCAAAAATGCCTTTGACCAGGTCGTGTGAGATTGCGGCGGAAATAACCAGCAGCAAACCGGCGGCGGTGGACAGCGCCGCGGCCACGCCGCCCGCTGCAACGAGTGCGATCACCCAGTTTGGCAGGCCGGCGACCTCCGGATTAGCAAGAACAATGATGTCGCGGTCAACTGACAGCTCGTTGCCTGCCCAGCCATAGGACTCTGCGACTGCCGCATAGTCTGAATTCTTGTCATTGTAATACTGAATGCGCCCGTCTCCGTTCTTGTCGTCAAAACTGATGAGACCGGTTTTCTCCCAGGTGTCGAACCAGTTCGGCCGCTCTGAATACAGGAGATTTCCGTCAACCGAACCGACCTCTCCCGGTTGAAACGTGTTGATCAGGTTGTAACGTGCCATGGCACCAACTGCCGGCGCAGTGGTGTACAAAATCGCGATGAACAGCAACGCATAGCCTGCTGACGTTCTCGCGTCACGCACCTTTGGCACAGTAAAGAACCGGACGATGACGTGCGGCAGACCCGCAGTGCCAGCCATGAGAGCGAGCGTGATACAGAAGACATCAATTGTGCTTTTACTGCCATCCGTATACTGATTGAAGCCCAACGAGGTGACAATATCGTCGAGTTTGTCCAGCAAACTGACGTTGGTGCCGACTAACTCGCTACCAAACGCAAGTTGTGGAACCCCATTGCCAGTAAGTTGGATCGCGATAAAAATCGCCGGCACGGTATACGCGAATATCAATACACAATATTGCGCAACCTGCGTATAGGTAACACCCTTCATTCCGCCAAGTACTGCATAAACAAAAACAACGCCCATGCCGATGGCCAAACCGACTGTGACCTCTACCTCGAGAAACCGCGAGAAAACGATGCCAACGCCGCGCATCTGGCCCGCCACATAAGTGAAAGAGATAACGATCAGGCAAATAACCGCCACGATGCGAGCGGTCTTCGAGTCGTAGCGTTCGGCTATGAATTCGGGGACCGTAAACTTGCCAAACTTTCGCAAATAAGGCGCCAGGAAAAGCGCAAGCAGCACATAACCGCCCGTCCATCCCATAAGATATACCGCGCCATCATAGCCAAGAAAGGCGATAAGCCCCGCCATTGAAATGAATGAGGCAGCACTCATCCAGTCGGCAGCAGTAGCCATGCCGTTTGCGATGGGAGAGACACTTTTGCCCGCAATATAAAAGTCCCGGGTGTTGTGAGCTCGCGACCAGACGGCGATGCCGATGTACAAAACAAAACTGGCGCCAACGACGAGATAGGTCAGGGTTTTTAGTTCCATCGCCGGTCAGTCTTCGTGTACGTCGTATTTTCGATCCATCTTGTTCATGCGCCAGGCATAAAAGAAGATCAGGGCGACGAATATGTAAATGGAACCTTGTTGGGCAAACCAGAATCCCAGCTGAAATCCGCCGAATCGTATCGAATTCAACTGATCGACCAGCAATATACCGAAGCCAAATGAGCACAAGAACCAGATTGACATGCAAAGCGCGACCAGCCTCAAATTGGCGCGCCAGTAGGCCGCTCGATTTTCCGGTGTCATGTGTCCCCGCCTTGTTTTTTTATGATTGTTTCCAGACAATCTAACAGAGCATAATGCATTATTCACGAGCTTGATCGTGCTTGCGCTTAAGGAGCAGTTATTTGATATCCGCCGCAGAGCTACCAAAGAAAGAATTGCAGATAAATGGCAAGACAATGGCCTACGTGGAGATCGGCGACGGCGACCCGATCGTGTTTCAGCACGGCAATCCCACCTCGTCCTATCTCTGGCGCAACGTGATGCCGCATCTCGCCGATCAAGGCCGGTGCATCGCCGTTGACCTCATTGGAATGGGAGACTCGGACAAGCTGGATAACGTTGGGCCGGATAGCTATCAATACCAGGAACACAGAGAGTTCCTCTTCGCCGCATGGGACGCGCTGAATATCAAAGAGCGAGTGACCTTGGTCATACACGATTGGGGCAGCGCGCTGGGTTTCGATTGGGCATATCAAAACCAGGACGCGGTACTCGGAATCGCTTTCATGGAAGGCATAGTCCGGCCGCTCAGCTGGACAGAGTGGCCGAAATCGGCGCGCTCCGCGTTTCAGGGCTTTCGTTCCGAGGCCGGCGAGGAAATGGTGCTGGAAAAAAATATGTTCGTGGAACGCGTGCTTCCCGCATCGGTACTGCGCGACCTGACTGACGAGGAGATGGCCGTTTATCGTCGCCCCTATCAGAATCCGGGAGAGGATCGGCGCCCTACCCTGACCTGGCCAAGACAGATTCCGCTCGACGGTGAACCTGCAGATGTACATGAGATCGTTTCCGCCTATTCGAATTGGCTGAACGACTGCGACACACCCAAGCTGTTCATTAACGCAGACCCTGGCGCGATTCTCGTCGGCAAGCAAAGAGAGTTTTGTCGCGGCTGGAAAAACACAACTGAGCTCACCGTGCCGGGCAACCATTTCCTGCAGGAAGATTCACCGCATGAAATCGGCACAGCCATCGCAAATTGGCGACAACGAATTATCTAGCATCCAAAATTCGGATCAAACTCGAGGCATAGAATAACGTGGGAATTTTTGGAACCGGACAAGCGATCCGGCGCAGAGAAGATCAGCGATTTCTGACCGGCACCGGCCAATATACAGACGACATCACACTCGACGGGCAATCCTATCTGTATTTGTTTCGTTCGCCATATGCACACGGCACGATCTCGTTGCTGGACGTAAGCCAGGCAAGAGGTGCCGACGGAGTTATTGGCATTTTAACAGCCGGGGACTTAAGCAAAGCGGGCGTTGACGACCTTCCCGGATCCGATTTTCCAAAAGGCGCGACAACGGACGCGATCGCGGCGATCAAACAGCGTCCCCTGGCACGCGAGCGTGTGTTCTACGTAGGTGAACCGGTGGTCGGCATAATTGCCGAGTCCCTGGCGCAGGCAAAAGATGCCGCTGAGTTGATCGAGTTCGACGTGGACGAGATTGACGCTGTCGTAAGTCATGTTGACGCACTGCGCAAGGGCGCACCGCAATTGCACGATCGAGTTCCGGGAAATTCACTGGGCATACTTGCCTACGGCGATGAGGCCGCGACTGAGGCCGCCTTTGCAAGCGCCGCCCATGTGGTGGATATCGAGTTGATCAATAACAGGCTCGCGCCGACTGCGATGGAATCGCGCGCGACTAATGTCACCTACGACAAAGCATCCGGCGAACTAACGATATACCAGGGTTGCCAGGGCGTTCACTTTTTACGCGACCTGATTCGACAGGCTATAAAGATTGACGAAGACAAAGTACACATTATCAGTCCTGACGTGGGTGGCGCTTTTGGCCTGAAGTTTTTCCTGCAGTGCGAAACCGTGGTTGCAGTGGCGGCCACCATGCAATTCGGCAGACCGGTTAAATGGACTGCGGAACGTACAGAGAGTTTTTTGTCGGACTTGCACGGTCGGGATCAGCTTGCCACCGCCAGCATGGCCGTCGATGCCGATGGTCGATTCCTCGCAATGCGAACTCAAATAGTGAGTAACGCGGGAGCGTACTGTGCCCAATTTGGCCCGTTGGTCGCCTGGTTTGGCGCCTGCATGAATACCGGCAGTTACGACATTCCGCAGGCCTACGTTACGATCCAGGTCGCCCTGACGAACACGGTTCCCACGGACGCCTATCGGGGCGCCGGTCGCCCGGAGGCCGCGTATCTTGTCGAGCGCCTCGTTGATAAAGTCGCCCGCAAGATCGAGATCGCGCCAGATGAGATCCGCCGCCGCAATTTTATTACTGCGAGCCAGTTTCCCTACACGACGGTTACCGGAAAAATCTATGATTCGGGTGACTATTCACGACTCATGGAAAGTGCGCTCAGCCGCTCTGACTGGTCAACGTTTGACGAACGCAGGGAAGATTCAAACGCCGCCGGAAAATTACGCGGAATCGGGCTCAGCTATTACGTCGAAATCTGCTCTGCCGGCGGTAGTGAGGTTTCCCACGTTCGATTTGAGGAAAACGGGCGCGTAACGCTGCTGGTTGGCACCCAGGCCAGCGGCCAGGGCCATGAGACGAGCTACGCGCAGATGGCGGCAGAAGGTTTGGGCGTCGACTACGACCTGATCGATGTCGTCCAGGGCGATACCGACAAAATTCCGAGTGGTGGTGGTACTGCCGGTTCGCGTTCGATGGTTATGGGTGGCTCGTCGCTTTTCAACTCGGTCGACGCGTTAATTAACACGGGAAAGACGATGGCTGCGGAGATGCTCGAAGCCGCCACATCGGATATCCAGTTCGAATCCGGCGTCTTTCGCATCGCCGGCACGGACCGAACGACGACAATCAATGCAGTAGCGGCCGCGTCGTTCGATGATAATCGGCGACCAGACTCCGTAGCAGCCGGATTGAATAGCAGTGAACAGTTCACGATCGAAAACGGAACGTTTCCAAATGGCTGTCACGTTTGCGAGGTCGAAATAGATCGTGATACCGGCTCGCTGGAAATTGTTCGTTACACGATCGAAGATGATGTGGGAACGGTTGTTAATCCACTAATCCTCGAGGGACAGATAGTCGGTGGCGTGGCGCAAGGGTTGGGCCAGGCCTGCGGCGAGCATGCGATATACGAGGCTGAAAGCGGCCAGATGCTAACAGCGTCCTTTTTGGACTACACCATGCCGCGAGCCGACACGATGCCGGAAATCGACTTTGCATGGCAAGAAATTCCCTCACCTACCAATCCACTCGGGATCAAGGGCGCCGGCGAAGCAGGTACGGTGGGCGCGGCGCCGGCACTGGTTAATGCAGTTTTGGACGCACTGGCCCCGCTGGGTATCGAACAGATCGATATGCCGGTAACGCCATTGAAGATCTGGCAGTTATTGCGAGACGCGAAATCCTGACATTCGCCGCTCCTGCGCATCCATGCGCTCGCGGCATACGACCGCCATGGATGGCGGAAGTGCAGAAAATGCAGGAGCAATTTTCTGCCCGTTCGTCCCTGAACATAAAAAAACGGCCCCTTACGGAGCCGTCTTTACCATCGAAAGTACTTAAGTCTTGGCTAGTAATTCCCCCACCAAGTGGTACCTGAAGGTCGTCGTCGAAACTGGTCTGTCACCCAACATCAAATCAAGTGTTGCTGAAAGGCGACTGAATTCGTAATCGACAATCGCAAAAAACCTACTACCTGTCAATAAATTATGCGGTGATTCGGCACACCATTTATACTCGTTCCAATTTGTTGTACTCAAGCAACAGTATTCGTTGCATTGCAGCATCCGCACTTAATTGAATCAATGGCTTGCCCTCGATTTATTAAGCAACAGGTCAATTTTTTGCTGGTCAGCGATTCGTGGTGATTTCAGACTGTCTCGCCCTGCACGGGACATTCGGCGAACAATGCGCATGAACGCGCCGCTCAGCGAAACGTCAACATATCCTGTGGAAGGTGCGCGGTCTCGTTGAAAGCATCCATGGACACTCGCTCGCCGCTGAACGTAAAACGCGTGACTGAACAATTATGTATGCGCCAGTTCAGCTCAGCCGCCTTAAGATCGGGTGCATCCAGGGCCGTCTGCACCGAAACTCCAATGGGTCCACCGGATGTAAACACGGCAACCGTTTTGCCGCTGCCGCTCGTTCGCATCGCATCGGCCAGCGCCGTGCGAACAGCGCCACTGAAATCTGTCCAGGTCATCAGCGACTCGTCTTGTTCGTAATCGCCCTTAATCCAGCGCTCCATGATAATCGCCAGCAGCTGATGCAGAGAGCGATAACGAGTGTCGAAATCGTCAGCCTGATCATATTCTTCGGCCAGATGATCTATCTCCGAGTCGGAGCCACGTAATGCCGGCACCAGCTGTTTCATGATCTCTTCCGCGGGATACTCATTCAGGCCCTCGAGAATTTTAAGCTCCGGAATCTCATTGCCAGCGGCAAGCATGACCTCGCTTACCGCATTCGCCGTTTCCTGCTGGCGTTTAAGTGTGCCGGCATAAATCTCGTCAAGCACGATACCGCGCTGGACGAACCACTCACCAAGTCGTTCGGCCTGGCGCACACCCAGCTCGGAAAGCCTGTCGTAGTTATCGGTAAACAGTCGTGCCTGACCGTGGCGAATGACGAGGAGTTTGCTCATAATGTCTACTGCGTGTTCCTGCAACAGTTGTGGAGGTAGCGAATGATCGTTGAACAAGTCTGGACAGGCAATGCCTATCGCAATTTTAATTACCTCGTCGTTTGCCCGGAGACCGGTGACGCGCTGGCGATTGACCCTCTGGACTACCAAAAGTGCCTGGCGGTCGCGAAGAAGAACGGCTGGACCATCACGCAAATCCTCAATACCCATGAACATGGCGACCACACGGGTGGCAACAAAGCGATGGTAGCCGCAACAGGCGCCAGTATCATTGCGCATAAGAACGCTGCCAACGCCATTCCCAATATGAGCCGCGGTGTTGGCGCCGGCGATATAATTAAAGTCGGCAAAACGGTGGAAATGGAGTGCCTGGATACACCTGGTCATACGATGAGCCATATTTGCCTGCTATCTCACACGGATCAACCCGCCCTGTTCAGCGGCGACACCCTGTTTAATGCGGGCGCAGGCAACTGCCACAACGGTGGGCATCCGAAAGAATTGTACGAAACCTTTACGCAGCAGCTTGAAAAGCTGAATGACACGACGCGGATATATCCGGGACACGACTACCTCATCAACAACCTGGAATTTACGATAGACCGGGAGCCCGATAACGAGTCCGCAAGACAATTGAAAGAGAGCTATGAGAACCAGGATCCAAACAATGCGCTGATCACAACGCTGGCGCAGGAGCGCGACATCAACACTTTCTTTCGTCTGCAAAGCCCGTCTGTAATCGCCCGATTGCAGGAGTCTTTTCCGGGCATGAGCGACTCTCCATCGCCCGAGGATGTATTCCTCAAACTACGCGAGATTAGAAATAGTTGGTAGTAATTCGAGACTGTAACTCATGTAGACGAATTGACGCATCAGTGCCCGGACTGCTGCACTGCCGTGCTGCGAACCACAACCACTGGATGATATCGAACACCCGGATTTGATCCTGTAGTCGTTCAGACATCTGAGAATCCGTCCCGCCCACATAGGCGCTGACTAATGTATCCACCTGCCTATCGCGAAGATCGTGAAAGCAAATCAGCGAAGCAAGGTCAAACATCGGATCGTTGTCGCAGGCGTATTCCCAATCAAGTAATTTGAGACCCGAATGCTGAATGATATTGCGAACGACGATGTCATTGTGGCAGCAACGGTACGTTTCCGGCGACCGCAGCGCTTCGAGCCGCTCCTGGCAGCGCAGCGCGAACTCCAGCAAGCCCGATTCCCTGGTTACCATCGACACGTATTGAACAGCCGCACTTGCTGGCGAAAATTGTTTTCCGGTTGATGGCAACTCGTGCACTTTTCGAAGCAACACAGCCAGCATTGCCAGCTTGGCGTCGTAAACCAGGTCTCGTGCCTGCCATACGACACCGGGTAAAAAATCGCTGAGCAAAACGCCATCTTCAGCGTAAATGATCGCCGCAGCGATTTTTGCTTCGCAGGCGTTCCTGCGAACCTCGCGTTCCAGTTCACGATCCAGGCCCAGATCCAGTGAATGTTTGCTTTCAAGCCGCAAAACAAAACTCTTGTCGAGTGTATCGACCCTGTAATTTCGATTGGTCAGACCGCCCGGCAGTACCTGCCAGCGTAGCTTCTTGCCCGCCAACGCCGGAATTCTGTCGAGCACTGCATCTGGCGAGGAATGGTAAGTCATTGCCCGTGCACCGCTTGTAGTCGGTACGCTTTTCGCCACTGCCGCATGCCGATCGGGATCAAAATGACATAGAAAACGAACAAGACCGCAGTCAATTCCAATCCACGAGTCCAGTAGATGCCAATCGATACCAGATCGATGACCAGCCAGTACCACCAGTTCTCAAGTACCTTTCTGGCCACCAGGAAGGTCGCCCATATCGCAGCAAATGTCGTTAGTGAATCTATATAGGGATAGGCGGCTTCGGTGAAATTTTCCAAGTACCAGCCGCTTGCCGTTGCCAGCGCGGATATGACCAGCAACGCTACGGCATGCGTGTTTAGCGACCAAATGCTTATCGTTAGTTGATCGTCATTACTGCGCCGCCATATTATCCAGCCGTATATCGCCATGCCCACATAAAACGCATACAGCAGCGACTCCATGTACAGCTTGGCAACCACAAAAAGCCAGATGTAAATCGCCGAACTGAGGCCTGCACAGAGCCAGCACCAGATGTTTTGCCGGATAACCAGCAGCAGGTAGGCGACTGCCAAAACGACAGCAACAGATTCTGCTGGTGACAGTAGTTGTAGTTGCGAGACCAGCGTCTGAAGGACGTTGTACAACGGGCTGCTGCGCTCAGAAGTTCAAGTCAACGGTGAATCCGATTTGCCGCGGATCGCCCTGGCGTATATATAGCGTATTCGGAAAATCCGGCGGCTCGTTGCCGAAAAAGAAGCCACGCACTGCATATTCCGTGTCAAACAAATTACGAGCGTAAACTTGCGCGGTCCAGCGATCCGATTCGAATCCCAGCCGGGCATTTGCAAGGGTGTATGCCTCCGATTTCTGATCGTGACTGACGTCAAAATAGAATGCGTCTTTGGCTGATAAATCAAGGCGCAGGAACATTCCGTTTGAATGCCGGTAGATGCCGCCGGCGGCGACCGTATATCGCGGCGCGTGCGCCTGGTCGCGATTCGAGGCGCCGCCTAATTCGGCGCGTAACAACCCGACATTGGCATAGAGTTCGAGAGAATCAGCCGGTATCCACCGGATATCCGTTTCAAAGCCGATCGTTTCGCCGTCGTCCGGGGCATTGTCGGTGAAATAGACGAATGAGGCAGGATCATTCGGAATGAGTTGCAACGATGTTTCAAGCTGCTGGTCCTTGCGCCGGCTGTAGAAAATTGAGCCGTTAATCCGCACGTTGCCATCTGCCAGTACAGTCTTGATGCCCAGTTCATAATTCCACAGTGACTCCTGTCCGAACTCTCGCCGGCCCTGTGGCACGAAACCCAGATTGAAACCGCCGGCCTTGAACCCCTTCGATATACTGCCGAAAGCGGTCACTACATCGCTCAATGCGTGCATGTAGCTCAAGTCGCCGCCGAGCATGAGATCCGAATGTCTAATCGACAATGCGTCGGTGTCGTCGTAATCGGTCGATCGTCGCTCTAGCCTGAGTCCGACACTGAATGTCCCGCTATCACCGACAGATACCTCGATTTGGCCAAACAAAGCGCTGCTCAGTGCATCGAATTCACTCGCAAGGCGAGAATCAAGGGAGTCGGCAAAGTTGTAGCCGGGATCGAAGTAGTTGCCGAGGTTGACGGTCGTCAGATCTTCGGTCAGACGATTGACATATAAACCGACGAGCCAGTCAGTTGAACCGGCGAAAATCCGGCCGTCCTCTGACGACAACAAACGAATTTCCTGGCTTATGGTCTGCCGTTTTCGATCATTCAGCGATACGTAATCGTAGGTAACGGGCGCCCATGCATCGTCATTGCCCCAGTCCGCATCAAACGAGAAGTCGATATCGGAGTTTGCGAAAGACGTGATCGACGTTAACTCGAATGAACGTGCACCCGACCAGTTGACCTTGAATGAACTACCCACGCTTTTTTGCGAATCTTTGCCAGGCTTGTCGGACAACACGTTTAGACTGTTGTCGATAGCGAACGCGTCGTATCCGTCGTCAATATTGACTAGCATGGCGGCCAGATCGAATGACCAGTTTTCTCCAGCCTGCAGCTTGAGTTTGCCTCGCAACGCCAGCTCATCGCGGCCGTTGGTGTCGTCCCGGCCTAAATATGAATTGCGTCGAAAACCATTGCTTTTGTATTTGTGCGCGCTGAGTCGGAAGCCCGCATGCTTGCCCAGCGGGCCACCAAATGCGGCGCCGGCACCAAGAGCATCGTCTTGTCCCGCACTGAGTTGAACTTGACCTGTAAGTTTTTCATTTGGATCGGCGCTTCGCATATAGATCAGACCGGCAAGTGCGTTTGCACCGTAACGCGTTCCTTGCGGACCCCTTAGCACTTCAATGCTATCGATGTCATACAACGTTGCTATGGTTCCGATGCCACTGAAATCGATGTCGTCAATGATAAAACCGACAGATGGGTTCGGTGCGCCCTGGTATTGCGCCAATTCCCCTACGCCGCGTATCTGAAAATAACGGGCGCGGTGACCGTCGCCGGACCAGTTCATGTTTGGTACGATCGTCGTCAGCTCTTCGAAATGCTGTATCGCATCGCCCCTGATCGTATCGGCGTCAATCACCGAAATACTGAGCGGCAGTTCCGCCAACGTACGCTCACGATAATCTGCAGTGACGACAATCTCTTCGAGCACGTCGTCCATCGCGATTGCTGGCATGACGGCCGCAAGACTGACCAGCGCGAGGGCGCGTTGCCGAATATTCTGGGTTGGTTGCATCGTGAAATCCTCTTCCTACGCCGGCATTACCCGGTTCAGGTTCTAAGGGTTCCCGTTAAGTAACCACCACCCGGTGGTATCGGATCTCAGGCCTCGCTTTCAAGCAGGCCACCCCTGTGATGCGAATGACTATACAGGAATTGGCGGCGATCAGGGCTCGAGCCGCTTTATCAGGCTGGACGTGTCCCAACGTCTGCCACCAAGCTCCTCCACCTCGGCGTAATAGCCGTCAACCAGCCTCGTCCCAGCAAGCGAGGCGCCGTTGCGGCTGGCCTCGTCCAATGCGATCTTCAGGTCTTTTCGCATCCACTCAACCGCAAATCCGAATTCAAACTGGTCATCCACCATCGTTTGCCAGCGATTCTCCATTTGCCACGATTGTGCCGCGCCTTTGGAAATCGCACCGATTACTTTTGCTACATCCAGCTTGGCTCGTTTGGCGAAATGTATGGCCTCTGACAAACCCTGCACAATGCCCGCGATGCAGATCTGGTTGACCATTTTGGCGAGTTGACCGGACCCAACCGGCCCGACCAATGTGCAGGCTTTTGCGTAGCTTTCCATCACCGGTAAGATTCGGTCGTAGGTATCCGGATCGCCGCCGACCATGATGGTTAGCTGCCCACTCTCGGCACCGGCCTGCCCGCCGGAAAGTGGCGCATCGAGAAAGCCGACATCTTTGGCCTGGGCCAGTTGATGTATCTCTTTCGCGATGGATGCCGACGCCGTAGTGTGATCGACGATGATCGAGCCCGCCGGCATCGCCGGCAGGATGCCGCTGTCGTCAAGAATGACGGAGCGAACATCATCGTCGTTGCCGACACAGGTGAAAACAATCTCTGCGTCAGCGGCAGCATCGGCCGGCGTTTCGGCCAGGCGACCATCGAATTCGGATTGCCATCGCCGGGCTTTCTCCGTTGTTCTGTTGTAGACACAAACGTCGTGGCCTGCTCTGGCGAGATAGCCCGCCATTGGGTAGCCCATGATACCGAGGCCGAGAAAGGAAATTCGCATGGTTTTGCTCGTCAATTTGGGTGAGTGGGCGAGCGTACGATGCATAAGCTATTGATGCAATCGCGCCTGTAGAGGCGCGATTGCACAAAATAATGCCCGCTCCAGAGGACTGAAGCGGGCCTTCTTATCGCTAGCTAATTAAATAATCAGCGCCGCGAAAGAATCCGGAGCGAAACCGGATCCCAAGACTACGACCAGAAAGGCCAAGTCACTGTGAATAATGTCTCAGTTGCTCTTTAACCTAATGCAATAAGTGCGACCAGGGTCACACTTCGCCGTCGAAAAACATCAGGCAGCGCTAGCTTGCGCCGAATTCGCGGTCGGTTTCTTTTTCTTTCTTGGATCCAGCCCGATGGACCGGGCGATGATTTCTCGCATGATCTCGGAGCTGCCTGCATAGATTCTTGAGACTCTTGCGTTCACGAACATACGACAAATCGGATACTCGTCCATGTAACCGGCACCGCCATGCAGCTGAACGCATTCGTCCACGATTCGACCTTCGAGTTCGCTCGTGAAAAGCTTCGCCTTTGCCGCATCGTCTGCAGTGAGTTCGCCTCGATTGTGTGACAGCACACATTGATCAACAAAATTTTGGGCGATATCCAGCTGCATTCGAATATCCGCCATCTTGAATCGGGTATTTTGAAAGTCGGCTATGGTCTGCCCAAACGCTTTTCGATCCTTGATGTAGTCCATGGTCACATCGAAAGCCGCGTTGCCAACCGCGACATAGCCCACTGCGCCGATCAGTCTCTCCTCCGCGAGGAAATGCATCAGGTGATAGAAGCCTTGATTCAGTTCGCCTAACAGGTTTTCCTTGGGCACTTTTACGTTATTGAAAAAGAGTTCGGCAGTATCCTGGCTCTTCAATCCCATTTTCTTGAGATTTCGACCACGCTCAAACCCTTCCATGCCGCGTTCAACGACAAACAGGCTCAGTCCACGACCACCTGCCGGATCGGTGCGGGCGACAACGACCACCAGGTCAGAATTGATGCCGTTGGATGTATAGGTTTTTGACCCATTCAGGAGAAAGTGGTCACCCTTGTCCTCGGCACGGGTTCGCAAACCAGCGACATCACTGCCTGCACCAGGCTCCGTAATCGCGACCGCGAGAATGTGCTCACCTGAAATGCACTTCGGCAGCCAGCGCTGCTTTTGCTCCTCGGTACCCAGCTCACCTATATACGGTCCAACCAAGCGATTGTGCAAGGATATGAAAAAACCGGCATCGCCGTACTTTGCGTTTTCTTCGATCAATATCTGTTCGTAACGAAAATCGGAAACACCAGCACCACCGTATTTTTCGTCCGCCCACATCAATAACAGGCCCATCTTCCCTGCTTTCTCATAGGCTTCCCGATCGACGATGCCTTGCTCACACCATCGATCCGAATTTGGCTGTATTTCGTTACGCATGAAATTTCGGACCGAATCCCGAAACATCTCATGCTCTTGCTCAAAAATTATTCTGTTCATTACGCCCCCCGACGAAATCTTTAATCAATTGCCTTTAAAATTTGCTTTGCGTTTCTCAAAAAATGCCGCGATACCTTCTGCGGAATCATTGCTGTCTTTCAGCCTGTCCTGATTGGATGCTTCGAAGTCAAAGGTAGACGCCCAATCGGCAGATGCCGCATGTCGCATTGCCTGCTTCGTTGTTGCCACCGACAGCGGCGCTCGCTCTGATAATGCTTTTGCCCAGGCAACCGCCTCTTCTACCAACTTGTCCGCCGGCACCGCCTTGTTCGCCAGGCCAAGCTCGACGCATTGCTGCGCGCTAATGCGCTGGGATTCGATGCTCATCTGAAATGCACGCCGATATCCGAGTTGATGTACCAGCAACCAGTTAAGCCCACCATCGGGAACAAGCGAGATCGACGTAAACGGCGATAGCAGGAATGCGTTGTCCGCAATGATCAGCAGATCACAGCCAAGCGCATACGACATGCCAATGCCCGCAGCGGAACCATTAACCGCGGCGATGACCGGCTGCGGCATCGTCGCGATGCATTCCAGTACCGGCCGGTACTCCTCTTGCAGGACCTCCTGGATGGATTTGCTTTTGCCAAGACCCGCTTTCAAGTCTGCGCCGGCGCTAAAGGACCGTCCTTCACCGGTCAGGACCACGGCCCTGACAGATTCATCGCCAGCCGCCAGCTCGAACGCGCTTAGCAGTTCGCGGCGCAGCTCTTCGTCAAAGGCGTTCATCGAATCCGGACGGTTAATGGTGATGATGGCAACAGCCTCATCGAGCTCATACTTGACGGTATTGAAATCGGTCATTGTCGTTCCTTATGCAGCGCTGCGCTGCTCGGTATCGGTTGAAGGCTGATAAAACGTTTCATTATTCTTCGCCATCGCGCGCAGGCTGTCCGGCACCGAGAATCGCTCGCCGTACTTCTCCGCCAGTCGATCCGCTTCTTCAACGAACACTGGTAGCCCTACGGTCTCAATGAATGAAAGTGTGCCGCCCGTATACGGTGGGAATCCCCAACCAAAAATGGAACCGATGTCTGCGTCTGCGGGGCTTGTCACCACACCCTCGTCCACGCATCGAACGGTTTCGATCGCTTGGGCATAGAGCAGGCGATTGCGTACTTCAGCTGCCGTGGGCTGCTCGTCGGCTAATGGGTAGAGATCTTTAAGGCCCGGCCACAGATGTTTCTTGCCACCCTCTGGATAATCATAAAAACCCTTGCCAGACTTCTTGCCCTTGCGATCCAGTTCTTCGACAAACTTGGCGATAACCGCGTCAGCCGGTGATGGCACGTATTCGTCCCCTAGATCCTTCGCTGTCTGCGTCATCACGTGATGGCTCAACTCGATGGATACCTCATCCGTCACTGCAAGCGGCCCAACCGGCATGCCTGCATGCCTGGCGACGTTTTCAATCAGGGCCGGATTTACGCCCTCGGCCAGCATATTGATGCCTTCGCGACTGAATACGCCAAATACGCGGCTGGTGTAGAAGCCACGACTGTCATTGACAACAATCGGTGTTTTGCGTATCTGCTGGATATAATCGAGTGCCTGCGCGATCGCGACATCGTTGGTTTCCTTGCCGACAATGACTTCGACCAATGGCATTTTGTCCACGGGTGAGAAAAAATGAATGCCGATAAACTGAGTCGGTCGTACTGACGCTTCTGCAAGCCCGGTGATCGGCAAAGTTGAGGTATTGGATGCGAAAATAGCATCGTCGGACATCACTGCCTCGGCCTTTGCCGTTACATCCGCCTTGATCTTCCGGTCTTCGAATACGGCTTCGATAACGAGCTCACATCCTTCCAAGTCTTCGTAGTCTGTCGTTGTCTGAATACGATCCAGCAACACTTCCGCCTTTTCCGCCGTCGTGCGGCCCTTTTCGATACTCTTTTGCAAAAGATTTCGTGAGTAGTCCTTGCCGAACTCTGCTTTCTCCGCTGTCGTGTCCAACAAGACGACCTGCATACCGACTCTTGCCGAAACGAATGCGACACCGGCGCCCATCATGCCCGCGCCGAGGATGCCGAGCTTGGTCACTGGACGTTTTGCCGGTTCGCTCGGTCGACGAACGAGTTTATCGGCCGCGCCCTTGTTAACGAACAGTGTTCGCATCATATTGCGGGACACCGGATCCATCAGCAGGGAAACAAAATACTTCGTTTCAACATCGAGTGCTTTGTCCATGGGCAAAACCAGACCCTCGTAAACCGCTGACATGATCGCGATCGGGGCCGGGTAGTTGTGATTGGTCATTTTTTGTAGCAACGACGTTCCGAACATCAGCGTTTGAACTGACTTCGGATTCATCAAGCCCGCACCGCCAGGTACTTTGAAGCCCTTTTTGTCCCACGGAGCGACCGGGTCGCCGGATTCGAGCACCCATGCTTTCGCTGCCGTCACTTCAGATCCCGGGGCGACCATCTGGTCAACAAAACCCGCCTCCAGTGCGTCGGCAGGTTTGACGTGCTTGCCCTGGGTAATGAGTTGCAATGCCGCTTCCTGGCCAATTAATCGAGGCAGGCGTTGCGTACCACCGCCACCTGGCAGCAGACCAACCTGGACCTCCGGCAAACCGAGCACTGATTTTGGATTATTGGCGACGACGCGGTAATGGCAGGCGAGGCAAATTTCAAGACCGCCACCCAGGGCCGTGCCATTGATTGCAGCAGCCACAGGCTTGCCGCAGGTTTCGAGGCGTCGCAGGGTCTGCTGCAGGCCTTTGCAAAAGCCATACACTTCCGCTGCGTCTGTTCGCTGGTCGAACGTTTCCACCAGCCCGATCAGATCGGCGCCTGCCATGAACGAGTCTTTTCCGGACGTAATTACGGCGCCCTTGATGTCATCGTCTGTTGCAACTTTTTCGACGGCTTCAGACAAGTCGGCGAGAAACTCCGGCGTCATAACGTTCATCGATCGTTCTTTTACGTCGATGGTGAGCAGAGCAATGCCGTCGGCATCTACGGTGAATTCAATTGTTTTCATTGTGCTGTTCCTCAAACCCGTTCAATTATTGTTGCTGTGCCCATACCGCCACCAACACAGAGGTTGACCAATGCGGTGTTGAGATCGCGACGCTCAAGCTCGTCGAGGACAGTGCCGAGAATCATCGTGCCGGTTGCACCGAGTGGATGCCCCATCGCGATCGCACCGCCGTTGACGTTGATTTTCTGGTGATCGATATCGAGTTTTTGCATGAACAGCAACACGACTGACGCGAATGCCTCATTCAACTCAAACAGATCGATATCGGTGGTAGTCATGCCACAGCGCTTCAATACTTTTTCGGCAGACGGTGCCGGACCGGTCAACATGATCGTTGGATCCGTACCGACCGATGAAAACCCTCGAATACGTGCACGCGGTTTCAGACCTTGCGCATCACCCGCCTCTTTCGTGCCCAGCAGCATGGCGGCAGAGCCGTCCACGATACCGCTCGAGTTGCCGCCCGTGTGAACATGGTTGATTGCCTCGACTTCTGGATATTTTTGCAACGCGACATCGTCGAAGCCCGCTTGCTGGCCGGGAATGACGAAAGCGGCATTCAGTCCGGCGAGGTCCTCCACACTGGTACCCGGTCGCATATGCTCGTCCTTATCAAGGAGCGTCATGCCAATGTGATCTTTAATCGGTATCACCGAGTTCGCGAAATAGCCTTTATCCCAGGCGTTCGCCGCCCGCTTTTGGCTCTCTACGGCATAGGCGTCTACGTCGCCTCGGGAAAAGCCGTACTTGGTCGCGATCAGGTCGGCGCCAATTCCTTGCGGAACGAAATACGTCTTATAGGCAAATGCAGGATCTGCATGCATCGCCCCGGAGTCCGAGCCCATTGGCACACGTGACATGCATTCGATGCCACCACCGATGGTCAGATCGGATTGGCCGGCCATGATCTGGGCCGCCGCAGTGTTAACGGCTTCGAGACCCGATGCACAAAATCGATTGAGTTGCTTACCGGGAACATTTTGATCGTAGTCGGCATTCAATATGGCAGAACGCGCGATGACCGAACCCTGCTCGCCAACAGGTGCCGTGCAACCAAAAATAACGTCGTCAACTTTGCTCGTATCCAGATCATTGCGATCGCGAAGCGTGGCAAGTACCTGGCCTGCCAGATCGACGGGCGTTACTTCGTGTAATGAGCCGTTTGACCGGCCTCGGCCGCGCGGGCTGCGAACATGATCGTAAATGTATGCGTCTGTCATCTTTATCTTCCTGGCTTTAAGTGTCTGTTAAGAGCGAAATCCGCAAGCGCGTTTTCATATCATCGTTTGCACTGCGAAAATTAATTGATCCGGGGTCGATGACCCAGAGATAGGTCATGCCGGAAATATAAGCGATGTATTGCGCGGCAACGCTGTCGGCATCAACATCCGGCCGAATACTTCCCTGCGCGATACCGGCGCGTACCCACTCGGCGACATCCTTACGTTGCCGGGCATGTATGTTGACCGCCGTTTGCCGGTACTCCGCAGCCGGGCTGGCCGCACCGCAATAGAGGATCTGCAGAACGCGTGCATCGCGCGGGTAATCTGAGACGAACCGGAAAAATGAATCCAGGGCCGTGCACATCGCTTCCACACCGATTTGATCGCCGACTCCGGTCTGCAGATAGTCCAGCCAGTGCCGTCCTATCGATCTACAAATCTCGTCGAACAATCCGGCTTTGGAGCCGAAGCGGTAGGTTGCCAGACCACGGCTGTAGCCCGCCTTTTCGCCAATGGCCTGCAGAGTTGTTTTGTCCGTGCCGCGCTCCAGAATGAGGTCGATCGCAGCCTCGAGCATCGCCTTGTCGGAGATGGCCGTGCGTTCCGCCTGGGTGCGGGATTCGATTGGATCGGTGGACAAATCAGGCACCTGAGTCGGGTAATCTATAAAAATAACAGTAACTTACTGCGATTTGATCGAAAACTTGTTGTCAACAAGCAAGTGAGTATACGCCGTTTGAACCAACCCCGCAATACACGCAGCTTTACTCTGATTTGTCCCTGGGCTCTGCTGCGCCAAGCGTGCCAGTGCGTTCCAATTCAAGGACCTCCGCGGGCGATATCCCCCAGGAATCCAGTATCTCGTGATTGCCGGGCGTCGCCGCTCCGGCCGGGCTACGGATCTCCGATTCGGTTCGCGAGAATCGCGGTGCTGGAGCAGATTGGGGAATGCCGTCTACGGTAATGAACGTATCGCGCGCTTTGTTATGCGGATGTTCATACGCTTCTGACATATCCAGCACAGGTGCAAAGCAGGCGTCGGTACCTTCGAGAAGGTTGCACCAAAAATCGCGAGACTCGCTCATAAACCGGCTTTCAAGAATCTTGATGTGTTCTGGCCATTTACTAACGTCAAATTGTTCTGCAGGATCGATACTTTCGATCTGCAGGACTGCCAACAGAGTCTTGAAGAACTGGCGCTCTATCGCGCCTACAACAATCGCCTTGCCGTCTTTCGTCGCATAGGTCCTGTAGAAAGGTGTCGCTCCGTCAAGCAGGTTGGCGCCGCGTTTCTCTTGCCACATGCCAGCAGCCGAAAGCCCCTGAAACAAAGTCATCATTGATGCGACACCATCGATCATTGCCGCGTCAACAACCTGACCCTTGCCTGATTTACTTGCTTCCAATATAGCCGCCAGTAAACCGGTAGCAAGATAGAGTGCACCACCGCCGAAATCAGCGACAAGATTCAGCGGGAGAATCGGCAAGCCGTCTTTTTCACCAATTGCAGACAGGGCACCAGACAGTCCGAGGTAATTTGCGTCGTGACCGGCGGAATCCGCGAGCGGGCCGCTTTGTCCCCAGCCGGTAATGCGGCCAAAGACCAGTTTCTGATTGCGAGCCATACATTCGGACGGACCGAGGCCGAGCCTCTCCATTACGCCGGGCCTGAAGCCTTCGAATAATGCGTCCGCAGACTCACAAAGTTGCAGAACGAAATTGATTCCGGCCGGGCTCTTCAGATCCACTGCGATGGCAGGCCTGCTGCGATTCATTAGATTAAATTGTTGCGGAATATTTACGCCGGTATCTGCGGCGCTTAGGCGCTCGATTCGAATAATCTCCGCGCCCATGTCGGCGAACAGCATTCCACACAGTTGAGTCGGACCAATTCCCGCGATCTCAATAATTTTGAAACCTTGCAGGGGTCCCACGTGTCAGGCTCCGTCAACCGATGCCGCAGAGCTGTCCGCCATCAACGGTGATGATGCTGCCCGTCATGTAACTGCCCGCGTCGGTCGCCAGCAACAGTAAGGGGCCACCCAGCTCAGGAAGATTGCCAATGCGCTTCATCGGAATCATCTTCGCCAGGTATTCGCCTTCTTTTGACTTCAACTGGTCTTCGTTCATCTCCGTCATGAAGTAACCGGGAGCTATTCCGTTTACGCGAATACCATGCCGAACCCACTCCAGCGCCATTGATTTGGTCAGGCTGACCACGCCCGCTTTGGCCGCGCTATAGGATGCCAGCGACTTTGCAATTGCAAACCCCAGGATCGACGCAATATTAACGATGCTGCCAGGCTTTTCGGCATTGAGCATCGCCCTTGCCGCGGCCTTGCCAACCATAAAAACACCTTTGAGATCCGTATCGAGAACGATATCCCACTCCT